>Ga0134128_10002859_pt1 | contig 21216 bp, 20 predicted proteins | sample KB31754_FD_96462 | JGI IMG/M metagenome (GOLD analysis project Ga0134128, IMG submission 96462) | Terrestrial soil microbial communities with excess Nitrogen fertilizer from Kellogg Biological Station, Michigan, USA - KB3-175-4 | ecosystem: Environmental > Terrestrial > Soil > Unclassified ... | reverse complement strand
TTTTGCTCAACGTCCGCCACCTGCGGCGGCGGGGCACTTCCATGTGCCTGGTGTCCCCGGGTGATGCGATCGCTGCTACAATGGGCGGCTTCAAGCGGGAGCACTCGCGTACCGGACGCGCGAGTCCCGGTGAGACACCTTTTGTTTCGAGCGACAGAGGCATGCTGACCAACTATCTGCCGATCCTGATCTTCCTCGTCATCGCGACCGGACTCGCCCTCGTCCTCCTCACGCTCGGCACCGGCATCGGCCGCTTCTTCTCCCGCAATCCCCGCGACCGCGACAAGCTCTCTCCTTACGAGTGCGGCTTCGAGGCGTTCGAGGACACCCGCATGAAATTCGACGTGCGCTACTACCTCGTCGCCATCCTCTTCATCGTCTTCGATCTGGAGATCGCGTTCCTCTTCCCATGGGCGGTGGCGCTCGGGAAGATCGGTGCCGCAGGCCTCATCGCGATGGGCGTGTTTCTCGCCATCCTCGTCGTCGGATTCATCTACGAGTGGAAGAAAGGGGCGCTGGAGTGGGATTAGATCCAGAGGGCGCCGAAGGCTTCTCGCAGCGCGGTTTTCTCACGACGCAGGTCGACAGCCTCCTCAACTGGGCGCGCACCGGCTCGCTTTGGCCGATGACCTTCGGGCTGGCCTGCTGCGCGGTGGAGATGATGCACGCCGGCGCCTCGCGCTACGACCTCGACCGCTTCGGCGTGGTTTTTCGTCCGAGCCCGCGCCAGTCCGACGTGATGATCGTGGCCGGGACCCTGGTCAACAAGATGGCCCCTGCGCTGCGCAAGGTGTACGACCAGATGGCGGAGCCGCGCTGGGTGATCTCCATGGGCTCGTGCGCCAACGGCGGCGGCTATTATCATTATTCGTATTCAGTGGTGCGCGGCTGCGACCGCATCGTGCCGGTGGACGTCTACGTGCCCGGGTGTCCGCCGACGGCGGAGGCGCTGGTGTACGGCATCATCCAGCTGCAGAAGAAGATCGCGCGCACCAGCACGATCGCCAGGTAGAAACCCGAGCAGACATCGAGAATGGCAGAACCGACTCCCTCGCCGGACCCCAAGGCCGCGGACGGCGCGAGCCCGATGGCGTCCGAGCTGTCACTCAAGATCGAAGCGCAGTTGCAGGCTGCGGTGCAGCGGCTGCCGTCGCTGCCAGGCGATCTTGCCTACGAGGTGAAGCCGGAAGCGCTCCTCGGCGCGTGCCGCACTCTGCGGGACTCACAGGACTTGCGCTTCGAGATGCTGATGGACGTCGCGGGCGTCGACTATCTGCACCATGGCCGTGACGAGTGGCAGACCGCGACGGCGACCCGCTCCGGCTTCAGTCGTGGCAGGGTTGCGCGCGCCGCCGCGCCGGATCCCGACATGCCGGGCCGCTTCGCGGTCATTTACCAGCTCCTGTCGATCACGCATAACTCGCGGCTGCGGCTGCGCGTGCGATGCCCGGACACACGCGAGCCGACGGTCGATTCCGTGACGGAGATCTGGGCGAGCGCCAATTGGTTCGAGCGCGAGGCCTTCGACCTCTTCGGCATTCTCTTCCGCGGCCATCCGGACCTGCGGCGGCTGCTCACCGACTATGGCTTCATCGGGCACCCCTTCCGCAAGGATTTCCCGCTGATCGGCAACGTCGAGGCGCAGTACGACCCGGAGAAGAAGCGCGTCGTGTATCAGCCCGTCAGCATCGTGCCGCGGGTGCTGGTGCCGAAGGTGATCCGGCACGATCATCGCTACGAGCCGGCGCTCAGGGATCCGGAGGCACCCCGCTGATGGCCGCGAGCCCGATGGCCCCGAATGCCCCCGCGGCGCCGATGGCCGAGATCCGCAACTACACCATGAACTTCGGGCCGCAGCACCCCGCGGCCCACGGCGTGCTGCGCCTGGTGCTGGAGATGGACGGCGAGGTCATTCAGAAGGCCGACCCGCACATCGGACTGCTGCACCGGGCGACCGAGAAGCTCGCGGAGTCGAAGCCCTTCAACCAGTCGATCGGCTACATGGACCGGCTGGATTACGTGTCCATGATGTGCAACGAGCACGCCTACGTGCTCGCCATCGAGCGGCTGCTCGGCATCACACCGCCGCCGCGCGCGCAGTACATCCGCGTGATGTTCGATGAGATCACCCGCATCCTGAACCACCTCATGTGGCTCGGCGCGCACGCGCTCGACATCGGGGCGATGACCGTATTCCTCCTCTGCTTCAAGGAGCGCGAGGAGTTGATGGACGTCTACGAGGCGGTCTCCGGCACGCGCATGCACGCCACGTACTATCGGCCGGGGGGCGTCTACCGCGACCTGCCGGACGCGATGCCGAAGTACCAGGCGTCGAAGTGGCGCTCGCAGAAGGAGGTGGATCGCCTCAACGAGGCCCGTTCGGGCACCATGCTCGATTTCATCGAGGCGTTCACCCGGCGTTTCCCGACGGCCATCGAGGACTACGAGGCGCTGCTCACCGACAACCGCATCTGGAAGCAGCGCACGGTCAACATCGGCGTCGTGTCGCCGGAGCGCGCGCTGCAGCTCGGGTTCTCCGGACCGATGCTGCGAGGATCGGGCATCGTGTGGGATCTGCGCAAGAAACAACCCTATGAGGTCTACGACCGCATGGACTTCGACATCCCGGTCGGGGTCAATGGCGACTGCTACGACCGCTACCTCGTGCGCGTGGAGGAAATGCGCCAGTCGACCCGGATCATCCGCCAGTGCATCGATTGGCTGCGTGGCAACCCGGGGCCCGTCATGGTGGACGACCGCAAGGTCCGGCCGCCGAGCCGCGAGCGCATGAAGGCCGACATGGAATCCCTCATCCACCACTTCAAGTTCTTCACGGAGAGCTACGAGGTGCCCGAGGGGGAGACCTATGCGGCGATCGAGGCGCCGAAGGGCGAGTTCGGCGTCTACCTGATTTCCGACGGCGCCAACAAGCCCTATCGTCTCAAGTGCCGTGCGCCGGGATTCGCGCACCTGGCGGCGTTGGAGGAAATGATCCGGGGCCACATGATCGCCGATGTGGTCGCGGTGATCGGCACACAGGACATCGTCTTCGGGGAAATAGACCGTTGAGCAACGAGATCCACGGCCACGCCGCCCGCGCCGCGGGCGCCGACGCCACGACACTCCTTTCAGAGCATACCCGGAGCGAGATCGATCACTGGGTGGCCAAGTTCCCGCCCGGCCGGCAGCGCTCGGCCTGCATCGCGGCGCTGCGCGCCGCGCAGGAGCAGAATCAGGGCCACCTCACCAAGGCGCTCATGGACGCGGTGGCCGACTACCTCGCGCTGCCGCCCATCCAGGTGTACGAGGTTGCGGGCTTCTATTCCATGTTCGAGCTCCATCCCTGCGGCCGCCACCACGTCAGCATCTGCACCAACATCTCCTGCATGCTGAACGGCGCCGAGAGCCTGGTCGCGCACGCCGAGCGCAAGCTCGGCATCAAGACCGGCGAGAGCACCGCCGACGGGCGCATCTTCCTCAAGGAGGAGCACGAGTGCCTCGCCGCCTGCACGGGCGCGCCGATGATGATGGTCGATCACGTGTTCCACGAGCATCTCACCCCGGAGAGGCTCGAGCTGATTCTCGACGAGCTGAAGTAGCGCCATGGCCGTGAGCCCCGACAAGATGAATCTCGTGGTGTTCGAGCCGCTCAAGCTCGAGCGCTCCTGGGAGCTGTCGACCTATCGCCGGATCGGCGGTTACGAGGTCTGGGAGAAGATCCTCGCCGAGAAGCCGCCGCGCGAGCAGATCATCGATGCCGTGAAGGCCTCGGGCCTGCGCGGCCGCGGTGGCGCGGGCTTCCCGACCGGCACCAAGTGGAGCTTCATGCCCCGCAACTCGCCGGTGCAGAAGTACCTCGTCTGCAACTCCGACGAGAGCGAGCCCGGCACCTGCCACGATCGCGACATCCTGCGTTTCAATCCGCACGCGCTCATCGAGGGCCTGGCGATCGGCGGCTATGCCACCAATACCACCGTCGCCTACAACTACATCCGCGGCGAGTTCCTCGGCGAGCCGGTGCCGCGCTTCGAAGCGGCGCTGCAGGAGGCTTACGCCGCCGGCCTGCTGGGCAGGAACATCCGGGGAACCGGCATCGATTTCGACATCCACACGTTCGTCGGCGCCGGCGCCTACATCTGCGGCGAGGAGACCGCGCTCCTCGACTCGCTGGAGGGCAAGACCGGCAAGCCGCGCTTCAAGCCGCCGTTCCCGGCCAACTTCGGCCTCTACGGCCAGCCGACCACCATCAACAACACGCAGAGCTTCGCCTCCGTCCCAACGATTCTGCGCAGGGGGCCGCAGTGGTTCGCCGCGCTTGGGCCGGCGAACTCGGGCGGCACCGTGATCTTCTCCGTGTCGGGCCACGTGGAGAAGGCGGGCAATTTCGAGGTGCCCCTCGGCGTGCCGTTCACGGATCTGCTCGAGCTCGCGGGCGGCGTGCGCGGCGGCCGGCGCCTGAAGGCGGTGATACCCGGCGGCTCGTCGGTGCCGGTGGTCCCGGGGGAGGTCATGCTCAAACTCAACATGGATTACGACTCGCTGCGTGCCGCAGGCTCTGCGGTGGGCTCCGCGGCCGTCATCGTCATGGACGAGACCACCTGCATGGTGCGGGTGCTCGAGCGCATCTCGCGCTTCTACATGGCCGAGTCCTGCGGCCAGTGCACGCCCTGCCGGGAGGGCACGGGCTGGATGAACCGCATCATCAAGCGCATTCTCGCCGGGCAGGCGCGTCGCGACGAGCTCAACCTCCTGCTCGACGTGGCGAACCGCATCGAGGGACACACCATCTGCGCGCTCGGCGACGCCGCCGCGTGGCCGGTGCAAAGCTTCCTCAAGCATTTCCGGCACGAGTTCGAATACATGGTCGATCACGGCGGCCGCAGCATCGTCGCGGACCAGCTCGGAGCGCGGGCGGCATAACATGGCTGAAGAGTTCGTCAACGTCGAGATCAACGGCAAGCCGGTCAAGGCCCGCAAGGGCGAGATGATCATTCGGGTCACCGACGCGAACGGCGCCTACGTGCCGCGCTTCTGCTATCACGACAAGCTGTCGGTGGCGGCCAACTGCCGCATGTGCCTGGTCGAGGTGGTGAAGGCGCCGAAGCCGATGCCGGCCTGCGCCACCCCGGTCGCCGAGGGCATGAAGATCTTCACCGACTCGCCGCGGGCCATCGGCGCCCAGCGGGCCACGATGGAGTTCCTGCTCATCAACCATCCGCTCGACTGCCCGATCTGCGACCAGGGCGGGGAGTGCGAGCTGCAGGACCTCTCGCTCGGATTCGGCCGCGACTACTCGCGTTTCACCGAGCGCAAGCGCTCGGTTGCGGATGAGGATCTCGGGCCGCTGATCGCAACCGAGATGACCCGGTGCATCCACTGCACCCGCTGCATCCGCTTCACCGAGGAGATCGCCGGCATCCAGGAGCTCGGCATGCTCGGCCGCGGCGAGCAGATGAAGGTCCGTCGCTACATCGAGAGCACCGTGAATCACGAGCTCTCCGGCAATGTCATCGACCTCTGCCCGGTCGGAGCGCTGGTCGACAAGTCCTACCGCTTTCGCGCGCGTGCCTGGGAGATGGCCTCGGTGCCGCTCGTCTCGCCGCACGACGGCACCGGTACCAACCTCTTCGGGCACGTGCTGCGCGGCCGCCTCGTGCGCGTGGTGCCGCGCGAGAACGAAGCCATCAACGAGATCTGGATCGCCGACCGTGACCGCTACAGCTACGAGGGGGTCTACAGCGAAGACCGCTTGCGGCGGCCGATGATCCGCCAGGGCGGCGCGCCGGCCGCAGAGTGGATCGAGACCGATTGGGAGACCGCGCTGGCGAAGGCGGCCGAAGGGTTGCGTGGCCGCGGGGCGCAGCTCGGCGTGCTGGCCAATCCCTCGGCAACGCTCGAGGAGCTCTACCTCGCCGGGCGCATCGCCCGCGGACTGGGCAGCGGCAATATCGACTCGCGCCTGCGCCAGCGCGACTTCCGCGACCAGAGCGCGGACCCGCTGCATCCGAGCCTCGGATTGCGCATCGCGGACATCGACTCGCTCCAGGGGCTGCTGCTCGTGGGCGCCAACCTGCGCCGCGAGGCGCCGATCCTGGCGCACCGCGTGCGCAAGGCGGCGCTGCGCGGTGCCAAGGTGGCGCTGCTCAATCCCGCCGTATTCGACTATTACTTTCCCGTGGCCGCCTATCTGGAGTCGGCGCCGGCCGCCCAGGTGACGGACCTCGCAGCCGTCCTGCGCGCGGCGGCGGATGCGGCGGGTGCGGCAGTTCCGGAGCACCTTTCCGCGGCCGTCCGTACTGCGGAAGTCGGCGACCGACATCGCGCTGCGGCCGCGGCGCTGGCCTCGGGCGACACGGGGGCCAGGCGTGCCATATGGCTCGGCGCCCTGGCGCTGCGCCATCCACGCTTTGCCGACCTGCGGGCGCTCGCCGCCGCCCTGGCGCAGGTGACGGGTGCCTCGCTCGGCGTGCTCGCGGAAGGCGCCAATGCGGCCGGTGCTCATCTCGCCGGCGCCGTGTCGCACCGGGAGGCGGGCGGCAAGCCGGTGGGCTCCGCCGGATTGACCGCGGCCGACATGCTGGCGCGGCCGCTCGGGTCCTATCTCCTGGTGGGGGGGATCGAGCCTTGGATCGATGCACCCGCGAGCGACGCCGAGCGCGTACTGGCAGCGGCGGAGCTGGTCGTGGCGATTACGCCGTTTGCGAGCGAGACCTTGCGCAGAGTCGCCCACGTCATTCTTCCGGCGGGTACGTTCGCGGAGACTTCCGGCACCTACGTCAATCTCGAAGGGATCTGGCAAACCCAGACCGGCGCGGCCGCTCCGGTCGGGGAGTCGCGCCCCGGTTGGAAAATTCTGCGCGTGCTCGGCAATCTCCTCGGCCTCTCCGGTTTCGAGTACCGGTCCTCGGAAGAGGTCCGCGCCGAGTTGGCGACCCTGATCCCCGCACCCGCGGCCGGGACGGCTCCGGTCTATGCAGGCCGGCACGCGGTCGGGCGTGAGGCCGGCGCGCAAGCCGCACAGGTTGTCGTCGATATTCCGATGTACCAGATCGACGCGTTGGTGCGTCGAGCTCCTTCCCTGCAAAGAACACGCGAAGGCCGCACTTCAGCGGTGACTTACTCATAATGCCGCAGACTCTCGCCACCGCCTGGGCGTCGCTCCCGGGCACTGCCCGGACGACGGTTTGGATCGTGATCGTCACGGTCGCTCTCATCCTCTGCGTCGCGTACCTGACGCTCTGGGAGAGGAAGGTCATCGGCTGGATGCAGCTGCGCCGGGGACCCAACCGCGTGCGGATCTTCGGCCTCTTCCCCGGCCTCGGGCAGCCGTTCGCGGATGTCTTCAAGCTGCTGGCCAAGGAAGTCATCGTTCCGACCAACGCCAACAAGTTCCTCTTCCGCGTGGCGCCGATGATCGCGCTCGTGCCGGCATTCGCGGCATGGGCGGTGATTCCGCTCTCCCCGCAGCTCGTCATTTCCAATGCCAACGCCGGGCTGCTGTATCTGCTGGCGCTCACCTCCACCGGCATCTACGGGGTCATCATCGCCGGCTGGGCGGCCAACTCGAAGTACGCCATGCTCGGGGCGATGCGCTCGGCCGCGCAGATGGTCGCCTACGAGATCGCGATGGGGTTCGCCCTGGTCGGCGTGCTCATGGCCGCCGGCAGCATGAATCTCGGCATCATCGTGCGCAACCAGGAAGGCGGATTCCTCTCCTGGAACTGGTTCTGGCTGTTTCCGCTCTTCATGGTCTACTTCATCTCCGGAGTCGCGGAGACCAATCGCGCGCCGTTCGACGTCGCCGAAGGCGAGTCGGAGATCGTCGCGGGCTTCCATGTCGAGTACTCCGGGATCGCGTTCGCGCTCTTCTTCCTGGCCGAATACGCCAACATGATCCTGATCTCGGCGTTGACGGCCGTATTCTTCTTCGGCGGCTGGCTGTCGCCCTGGCAGGGCTGGCCGGGCATCGGGCACACGATCCTCGGGGCACCGAGCTTCTTCTGGCTGGGCCTGAAGATCTTCGTCTTCCTGTTCGTGTTCCTCTGGTTCCGGGCCACCTTCCCGCGCTACCGCTATGACCAGATCATGCGGCTCGGCTGGAAGGCGCTGATTCCCGTGACACTGGTCTGGATCGGGGTGGAGATGGTACTCGCGCACTATCACGTCGGCCCCTGGGCCCGGCCCTGGTTCCAGTAGCCCAGGACGCACGCTCACCCGGAACCATGAAGCGATACCACTCCATAGACCAGGTACAGGATGTACCCCGCCGCCGCAGGTGGCGGACATTGAGCCAAAAACGACGCTTTTTGGCTCAATGGCGCTGGGCCGGGCAGGAGCCCGGATCCAGCGCTTCAAACCAAGAGGCGAGGCGATGGTCAATCCGCTGAAGACATACCTGATGCCGGAGATGATCAAAGGGCTGGCGGTCACCGCGCGCACTTTCTTCATGCGCAAGTACACGCTCAATTACCCGGAGGAGAAGACCCCGCAGTCGCCGCGCTTTCGCGGGTTGCATGCGCTGCGCCGTTACGCCAACGGCCAGGAGCGCTGCATCGCCTGCAAGCTGTGCGAAGCGGTCTGCCCGGCCGTGTGCATCACGATCGACTCCGATGTGGCCGAGGACGGTACCCGGCGCACCACCCGTTACGACATCGACCTCTTCAAGTGCATCTACTGCGGCTTCTGCGAGGAGGCCTGTCCGGTCGATGCCATCGTGCTCACCCGCATCCACGAGTACCACATGGAGCACCGCGGGGAGAACATCATGAGCAAGGACAAGCTGCTCGCGGTCGGGGAGCGGTATGAGGCCATGATCGCGGCCGACAAGGCGGCGGATGCGCCCTACCGCTGAGGCGCTCGAGACGTAACCATGCTAGTGCAGATCCTCTTCTACATCTTCGGCACGCTGCTCGTCGCCAGCGCGCTCGGGCTCATCACCGCTCGCAACCCGGTGTACTCGGCGCTCTTTCTCGTGCTCTGCTTCTTCGACGCGGCGGTGATCTGGCTGCTCACCGGGGCGGAGTTCCTCGCCATCGTGCTCGTGCTCGTCTACGTGGGCGCGGTGATGGTGCTCTTCCTCTTCGTGGTGATGATGCTCGACATCAACCTCGCGGAGCTGCGGCGCGGTTTCACCCGCTTCGCCTGGCTCGGGTGGATCACCGCCGCGGCCGTGATCGCGGAGATCGTCGGCGTCATCTGGTCGCACGGGCTCACCGGCCTCGACGTCAGCCGCGGCGCGGTCCCGGAGTCCGCGAGCTTCAGCAACACCCTCGCGCTCGGCCAGGTCATCTACACCCGCTATGCCTATCCGTTCGAGCTCGCGGCGGTGCTGCTGCTGGTCGCGATCGTGGCGGCCATCGCGCTCACCATGCGCCAGCGCAAGGGCCTCAAGGTCCAGGATATCTCGCGCCAGGTATCGGTGCGGGCCGCCGACCGGGTGCGCATCGTCAAAGTGGCGGCGGAGAAGCGCTCATGATCACCCTCGCGGACCTCCTCACCCTCTCCGGGGTGCTGTTCGCGCTGGCCGTGGCCGGCATCTTCCTCAACCGCAAGAACGTCATCCTGCTCCTCATGTGCGTCGAGCTGCTGCTGCTCGCCGCCAATTTCAATTTCATCGCTTTCTCGCGCGTCTCCGGCGACATCAACGGTCAGGTGTTCGTCTTCTTCGTGCTCACCGTGGCGGCGGCCGAGGCGGCCATCGGACTCGCGATCCTGGTGGTCCTGTTCCGCGAGCGGCGCAGCATCAACGTCGAAGACCTGAACACCATGCGAGGCTGACGCCGAATGAATCCGCACCTGCTGATCGCCATTCCCTTGCTGCCGCTCGTGGCCGCCGTGATCGCGGGGCTCGGCGGCCGCGTCATCGGTCGCGCGGGCGCGCACACCGTGACCATCCTCGGGGTGGCGATTTCCTGTGCCCTCTCGATGTATGTGCTCAAGCAGCTCTACGCGGACGGCGTCCCGACCTTCAGTGGTCCCGTGTACACCTGGGCCTTGACCGATGGCGTGCACATCGATGTGGGGTTCCTGATCGATCGCCTGAGCGCGCTCATGATGGCCGTGGTCACGTTCGTGTCGCTGTGCGTGCACGTCTACACCATCGGGTACATGCGCGACGACCCGGGCTACATCCGCTTCTTCAGTTATATCTCGTTGTTCACCTTCTCGATGCTGATGCTCGTGATGGCGGACAACTTCATGCAGCTCTTCTTCGGCTGGGAAGCCGTGGGAACGGTGTCGTACCTGCTGATCGGCTTCTGGTACACGCGGCCGAGCGCGGTGTTCGCCAACCTCAAGGCCTTCATCGTCAACCGGGTGGGTGATTTCGGCTTCATCATCGGCATCGCGGCCGTGTTCGCGTACACGGGCTCGCTCTCCTACGAGACCGCATTCGCGGCGGCTCCGCACCTTGCGCATGCCGTCATTCCGATCACCGCCGGGAGCAGCGCGAGCGCCGTCACCCTGATCTGCATCTGCCTCTTCATCGGCGCGATGGGCAAGTCCGCGCAGGTGCCGCTGCACGTCTGGCTGCCCGATTCCATGGAAGGCCCGACGCCGATCTCGGCGCTGATCCACGCGGCGACCATGGTCACCGCGGGCATCTTCATGGTGGCGCGCATGTCGCCACTCTACGAGTACTCGGATGCCGCGCTGTCCTTCGTGCTGGTCATCGGGGCGACCACGGCCTTCTTCATGGGCCTGATCGGGGTGGTCAACAACGACATCAAGCGCGTGATCGCCTACTCGACGCTCTCGCAGCTCGGGTACATGACGGCGGCGCTCGGGGTGTCGGCGTACAGTGCCGCGATTTTCCATCTCATGACCCACGCCTTCTTCAAGGCGCTGCTCTTCCTCGCGGCCGGCTCGGTGATCATCGGCATGCACCACGAGCAGGACATGCGCAAGATGGGCGGCCTCGGCAAGTACATGCCGATCACGGCGGTCACCTGCTGGATCGGTGGCCTGGCGCTGGTCGCGACGCCGTTCTTCTCGGGGTTCTATTCGAAGGACGCCATCATCGATGCGGTCGGCGCCTCGCACCGGTGGGGCGCGACGTACGCGTACTGGTGCGTGCTGCTCGGTGCCTACGTGACCTCGCTCTATACCTTCCGGCTGCTCTTCATGACCTTCCACGGGGAAGAGCGCTTCCGCAATGCCGAGGCGCACGCGGCTCCCGATCACGAGGGCTCGAAGACCGTCGGCCACGAAGAAGGGGAGGAGAAGCCGAGTGACGCCGGCCATGGCCCGGAAGATGTCCCCGGCGGGGCCGCGCATGCGCATGCACGGGAGGCTCGGCAGCCGGCGGCGCACGAGCACGGCGATCATGCAGCGGCGCCGCCGCACGAGAGTCCCTGGGTGGTCACGGTGCCGCTGATCGCGCTCGCGATCCCATCGCTGCTCGTCGGCTACTTCACCGTCGGGCCGATACTCTTCGGCAGTTACTTCGGCAGCTCGATCTTCGTGCTGCCCGCCGACAACATCATCGGCGGGATGGCGCGCGAGTTCCACGGTCCGGGCCAGCTCGGCTTCCACGGCTTCCTCGGCGCACCGTTCTGGCTGATGGCCGCGGGCTTCGTGACGGCCTGGGCCTGCTTCCTCTGGCGTCCCTCGCTCGCGGATCAGGCGGCCCGCGGCTTCGGCTGGCTGTACACGCTCCTCGTCGAGAAGTACTACTTCGATTGGGTCAACGAGAAGATCATCGCGCCGCTCGCGCGCGGCGTCGGTTTGGGCCTGTGGAAGGCGGGCGACCAGGGTGTCATCGACGGGGCGCTGGTCAACGGCTCCGCGGCGACGATCGGGTGGCTGGGCGGCGTCGTCAGAAAGGTGCAGAGCGGGTATCTCTACTCGTACGCATTCTGGATGGTGATCGGCCTGGCGGCCCTGCTCGGCTGGTTCCTGGCGCGCGGCTGAAGAAAGACGAGAATGCACGCACACCTCCTCTCCATCCTGATCTGGCTGCCGATCGCCGCCGGTGTCGGCGTGCTCCTCCTCGGGGAGGGGCGCGTTGCCGCCGCACGCTGGCTGGCGCTGCTCGCCTCGATCGCGACGCTGGTCATCTCGCTGCCGCTGCTCGCGGATTTCAACACGCAGACCGCGGCCTACCAGTTCGTCGAGAGCGCGTCCTGGATCCCGCGGTTCAACGCCTTCTATGGACTGGGCGTCGACGGCATCTCGCTGCCCCTCGTGGTGCTCACCGCGCTCATGACCGTCCCGGTGATCATCGCCGCCTGGACCGTGGTGAAGACTCGGCGGGCGCAGTACTTCGCGGCGTTCCTCATCATGGAGGGGCTGATGATCGGGGTGTTCTCCGCCACCGATGCGCTCCTCTTCTACTTCTTCTGGGAAGCGATGCTGATTCCGATGTTCCTCATCATCGGCATCTGGGGCGGTCCGCGGCGCGTCTACGCGACGCTCAAGTTCTTCCTCTACACCTTCCTCGGCTCGGTCTTCATGCTGGCGGCCCTCATCTACCTGTACGTGAAGACCGGCGGTTACTCGATCGGGGGCTTCCAGGCGCTGCCGCTGACGCTCATCGAGCAGCGCTGGATCTTCGCGGCGTTCATGCTCGCCTTCGCGGTGAAGGTACCCATGTGGCCGGTGCACACCTGGTTACCCGATGCGCACGTGGAAGCGCCGACGGGCGGATCGGTGATCCTCGCGGCGATCATGCTGAAGATGGGCGGCTACGGGTTCCTGCGGTTCAGCCTGCCCATCACCCCCGACGCCTGTCGCGAGCTCTATCCGTTCGTCGTCACGCTCTCGCTCATCGCCATCATCTACATCGGCTTCGTCGCGATCGTGCAGGCGGACATGAAGAAGCTCATCGCCTACTCGTCCATCGCGCACATGGGTTTCGTGACCCTCGGCGCGTTCGTCGTGTACGAGATCGTGCGCACGACCGGGCAGGTGCAGGGCGCCGCCATGGGCATGGACGGCGCGATGGTGCAGATGATCTCGCATGGCCTCATCTCCGGCGCGCTCTTCCTCTGTGTCGGGGTGCTCTACGACCGGATGCACACCCGCGAGATCTCCGCCTACGGTGGCGTGATCAACAGCATGCCGATCTTCGCGGCCTTCATGGTCGGCTTCGCCCTGGCCAATACCGGCTTGCCGGGAACCTCGGGCTTCGTGGGCGAGTTCTTCGTCATTCTCGCGAGCTTCAAGGCGAGCTTCTGGTACTCGACTCTGGCGGCAGTGACGCTGATCCTGAGCGCCTGCTATTCGCTCTGGCTGGTGAAGAAGGTGCTCTACGGCCCGGTCGCGAATGATCAGGTGGCGCAGCTGACGGATCTCAACGGCCGGGAGTTCCTGGTCCTCGGCGTCCTCGGCGTCCTCGTGCTGGCCGTTGGAATCTGGCCGGAGCCGCTTCTGAAGATCATGGAGCCTTCGATCCATCACCTGGTCGCCCAGGCCGTTGCCACCAAGATCCCGGTGTGATCCGCTCCGAGGCCCGAAACGAATGATGACGATCTGGCACAACCTGCCCGGCCTGATGCTCGCGATCCCGGAGATCTTCCTCGGCTTCGCCATCTGCGTGGTGTTGCTCTTCGAGGTGTTCGTGGGCGTGAAGCGTCCCGGGGCCACCGCGACGCTCACTCTCCTGGTCCTGGTGGCCGGTGCGGCGCTCACCGTACGCTACGCCTACGTCGGCCAAGAGACGACACTCTTCGACGGCATGTACGTGACCGATCCGCTGGCTTTCGTGCTGAAGCTCGCCGGCTTCCTCTTCGTCGCGGTCGCGCTGCTCTACTCGCGCATGTACCTCGAGAACCGGGATATTCTGCGCGGGGAGTACTATGTCCTCGCGCTCACGGCGCTGCTCGGTATTTTCGTGCTCGTCTCCGCAAACAGCCTCCTGACCGTATACATCGGCGTGGAGCTGCTCGCTCTGTCGGTCTACGCCATGGTCGCGTTCGACCGGGAATCGGGCATCGCCGCGGAATCGGCCATGAAGTATTTCGTGCTGGGCGCGATCGCTTCCGGCACGCTGCTCTACGGCATGTCCATCATCTATGGTCTCACGGGGACGCTCGACCTCAGCGCAATAGCGACAAAGCTCACCACACCGGGAAGCCTGGGAGTCATTCTCGGCCTCACCTTCATCGTGGTCGCCGTCGCCTTCAAATTCGGCGCCGTGCCATTCCATATGTGGCTCCCGGATGTCTATGAGGGTGCCCCGACCAGCGTCACGCTCTTCGTCGGTACCGTTCCCAAGATCGCGTACTTCGCGCTGATGCTGCGCCTGCTGGCGTACGGCCTCCGCGGCACCTCGGCGGACTGGACAGTGATGCTGATGCCGCTGGCCGTGTTGTCACTGATCGTCGGCAACGTGGTTGCGATTGCGCAGTCGGATCTCAAGCGCATGCTGGCGTACTCCACGATCGGGCACGTCGGCTTCATCGTTCTCGGCTTCGTGGCCGGCACGCCGAGCGGTTACACCGCGGCGCTTTACTACATGCTGGTCTATGTCCTCATGGCGCTCGGCGCGTTCGGTGTGATCCTGCTCGCCAGCCGCAAGGGATTCGAAGCGGACAAGCTCGATCACTACAAGGGCCTCTACCAGCGCGACCCGCTGCTTGCGCTGGTCATGATGGCGCTGATGTTCTCCTTCGCCGGCGTGCCGCCCTTCGTCGGGTTCTGGGCGAAGCTGAGGATCATCCAGGCGCTCTGGGAAACGAGCCATCTCGGCCTCGTCGTGGTCGCCGTGGTGATGTCGGTGGTCGGCGCGTTCTACTACCTGCGGGTCGTGAAGCTGATGTACTTCGATGCGCCGCCGGAGAATCTGCCGGCGACCCTGCGGCAGCTCGGCCCGCGTTTCGTGATCGGCGTAAATGCCGCGGCGGTCCTGGCGCTCGGTATCCTGCCGAGCCCGCTGCTCGATCTCTGCAGCAGACTCATCCGCTAGTGTGAAGCGCGTCGCGCCGTGAGCGGCTCGATGCTCCGAAATCAGAACACCGCTCGGCGCCGGAGCGCCAAGCCCAGGCGTAAGGTGGCTGCGGCCGCGATCCGCGACTAGTCTTGGGCCATGAGGCCCGCCGTCGACGTCGCTGCGCGATCCACAGGCGACCATTTGATCCAGGAGCTGGCCAACCGGCTGGGCTCACTCGGAGTCGAGGTCGCCGACGTCGCCGGCCATCTCGAGGACCTCTCGACGCAGGTCTCGGGCCAGGCGGCGCAATTCGAGGAGCTCCACCAGGCGACCGAGACCATGGTGTCGGGCAATCGCGAGATCGATCGCGCCGCGCGCGAGACCCAACGGGCCGCATCCACCGCCGGTGGCGAGATTTCCGAGTCGCGCAGCCTCATCGGTGGCGCGGTCGAGCACATCGGCCGCTTGACCGGCGCCGTCGGGCGCATCCAGGAGCGTCTCTCCTCGTTTGCTCCTGTGCTCGAGCAGATCACTTCCGTCGCCGCGGCCATCGAGAGCATCGCCAAGCAGACGCGGCTCCTCTCCCTCAACGCCGGCATCGAGGCGGCGCGCGCCGGCGAGGCGGGCCGTGGCTTCGCGGTCGTGGCGGGCGAGGTCAAGAGTCTCGCCGAGGAGACCCGGACGGCGACCGAGCGCATCACCGCCACCGTCCGCTCGCTCGCGGAGCAGATCGATGGGCTGATCGTCGAGGGCGGCGCGGCCGACCGGCACGCGGGGGAGGCTGCGCGCGGCGCGCAGCAGATGCAGGGCGTGGCGGCGCGCGCTCACGAGGCCTTCGGCACCGTAACCCGCGAGATCGATTCCATCGCGCGCTCGGCGGCCGGCAACCTCGAGGCCTGCAACGCCACGCTCGCGGAGCTCGGCGGCCTGGCCGAGGGCGTGCAGCTCTCCTCCACCAGTCTGGCGCAGGCGGACAAGCGGGTGGAGGGATTGCTCGGGTTGAGCGAAGGCCTGATCGAGCTCATCGCCGAGAGCGGCATCGAGACTGCCGACACGCCCGTCATCCGGGCGGGTGTCGACACCGCGAAGCGGATCGGGGAGTTGTTCGAGGCGGCGATCGCGCGCGGCGAGATCTCCGAGGCGCAGCTCTTCGACGAGCGCTACCGCGAGATCAGGGGCAGCAATCCCAAGCAGTACCTCACCGACTACGTCGAGTTCACCGATCGTGTGCTGCCGCCCGTTCAGGACCCGCTGCAGCGCTCCGACCCGCGCATCGTTTTCTGCGTCGCTTGGGCGAAGGGCGGGTATCTGCCGACACACAACCCCAACTACCGCCACCCTCAGGGCCGGGATCCGGTCTGGAACGCCGCGCACTGCCGCAATCGCCGCCTCTTCAAGGATCGCGCCGTGCAGAAGGTGGCCCGCAACACCAAGTCCTTCCTGCTGCAGACCTATCGGCGTGACATGGGCGGCGGTAACTTCGTGTTGATGAAGGACCTCTCCGCGCCCATCTGGGTGCGTGGCCGGCACTGGGGCGCCTTCCGCATCGGCTACCGCCAGTAGCCTCCGCGGCGCGCTCAGTCCGCTGCGAGCACCGTGCCGCTCGCCTCGCCGAAGCCGATCCGGGCGCATCCCGGGCGCTCGCACCAGCCCCGCAGGATCACGCGGTCGCCGTCCTCCAGGAACGCGCGTGTCTCGCCGCTCGCCAGCACGAGCGGCTGTTTGCCGCCCGCGGTGAGCTCGAGGAGCGAGCCGGCCTCGGCGGGCGCCGGGCCCGATTGGGTGCCGGTGCCGAGCAGGTCACCCGGCACGAGATTGCAGCCGTTCACCGTGTGGTGCGTCACCATCTGCGCGATCGACCAGTAGCTGTGGCGGAGGTTGGTGCGCGCGAGCGTTTCGGGCGCGGCGCGCACGGTGCGCATGGCCGCCGTCTCGAGCGCGACTTCGAGTTGGATATCGAGCGCGCCGCGCGCACGCAGCTCCGCGCAGTCGAGGTAGGGCAGGGGCTGCGGGTCCGGCGGCGGCCGGGTCCACGGCAGGCGATAGGGCGCGAGCGCCTCCAACGTGATCACCCAGGGCGAGACCGTCGTGGCGAAGCTCTTGCCGAGGAAGGGGCCGAGCGGCTGATATTCCCAGGCCTGCAGGTCGCGCGCCGACCAGTCGTTGAGGAGACAGAGTCCAAACACGTGCTCCTCCGCCCGGCCGATCGGGATCGGGCGGCCTAGGCCGTTGCCGGTCCCGATCAGCACACCCATCTCCAGCTCGAAATCGAGCCGCGCGCTCGCGGCGAGCTGCGGCCGATCGGCGCCGCGCGGCAGGATCTGGCCGCGCGGCCGCCTCACCTGCTGGCCGGAGACCCCGAGCGAGGAGGCGCGTCCGTGGTAGGCGATGGGCAGCCACTTGTAGTTGGGCAGCAGCGGTTGGTCCGGCCGGAAGAGGCGGCCCACGGCGGTGGCATGGTGAATGGAGGTGTAGAAATCGGTGTAGTCGCCGATCCTCGCGGGCAGCCTGAATTCCGCCCCGCTCTGCGGAATGAGAGCGGTGCCGAGCTCCGCCGCGCGCGGCGCATCCGCGCGCAGACATTCCGACAACCCGCGCCGCAGCGCGGTCCAGGCGTCGCGTCCGAGCGCCATCAGGCGGTACAGCGACGGCTCCGCGCAGGCCGCGAGCGCGTCGGCGCCGAGGCCGTCGAACGGGCTCAACATGTCGAGCGCGCCGAGGTCGAGCACACAGTCGCCGATGGCGGCGCCGCAGCGGAAGTTCTCGCCGCCGCCGGCGCGCCGGAAGACGGCGAGCGGGAGGTTCTGGATGGGGAAGTCGCAGCCCGGTCGGTTGGCCGAGGCCACCCAGCTCCGCAGCTTCGGGTCGTGGGTGGCATCCAGGACAACGCTCACGGGCGCGGCTCCGCCTTTGCCGCGGGCGCCGCGGCCGGGGGGGTGAAGCGCCTCTTCAGGCCCTGCCAACACTGCGCGTAGTCGGACTGCAGCTGCGGCAGCTCGAGCGCGAGGCGGGTGGGCCGGATCACGGTGCGGGTCTCGAACATGAAGGCCATGGTATCGCCAATGCGCTGCGGCTGGCGGGTATCGGCGCTCAGGGCGCGCTCGAAGGTTCCGGCGTCCGGGCCGTGCCCGGTCATGCAGTTGTGCAGCGAAGCCCCTCCGGGCTCGAAGCCGCCGGCCTTGGCATCGTAGACGCCGTGGATCAGTCCCATGCATTCGCTCGCGACGTTGCGGTGAAACCAGGGCGGCCGGAAGGTATCCTCCATCGCGAGCCAGCGCGGCGGGAAGATGACGAAGTCCACCGAACCGACCCCCGGAGTATCACTGACCGACTGCAGCACCAGGAAGATCGAGGGGTCGGGATGGTCGTAGCTCACCGATCCCAGGGTGTTGAATCGGCGCAGGTCGTACTTGCACGGGGCGTTGTTGCCATGCCAGGCGACGACATCGAGCGGCGAGTGATCGAGCGTGGCCGTCCACAGCTCGCCGCCGAGCTTCGCCACCAGCTCCATCGTGCCCTCACGGTCCTCGTACCAGGCCACCGGTGTCTGGAAGTCGCGCGGGTTGGCGAGCCCGTTCGAGCCGATGGGGCCGAGGTCCGGCAGCCGCATCGGCGCGCCGAAGCTCTCGCAGATGTAGCCGCGCGCTTCGCCGTCGGGCAGCTCTACCCGAAAGCGCAGCCCGCGCGGGATCAGCAGCACCTCCTGCGGAGCGGCTTCGAGCATCCCGAGCTCGGTGGCGACGCGCAGCCGTCCGAGCTGCGGCACGATGAGCAGCTCGCCGTCGGCGTCGTAGAAGAAGCGGTCCTGCATCGACCGGTTGGCGAGATACCAGTGAATCCCGCAGCCTGCGTGGCTGTCCGGGGAACCGGTTCCGCCGAGCGTCAGCAGGCCGTCGATGAAGTCGGCCGGCTGCCGCGGAACGGGCGGTGGGCTCCAGCGCAGCGGGTTCGGCGAGATCGGCAGTGTGTCGAAGCGCCCCACGAGGCCGCGATGCGGCAGCGGACCGAACGGACGCTGGAGCATCGCGGCCGGACGGATACGATAGAGCCAGCTGCGGCGATTGGCCTGGCGCGGCGCGGTGAAGGCGGTCCCGGAGAACTGCTCGGCATAGAGGCCGTACGGGCAGCGCTGCGGGGAGTTGCGGCCCTCCGGCAATGCGCCGGGGACCGCTTCGGTGGCGAAGTGGTTGCCGAATCCCTGCAGGTAGCTCAGGGGTGCCGGGGGGGTGCCGGCGGCCGCGGCAGTCGCAGTGCTCATCGCGCTCACTCCGGTATGCTTCGCCTCTATGATCGCACAATTAGTTGCGCGCGCAACTGTTTCGGGATGGCGGCCGTGAGCGCGCGGAGCGCGGGCGAGCTCGGCCTGGAGCTCGCCGGCTTCGTGCCGTATCGGCTCAACCGCCTCGCGGTCGGGGTCAGCAACCATCTGTCCGAGATCTATCGGGAGCGGTTCGGCCTCGACATTCCGGAGTGGCGCGTCATGGCCACGGTGGGCTCTCGGCACGGGTGCACCGCGCAGCACATCGCCGCGAGCACGCGGATGCACAAGACCCGGGTGAGCCGCGCGATCGCTCACCTTGAGCAGCGCGAGCTCGTCGAGCGCGCCTCGAGCGCCGCCGACCGGCGCGAGCGGGAAGTGCGCCTCACCAAGGCGGGCCGGCGCATGTACGCAGAGCTGGTGCCGCTCGTCCTCGAGCGCGAGCGCGAGCTGCTCGCGTGTTTGACGAAGGAGCACCTGCGCGGCTTCGTCGGGGCGCTGGAGGCTCTGGAGAGCTTCCTCGGCCTGCCGGATTAGCGGATGACTGCGCCCGCGGCTCTCCCGGTTGGCACGATCATCGTGGCGCGCTCGGCGCTGCTCTCACTCACTGCGAGTCCGTCCGACGGCACGTTGGCACTGCGGGTCACCCGCCTTGCCGATCACCAGCTCATCGTCGGGCCGGGAAACGTGACCGCGACTCTCGACGGCCATCCCGTGCCGCTCGCGGCGGAGCCTGGGGGCGCCTACCTGCTCTCGCCGGCAGGTCAGGACGGAGGCGCTCACTCGTTGGGTGTCGTGGTCTCCCACGATGGCATCCGTGAGCTCCTCACGGGTACCGTGACCCTGCCGCCGCACTCGAGCGCCATCGATGCGCTGCAGGGGCACGGCATGGCTGCCTGGTGGGTGCTCAACGTCGCCGTGGTGTTGATTGCCGCCCTCGTCATCTCCCGGCGCAGGCGCTGACGATCCCACAATGAAAGGGCGGAGCCGCGTGAGCGGCCCCGCCCTGACTCCTCCGGTGTCGAGATTACTGGCCGATACGGCCGCTGACGTGGTTCTCTTCGCGGTTGATTCTCGTCTGCTCGTGCCTGGTGAGGTGGCCGCCGTTCCTCGCGGCCATGCGCCGCTCCTGCCGGCGGATGCGATGATCGGCGCGGTGCAGGCGCGCAGCTTTGGCGTGCGACATCTCACCTTCCTTCGTTTCCTGGTGAATGCGCGCGTTCTGATGGTGCAGGCGATTGTTGACCTGCTCGCGCCGGGGATGGTGAGCCTGCCACGGGGTGTCCGCCATGGCCGGGGCCGTGAGGCAGGCCAGCGAGACGGTGGCGGCGACGGCGGTAAGGACAGTGCGGATCGATTTCGACATAAGAAGGGCTCCTCTCGGCACCATTGCCGGGGTCGCATTGCGCCCGATTTCCGGGCTTTCGGGCGTTAACAACGTCGCAGGACCGGCAGCGGTTACCATCATTACTGAAAGTTAACCTGGGTGAATTTCCCGATGCCCGAATCCGAGAGTCATCCGCAGTCCGGCCGTGGACTGAGCGGCAGTGAAGCGCTGCAGCGGCTGCGGGCCGAAGGCCCGAACGCACTGCCGGAGCTCGAGCGCCGCACGGCCCTGCGCATCATGGTCGAGGTGGTGCGGGAGCCCATGTTCGCGCTGCTGCTCGGCGCCGGAGTGTTGTACCTCCTGATCGGCAGCCGCGGCGAGGCGCTGGTGCTGTTCGCCTTCGCCTGCTTCTCGGTGGCGATCGCGATCGTTCAGGAGGGCAGGAGCGAGCGGGTGCTCGAGGCGCTGCGGGACCTGACGAGCCCGCGGGCGCTGGTCATCCGGGACGGTGCGCGGATCCGCGTGCCGGGCAGGGAAGTGGTGCGCGGCGATGTGCTCGTGCTCGCCGAGGGCGACCGCGTTCCGGCGGATGCATTGCTGATTTCCGGAGAGGACGTCCAGGCCGATGAGAGCCTGCTTACGGGCGAGTCCGTACCCGTGCGCAAGCGTGCCTCCCTGCACGCCCCCGCGGCGGATGCGATGCCGGGCGGAGATGACCTGCCTCTCGTCTTCTGCGGCACGCTGATCGTCACGGGCAGCGGC
>Ga0134128_10002858_pt1 | contig 21218 bp, 19 predicted proteins | sample KB31754_FD_96462 | JGI IMG/M metagenome (GOLD analysis project Ga0134128, IMG submission 96462) | Terrestrial soil microbial communities with excess Nitrogen fertilizer from Kellogg Biological Station, Michigan, USA - KB3-175-4 | ecosystem: Environmental > Terrestrial > Soil > Unclassified ... | reverse complement strand
TTTTGTTCGCACCGTCGGTCTATCCGATGCTAGCCCGCCTCGCTGCGATTCGCAAATCATTGAATAAAAAAACGGTCTTCAACTTTACCGGCCCATTGCTCAATCCAGCGCGCCCGCAGAGGCGACTGCTCGGCGTTTCCGATCCGCACATGATGAAGTCCGTCGCTGCGGTATTGGAACGGCAGTTGCCTACGCAGTTGGCTTGCATAGTGCGTGCCAACTGCGGATTGGATGAGCTGTGCCACGAGTGTGAAGCGAGCTTGCACGTGATCGGCAGCGATACCATTACGCGCGAACTGCATAAATTTTCCGGCATGGTAGCGGCGGGCGGCAGCCCGCTTGCACAGGCTGGTAGTCTGCGCTCCGCTGTAGCGGCGGGCGGAAGCCCGCTGGGGCGGGCTGGTAGTCTGCGCTCCGCTGTAGCGGCGGGCGGAAGCCCGCTTGCGGAGCCACCTTCCGCGCAGGACAATGCCCGACTCATGCTCGAACTCTTCGACGGCGGCGCTACGGACTCCGATGCCCATGTGCTTGTCTGCCTCAACGCCGCCGCCGGGCTCCTGGTGGCCGAACATTGCACGGACGCAACCGGGGCAATAGCCCTCGTCAAGGAATTGCTGGCGTCTGGCAAAGTCAAACAATCGTACCGAAATGTGCTGAGGTGCTATGAAAAATACGCCAACTAGCACCGGCACGATTCTCGATGAGATTGTCGCGCACAAGCGCGAGGAGATCGCCGCACGCACAGCAACAAGACCGCTAGCCTCGTTTCGGGACGACGTCCGCTCGTGCGGCACCAACTTTCATCAGGCGCTCCAGGGAGAAGGCATCAAGCTGATTGCAGAGATAAAGCCCAAATCGCCGTCAGCCGGGCAGCTCGCGGAGGAGTTGAATCTGCCGGGGATTGTTTCCGCATATTCGAAATACGCTACAGGCATTTCCGTTCTCACCGACGAGCGCTATTTCGGCGGCAGCCTGTCGCTGCTCAGTCAAGTCGGCGCGCTGACGGGAAGTCCGTTGCTGTGCAAGGAGTTTGTGATCGAGTCCTACCAAGTCTACGAAGCTCGCCAGGCGGGAGCGGCCGCGGTACTGCTGATCGCTAAGATCTTGCCTGATGATTTGTTGCAGCAGTTGCAGGCAGTGGTTCGCGAACTTAGCATGACGGCAGTGATTGAAGTGCAAACCGAAGACGAGTTGCGGCGCGCGCTGGCAGTGAAGCCTGATGTTGTGCTGATCAACAACCGCGATTTGACGAGCTTTGAAATTGATTTGCAAACGACGGCGCGCTTGGCGCCGCTGGTTCCCGATTCCGTTCTCTGCGTCTCCGCTAGCGGAATCAATGCCCGTGCCGATATCGACTCGCTTCTCAAGTACACCAACAAGTTTCTCGTCGGCTCGTCACTGATGCGCTCCGCCAACCTGGAAGATGCAATGAGGCGGTTATGCGAAAAATAATGACCAAAATCTGCGGCGTTACGCGAGTCGAAGACGCGCTGGCAGCGGTCGAATTCGGTGCCGATATGGTTGGCCTTATATTCGTTCCCAAAAGCCCCAGAATGGTATCGGATGAGACCGCGCGGGATATTGTCAATGCAGTAGCCGGTCGCGCAAGTGTTGTAGGAGTCTTCCAAAACGAAGGACAAGATGTCATTCTGGAGAAAAGGCGCGCGTTGAAATTTGATCTGGTGCAACTCCACGGAGGTGAACCTCGATCGACGGCTGAGGCGGTTCGCCCCTGTATCAAGGGGGTGACCTATGATGGCAATGATGAAAACGTTGATGAGGTGGCAGAACAGTATTCCGGTGCATGCGACTATCTTTTGTTTGACCTGCCGAAGGAGCCCGACGCTATTCGCGGGCGGCAACCGAACCAGTTCTTGCCATTGAAGAATTGTTCAACCCCATTTTTCATGGCGGGCGGAATCAACCCGCACAATGTCGCTGCGGTTGCCACGGCGTTGGTCGGCAACCGTTCATTCGTCGGAATTGATGTCGCTTCCGGTGTCGAATCGGCGCCTGGAACCAAAGACCACGCAAAAATGCGCGCTTTAATCGAAAAGGTTCAGGAGGTGTCGCTCAATGCGATCGCAAGGTAAGTTCGGAGAGTTCGGCGGGGCGTATGTTCCCGAAACGCTCGTGCCGGCATTGGAAGAGTTGGAATCCGCCTTTGAAGCGGCGCGCGGCGATGAGAAGTTTCGCTCCGCGCTCTCGACATTGTTGAACGATTACGCTGGCCGTCCGACGCCGCTTTATCTCGCCCAAAACTTGTCACGCAACTGGGGTGCCACCATCTATCTCAAGCGAGAAGACCTTTTGCATGGCGGCGCGCACAAAACCAACAATGCTCTCGGACAAGCGTTGCTGGCGAAGTCGATGGGCAAGCCGCGCATTATCGCCGAAACCGGCGCCGGGCAACATGGAGTGGCCGTGGCCATGGCTTGCGCGTTGCTGGGATTGCAAGCCGAAGTTTACATGGGCGAAGTCGACATGGAGCGGCAGCAACAGAATGTCTATCGCATGCGCTTGCTCGGAACAGAAGTTCATCCCGTGTCTTCGGGAAGCCGAACACTGAAAGATGCGATCAACGAAGCATTGCGCGATTGGATCACGAACATTCGCACCACCCATTACCTGCTGGGAACCGCGGCCGGACCGCATCCATTCCCAACAATGGTCAAACAGTTCCAGAAGGTAATTGGCGATGAATGCCGTGAGCAAATTATGCAGAAGTGCGGCAAATTGGCGGATTACGTGGTTGCCTGCGTCGGCGGCGGCTCTAACGCCATCGGTATTTTTGCCGGATTCGAAGCCGATTCCTCAGTGCAATTGATCGGCGTTGAACCCGCAGGCAAGGGAATCGATACGCATGAGCATGGTGCGGTTCTCGGCAAGGGAACTCCAGGCGTTGTGCACGGTATGAAGAGCTACGTTCTTCAAACCGCCGACGGGCAAATACTTCCGACGCACAGTATCTCGGCCGGACTCGATTACCCCTCCGTCGGCCCCGAGCACGCATTCCTACAAACAAGCGGACGCGCGCGATATGAGAGCATCGACGACGAACAAGCAGTCTGTGCCTTTGAGGAAGTCTCCCGCAGCGAGGGCATCATTGCTGCACTAGAGAGTTCGCATGCCCTGGCTTATGCGAAAAGACTTGCGTCGGCAGACGGACATGGAAAAATCATCGTTGTGAATGTTTCCGGTCGCGGAGACAAAGACATCGAGCAGGTAATGAAATACCGAGTAAGGCAAAAGACAAATGCAAACCCGATACAAGCAAGCGTTTAACCAATCGAAAGCCGCATTCGTGCCCTTCACGGTGCTCGGTTGGCCCGATGCCGAACGCTGCTATCAGACGATAAAAACAATGATCGACGAGGGAGCCACCGCGCTCGAGCTCGGTGTTGCGTTTAGCGATCCGGTTGCCGATGGACCGGTAATTCAGCAAGCCACCACTGAAGTCCTCGACAGCGGCTTTGATGTAGAGCAGGCGTTTCGTCTGTTGTGCCGCGTGCGTGCGTACAATGCTTCGGTTCCCATCGGTCTGCTCACCTATTTAAACGTTGTTCTTGCTCGCGGCGCCGAGCAATTCTTCGAAGAAGCGGCGCGATGCGGTGTGGATTCTGTGTTGATCGCCGATTTGCCCCCGGATGCTGCGGATGAGGTTGCGCCGCACGCCGATGCGCACGGCGTGGCATTGGTATTTATCGTTTCGCCACTGACTACCACTGACCGTTTGTCCAAGATTGCCGGGCTGTCGAAGGCATATATCTATGTCGTTTCTCGCCTTGGCATAACCGGCGCCCAGGAAACACATGATGATCAGCTTGAACAACTGCTGGAGCGCACCAAAAAGGTAACCGCAGTGCCGATGCTTGTCGGGTTTGGAATTTCCAGCCCCAGTGCAGCGCGCAACATGTTGGCAATTGGAGCGGACGGAGTGATTTCAGGTTCTAAGGTGATTGAAATAATTCGGCAGGACGCGGCTCCCGGCTATCCGCTTCTTTCTCGATTTCTGCAAGACATGCGCGCAGCTATTTCGGACAAAATTTAAACTTCCTGAAAACTGCGGCCTGCTAAATTTTGATGATCTATTTTTGGAACGTGACCACATCGTTCGATTAGCCAATCGTGGGGTAAGGATATGTCCGAGCCGGGGAAACTTAAACGCATATTGCCGATAGCTGTCTGCAGCGTGGCTGCATTCGCCGTAGGCGCGTGTACGCAATTGATGCAACACCAGGATAACCAACCGACTGAAACGCCGAAATCCACCTGGGTGGCGAATACTCCGCACGGCCCGGCGCTCGGCGAGCACACGATCTCCGATCTGGCTGAGAACGCGATGAAGAGCGTGGTGAACATCGATACGACGACGAAGGTGTCAGTTCCCGGCGGCTTTCAGTTGCGCGGTTTCGGCGGCTTCCCGTTCGATCTTTTCGGCGAAGAACCAATTGTGCCGCATATGCAGCAGTATGAAATGCGCGGCACCGGCTCTGGTGTCATCATCAAACCAGACGGCTACATCCTTACCAACAATCACGTTGTCGGCAATGCTACCAACATCAAGGTCACGCTCAATGATAAGCGCGTACTTAACGGAACGGTAGTTGGACGCGACAAGTTCACCGATTTGGCGCTGGTCAAAGTTGATGCCAATAACTTGCCTGTCGCTACGCTCGGCACAACTAAAGGATTGCGTCCTGGCGATTGGGTAATTGCCATCGGCAGTCCGGCCGGATTGAGCAATACAGTCACCTTTGGAATCGTGAGCGCGCTTGGACGTACTCTGGGCGACGAGCTGTCGGCCGGCGATGTTGGACTCGTCCAAACCGACGCGGCGATTAACCCTGGAAACTCCGGCGGACCGCTTCTCGACATTCACGGCAACGTCATAGGCATAGACACAGCGATCAAAGCCAACTTTCAAAACATCGGCTTTGCGATTCCGGTGGACATGGCGAAAGATGTAGCCAACCAGTTAATGTCCAAGGGCTCGATCAAACATCCATACGTCGGCATCCAGATGGCCGACCTAACCGACCAAATCGACAAGGCGCTTGGATTGAAAGCAGGCAGCCGCGGCGTGGTCGTCGCACAAGTAGTCGACGGCAGCCCTGCACAGAATGCCGGACTGCAAGCCGGCGACATCATCAGAAAGGTCGACAATCTCGACGTGAACTCAGCAAAGGATGTGCAGCAGATCGTGCGCAAACATCTGCCCGGTGACAGCTTGAAAATGACCGTGGAACGCAACGGCCAAACGCAGAACGTCTCGCTGACAATTGGCGACTATCCAGGCAACACCCAGTAGTCGCGCCACCGCTAGAGCAGCACTGTAGCGGCGGGCGGAAGCCCGCTTGCAAAAAACGGCCCCCGCAACCGCGAGGACCGTTGACTAGGATGCGGAGTGGTCCCGGGACTATTGGCCAGGAAACATCCGCTGCATTCAGAATAACTTCGGCAGGCATTCGACGGTATCCCCCAGTCGAGCGAATACGCGAGGGTTGCTGAGCGACTCTATGGGGTTATGTGATGATCCGAAAAACTGTAGGGGCGATGCATGCATCGCCCCTACAAGGATCGGCTTTCTAGCGATGACCGTGACAATAAAGTTCGTGCTGCTCGCGAGCTGCGCTGAATTTGCCTTCGGCCGCGTAGACGCCGGCTAACAGCAAGTGTCTTTCCCTGTCTCTGCGACTGACGTCGGATGGATCCAGCCGAAGGATTGGATGTTCTGCATTGAGCAAGGCGTACTGCGCATACAATTCGGCCTGGGCAACATTGCCCTGGCGCATGTTTATTGCCACCAGGCGGCAGCAGAGTTCATCCGCGCGCTTCAAGCCAAACAATATTCGTTGGCTGATCAAGTAAGTTGTGGTTGCTTGTCGCATGAACGGTGAGTTTACAGGCAACTCTTGGAAGTAAAACTGCAGGCCGGCTAACGCAATAATAGGCAATGGCAGAAGCAGTGCGACCTTTCGAATCACGGATATCGAACGCTCGCTAACTGGTGCGCGTGCCGAGTGCAACCTGCCCCTCTGGACAGCGACCACCAAGGTTGCTGCTTCGGCGCCAATGATAGCGAGCATTATCGCCAACATTTTTTCGAATGAAGCGTGCGTAGCGAAGAATGCTCCGTGTTCTGCCGCGAATGACAGCATTGTCAAAAATGTGCCTAGCGAAACCCAGCGTACAACTCCCCGCGACACGCGCAGCGTCCCCATAGTCGTGGCGCCGATGAATGCGAGCCCAATCAGAGTCAGCAAAAGCGGAAATGGAGTAAACCAAAATCCGTAGTGCCACGCCTCGGCGACGACATACACCGTAGCAACGGCTGCTGCGGCAAAATACACGACATTGGCTGCGAACACGGCATGACTGGCTCGATCGTTGTTCATATGAACCCCCGAGGCGGCGACCATAAAACCACTCTATCATCCAATGCTACCGGCTGGCGTAGCGCGCTTTAGGCGCGCTGTTTCGCCGTCTGTGCCCGTTGGCGCGCCAAACTGGCTTCGTCACGTTGTCCGAGCTGTTCGAGCACTGCCGCGTGCCGTTCCAGCGCTTCTACAAGGTCGGAATGACGCTCGGTGCCCATTGTTTGCCTTGTTTTGAAGAAATGGCGGTAATAAGCATCTGCGCGTTGGAGGTCATTTTGTTGCGCGCAGCAGTGCGCCATTTTTTGCAGAGTGGTGCAGAACATTTCGAGGTCGGGCTCTTCTGCATTGCCTATGGCATCCAGACAGTGCATGTATTCGCTCTGGGCTTGAGCGAATTGATTCTGCGCCAAGAGCACATCCCCAAGTGCGCTTGTGAGTCCGGCCGTGTATTCGGACTGCGGTCCGTACGTCGTCTCAACGATTTCCACGGCCCGTCGATACAATCGCTCAGCTTGCGCAAACTCGCCTTGCGCAAAGTGACAGTTTGCGCGGCCTTGCAAAGTTGGGATCAGTCCCGCATATTGTGCTCCTCGCGATTGTTCTTTGCACTCTATGGCAGATTGATAGAGAGTCGCCGACTGATCATAGTTGCCCATGATGTACTTCACTGCGCCGAGGCTTTCCGCGGCGGTGGCGTAGCTCATGTCGTTGCGGTCCTCGGGTTGTTTGAATAGTTGAATCAGCCTCGTCAGGATGGCATCAGCTTCGGCAAATTGGCGCATGTTGTAGTGCAGGCGTCCCAACTTGGTCAGTGCTGATACCACATCGCCTCGATTGGCTGCGGCGTTCCTTTCCAGAATGCGAGCCGCTCGCAGATAAAGGCTTTCGGCATTTTTGTGCTGGCTGGTCTCTATGTACAGATCACCCAACCTCAGGCATAAGCTCGCGGCGTGCGGCGAATCAGTGCCGTGCTCTTTCTCGCCTGCGATAAGTTGGTGCAATGCAGCCTGAAGTTGTTCAATTTCCGGAGTCAGAATTTCGGCTGGGTTCAAACCAAGTTGTGTCAGAGCTTCCGTCAGCGACGTTTTGCTCTGGTGGCATGTCCGCAACGCACGAATAACCATAAACGTAGGAACCAATCCCTGACGCAACAAAAGCTGCGCTTGCAAAACGGTTTCCAGATCCGCTTCGTCTATGCAATTCAAAGCGATCAGTGCTCTGCCGATCGGCATGCCGTTTTTCTGGGCGAATGATAATCCTTCCGACAGCTTGGCAGAATTTGCCATGCCTGATTCGGTGAACAATTCGCCGGATAGTTTTTCTTCGGGATGAAGCCCTTTGCGCTTGATCACTGCCACCAGTTTCTTCAACGCCACGGCTACTTCCGGACTGCCGCCGGCAAGGACGCGTTCTTTCACTGTCAATGCCGAGAAGTAATACTGTTCTGCTTGTTCAAGATGATTTTGCAGCTCATACATTTCGGCCATTTGATCCATGCATTCAGCCACGGCCGGGCTCGGCCCGCAGTGGAGTTCGCGAATTTTGAGGGCGCGGCTGAAATACTGCTCGGCACGTCCGAACTCTCTGATTTGCACGCAAGCTTTCCCGGTTTTGAACAGCACCTCTGATACTTCAGTCAAGGTGGAATCCGGTTTGCATTCCAGCGCATTCAACGCTTGCTCGTACAAGCTTTCGGCCAGCTCGTAATTGTGTTTGCTAAAGGCATGGTCTGCTTCCGAGAGAAGTTCGGTGTGATCGCGTTTGCCGGCAGGCGCTGCAGCTGACACTGGTTGCGTAGATCCCAGCGCCGCAATCGGATTTACGCGCGCCGTCTGGGCAGCGGCAATCGCCTTGAGCCCGGTCAGCGACTTTCTGGATAGATCTTCTTCGGGCTTGATGGCGTCCAGTTCTCTGGCGTCAAAATTTGGCTTAGCGGTTTCGCTGGTGCTAATGCTTGTTACCGGTTGTCCGAAGCGGGCTGTCAATCCTGCGACTTCGCCGGTGCTTTTTCGGCCGATTGCGTCGAGCTGCGAACGATCGAATTGCGATCGGGCTGCGACTGCGGCAGATGCAGACGCAGCGACGTGCTCAGGGCCGCCGCTTGCTTTTGGCGCCCAGCCAAGCTCCTGCAGAGATTGGTCGACGGTGGAATGTTTTTGTTTGGACAGGCTAATTGCCTTAATAGCGGTGGAGACGTCCAGTCCCTTGTCGGCGATCAGTTGTTTGGCATCGCGCACCGCGATGATGTCCGCGTCGGTTACTTTCTGGGCGAACTCGAGACCTTTGGGCATCTGCTCGGGTTTAACGATCCCAGCTTCGACGAGCAGCTCGCCGAGCTTTTTGCGCAAAGATTTGCCTGAAGGAATGTCCATAAAGACCAAGCAGGTTGGTTGCTCAGAGTATTCTTGCCCGCTCAGGCGCGGGGCTAACCTACAATCTCGGACGGTCGCCCTACGGCCGTCCGGAACGCCTGTCCGGCGCTTCCAAAGCCTGCAGCAGGAAGTTGGTAGCAATTATCTGGCGCAGCCCAATTCCGGCCCCTGGAATGGCATCCGGCAATATGTAGCGCAGAAAACCGCCCAGCGGAGCGTTGTAATCGAAATGGCCGACCAGGTGTAAAACCGCGCCCCGACCATAGTTAAACTCGCACGCCAGAACGCCCTGATTGCGCGGATCAAGGCTGCGGCTGCTGTTGGGGTCGGTGTCCGCCAGACGATAGCTGCGCGCCAATACGCGCACACCAGGGCTCAAAATGCGTACGGCCTGACTTTCTTCATCGAGTTTCCAGGTTGCTCGCGTCACTTGGGCGCCCGCCAGCAGAGCCGGGTCGCTCGGCAGAACATTGGCGTCAACGGTTATGCCCTTGGTGTGGTACTGATCCCAGGCAATTTTGCCCGGAAATGCCCGCTCGACAAAGTTGCCCAGCGTCCAATCGGTGCTGATCAGGTAGCCGCCGCGTATCACCCACTGGCGCAGCGGTTCGACCATGTCGCCGGGCACCTTGCCCTCGCAATTGACTATGACCACGCGTGCGCTGTCGAGCGGAAAGTTGCGCAGTTCTTTTGCTTTTATTTCGTGATAGCGAATGCCCATCGCTTTCAAAATTTGCGATGAGTTATCCCAGGCGCCTTTCACTTCCACGACTGCATCAGGATTGTTTTGCGCCGCCAAGTTGAATTCCGGATGCGTGCGCTGCAGCCAGCCTTGCAGGGATGTGGGCGGCACAACGGTGTCGGTGCGCGTGTTGAGCATGAATCTGTCGACGTCGGCTGATCGTTGCGCGGAGCCGCGCATAAACTGTGCTGGTGGTCCCGGCGTAAATTCGGGCGCCAGTCCCATCGTTGTTCTTGATGCTTCGCCCGTGAGATAGCCGCCTTGGGCGGGCGAGTGGCTCGGCGCCTCGCGACTGGGAGCCGCAGGCGGCATCTGATCGCTGTACTGAATGCCTTCGGGCGCCTGTGCAGCGGAACGTTGATCTTCGACCCAATCCGACGCGACGCAGGCGCTTGTGCCCGCGGTAATCAAAAAAACTGTCATGCACAATCCGGCAACTAACGACCGTTTGTTCATGTTGCGCCTCATAAGCGAAAGGAGCTCAGGCCGATTGCCCTGCACAATAAGCCTAACAATTCTGACGACGACCGGACGCACATGCTGTTCCAGATGAGTTACTTTTCGTGTCTATTGCGCAGCATTGTCGGTAGGATGCTTCTCTAGTTGGAGGAGAACTATGGCGTACTGGCTATTGAAGACTGAGCCTGACTGTTACAGCTACGAAGACCTGGAAAAGGAAAAGAAAACAGTTTGGGATGGTGTGGCAAACAATTTGGCGCTCAAATATTTGCGCCAGATGAAAAAGGGCGATCTGGCGCTCATCTACCATACGGGCGATGTGCGTGCGGTTATAGGTGTTGCTGAAGTGACATCCAACGCTTATGTGAACCCGAAGGAAAACGATCCCAAGCTTGCTGTGGTGGATCTAAAACCGAAACGCAGGCTGGGCAAGCCCGTGAGCCTTGTGGAAATAAAGTCCACGAAAGGGTTTGAGGATTTTTTGCTCGTAAAAATGGGCCGCTTGAGCGTGATGCCGGTAACCGATCAGCAGTGGAAGAAGCTCACCGAAATGTAAGGGCCGCGCATCGAGTGCCTGGTTGCAGTGTTTTTTGACTAGCCAATTTTCCGGCGTTTGCCCATTTTGACTTTTATCTTGCCGCTGCCGTTGACCATGCGGCGCAGAAGGGCGAGCTGATTCAAGCTCGGCCAAATCACTTCCTTCATTTCCTCGAGTTCGTACTCGCCGATTTCGCGACGGTCAAAACGCTTGCAAACGTCCTCCCATAGCTCGAAAAGCTTCTTGGGATCGCAAGTCTCACGAGCCTTTTGTTGGAATTCGATCAGATCAAACGATTCCATGAGGAAGTTCTCCCGTCGCGTCTTTGAGAAGAATGCGGATTTTCGAGACACAAGTCAAGCTCAAGCAGGCTGAGCGTTTTGCCCATCTGCGATATGCCGAAAACATTTATTTGAGACCCGAAAGGCATGTTGTGCATATGCTCCGTATTAAGATTAATCTTAATCAATTTTTAATGGCCGTCAATATCGCTGGTGGATCTATCTACAAAAATCAACGAGGAATTAACGACAGCAGGCTGCCCCGAGGCCGAGCGGGCTTCCGCCCGCCGCTATGGGATCGCTTGACAGCCGGTCGATGGCGCGCTCTCTTATCCGTTGGCGTAGTGTTGCTTCAACCAGCCGTTCAAAGCAGCCGCATTGCGCGTTCTGAATCTCGTGTTGATCTCCATGCGTTCGAGTGTACGCGCAACGGTGGACTCGCCGTACTTGATCTTGTGGGTAGACAAAAATGCTCTGGCTTTGGACAGTACGGGCTCTTTGCTGAAGCCGGAAGCACTTGATACTATGCGCGGTACCATCTCCTCCGGATAAAAGGCGACGATCCGTTTCCAATTGGTCTCCACGAAGTCCCACCCTCTTTCGTTTGTGTCGCGACGGGAAACAATATGGCTCAGCAATCCCGGCGCGTCCTGACTGCGCACAGAGCCGTTGATGGACATGTCGAGCACTTTGCCGACGAGCTCCGGTGTTCTGAAGAGCGCCAGCGACATCAGGTTGCGATGTTCTTCTTCCGGAGTCTTGGCGCTTTCATAGCGCGATTTGAAAAATTGGAACTCCTTGTCGCCGCCGTTGTAAGCCACAATCGAGGTCACAGGCGACATGAGATCGCTGTCGATGCCCGCATTGTTGCCCGGCTTGGCGTTCTCCAACTCTGCGTAATACTTGCGTGCGGTGGCGATCACATCTTTGTCTTGTCCGATCGTGCCTAACAGGGACAGCATTTGGGCGCGCAGGGTACGGATTTGATCGCTGTCGGCCGGTTTGGCCTGCCATCCCAGAGTTTCGTAAAGCGGCGCTAACTGCTCATGGATGAATCGCTCGAACGCCGGGCGTTCGCTGGGTTGAACGAATCTGTCCAAATATTCCAGCTGACCGATGATCTCTTCTTGTACAAGCTCATCTTTGTCGTTGCGCAGGGCGGCCATTAAGTCGAGACTGCGTTCGATGTCGAGATTAGCCGATTCAACAAGCGCCCAAGTGTCATCCACCAGTGTCAAACGTTCCGATGGATCGAGCTGTTTTTGGGCGCACTCTATCATCTGCTTGTATACGGCATCGGGATACTTTACGCGGTAATATCCCACGCCGCCCGCATTCGCCAGGGTTGGAGAAACTCCAGCTTGTTCAGCGTGAAGAACCGGCACCTCAGTTGCATACGGCGTTACCTTTCCCTCGCGAGAGGTGAGTAGCTGCTTGTATTGAGGCGGAGTTTGTCCGCGCGCCGCAGGCGGACTGCTCAAAGCGCGCAGCCCCATCGGCACTTGCCAGAAGGTGCCTTCGCCGGGTTCGCTACCGATTTGCAAAAACCTGTGCTGGCTTGCGGTGTAACTGCCGTCCGGCGCGGCAGCCAGCGTCAGCAGCGGATATCCTGGCTGGTGCACCCAGGTTTGCATGATTTGACGTACAGGAGCACCGGATGCGGTGCCGATTGCATCCCACAAATCTTCCGTCGTGGCGTTGGCGAAGGAATGCTTGGTCAAATAATCGTGCACGCCTTGCTGGAAAGTTTTCTCGCTTACGTAACGTTCCAACATGCGCAGTATAGAGGCGCCTTTCGAATAGGTGATTACGTCGAACATTTCGTGAGCCTTATCGGGATCAACAACATCCGAATGAATGGCGCGTGATGATTTCAGGCTGTCGGTGGTCATCGACTCGCTGCGATCGTTGCAGTATTCCTTCCAGAAGTCCCACTCCGGATGCACCTTGTCCACTGCTTTTGTGGACATCCAGGTGGCGAATGCTTCGTTGAGCCAGAGATCATCCCACCACTTCATGGTCACCAAATCGCCAAACCACAGGTGCGCCATTTCGTGCGCGATCACCGAGGAAGCTCCGTGGCGAGCCCGGGCCGAAGCTGTGGCGGGATCGATGAGCAGTAGCGTCTCGCGGAAGGTGATGGCGCCCGGGTTTTCCATGGCGCCGGCTTCGAAATCAGGAATTGCGATCAAGTCGAGTTTTTTCCAAGGATATGCGATGCCGAAATATGACGTCAGCACCGGCAGGATCTTCGCCGCTTCGTCGCGCGAAAAGGTTGCCAGATGGCGCTTGCCGGCTACGGACCAGACGCGGATCGGCACACCGTCTACGGTAACGGCATCGGATGCCTCGAGCTCACCAACCACGAGTGCCACCAGATACGATGACATGCGAGGAGTGGGCGCAAAATAAAACACGGTGGTGCCGTCCGGATTATCGACGCGGCGCTCCAGCGGCGCGTTGGAAACAGCGTTCAATCCGGTGCGTGTCTGCACCGTCAATTTAAAGGTGGCTTTGAATTGCGGCTCGTCAAAGCAGGGAAACATGCGGCGTGCATCCGCAGGTTCCATCTGCGTCACAGCCAGCGTATGCTCCTTGCCGGACGCATCCTTGAAGGTCGACCGGTAAAACCCTACCAGTTTGTCGTTCAGCTGTCCGGAAAAATGCAAAGCGACGTCGTATACGCCGAATTTCAGCTGATGACCGGGGGTGGTGGGCACGAGCTGCACCATGGACGTTTCCGGCATCATCTGTATTTTGAGCGGCAACTTCACTTTATCGACGATCAAATCAGCCGAGTCAATGTTCAAATCCTTGCTATGCAGCCAGATGCTGTTCGCCCCTTCTCCGGACACCTTGAGCTCGATGATTTCCTCACCGGTAAAGCTGGCGTCCTCGAGGTTTGGAGCGATGTGAATGTCGTATGAGACCGGCACCGCATTTAGTGGCAATCGCAAACTTGGCTGCGATGCGGCTGCGACGGCTGCCTGCGACTGTTGCACATTTGCTTGCGTCGCGACAAGCAAACACAGAATCATGGCCAATGCCGGCCAAATCTTTGTCCTCATTGATCCGATTTCCTAAAGCGCAGCGCGCCCCTTTACTTAGTGTTCTGCCTTTTGGCGTCTAAAACCGGTTTGGCGGTGATTGAACCTGCGCCGCTAGCCGGTTTTGACGCCGCCCCATGATACTTTGGGGCGGCGGAATTTGCATTAGTGCCAGTTTTGCCGTCTTTCACTTCCTCGACACTATTTATCTTCAGCAGCGGGCAGCCGCCGATTGTGGCCAGCATGCCCTTGATGTGCACGCGTTTGGCGACATACGGCTCGAGCAGAGCCTGGCAACCGGTGTAAGCCTTTGTTTTCGACGCGATGTACATTTTGCCGTTGTCATCCACGATGCCTATGGTGACGCCGCCGTGGATGCAGGCACGGGCGCAAGGCGCATGATCCGGACCGCGACCGTCGCCCACGGATTTCGAGGCGTAACACCAGGAGTCAACAACCTCGCCTGTGAGATCGATTGGCGACCACTGCGGTCTGTACATCTGCAGATGTTTGGCTGCCAGGCTTGCCGGCGGTGCCGCCAACAGTAGGATAAGCAGCAGAGTCAGCGTCGCCATTTCATGCAGTTTCATCCGGGTATCCTCAGTCTGCTCAATCAAAACTGCCCTTTATGTCTGCCGCATCCGGGCGTCGCTTGGACATTCCACGTCGGCAGCTTGACGCGGTGCGGTCCATTGTCTGCGACTGTCGCCGCGGCGGCAGGCTTCTCGTTGTCTGTGTCGGTGCTGAAGGCGATTGACCGGTGAGACTGCCGCATTCTCTCGAGTCCCAGCAGACCTTGCCAGGATTTGGCCGCCAGGTCCTTATCGCGAGCGTTGTTGTAACCCCACGTGTACTCGCACTCGGCCTCGCCGAAATCAGATAATTGCTGGTAGGACAAAGCCCGATAGTAGTGCGCAAGTTCGTCTTTCGCGCTCGCATGTGAAAGCGCGTGGACAGCGCCGCGATAGTCTTTAGCCCGGTAGGCTCTGATTGCTTGTTGGACGGGCGACGAGGGCTCGGCAAGGGCCGCTGTTCCGCAAGTCGCGGCTATCACCAAGCCCAAAACAACAATTTTAGTTATTCTGTCCATTCTCTTCTTGCGGCTTTTCCGAGGTGAAACTGAACACCATGTCCGCGGTTATGCCGGGTACCTGGACGAAGAAGGGGATATAAAGCCAGGGACGAACCGTCACCTTCGTGGTCAACGTCACCGAGCCTTGAGTGTTGGGCGGCACGGGTGCGGTGTAAGTTGGATTAGCATGCTGAATCTTGGTGCTCATCGAGCCGGCATTTATGCCGAGGAAACTCGCGAAGCCAAAGCTGCTGGTCACGAAATCATTGTCAACCTTGTTCAGAAAGGTTTGCGATTGCGCTACGTTGGGCGGATTGACGGCGAGTTCGCGAATTTCGGAGTTGTGCAGAAACCAGGCGAAGCCGTAGGCAAGCCCCATGTAAAGCAGGTCCATCACAGGGACGATGATGAGGGCGATCAAGAGCAATAGCGCTGGTCCAGTCTCGGCGATGGCGCCGCCTCGGGACTTTCTGATCATTTGCAGCTACCTCGCTCCGTGAGCCGCCTGGAACGGTATCATTATATCTCTGAGATAGAGTTAATACTAGTAAAATACGGATACACGATTCTGGGGAGGATTTGTTGTTCATGAGCAGATCGAGCGCTACTGCGGCATTGATAGCAGCTTTTCTCACTATGGCATTTCTATGGGCGCCCGCGGCGCTCCAGGCCAAGGAAACGGCGGCCAAGCCGGCCTTCAGCCTGCACCGAATGGACTTCCGGGTCGAAGGCGCTAGTTGCGTTGCTTGTTTGATGCGTACAGGAAACGAGTTGCGCGGCGCCAAAGGCGTGATTAAGGCTGACGTGTCCATTTATCGTCCGTATTGGGCAATCGTCATCTACGACGCCAGCCAGACCAATCTGGAGAAGATGAAGAAGGCAATCACCAACGAGCACGTCAAACTAACGGATATCGAAGATAAACCGATCGCAGAGGTGCCTTTGATCGTCATTCCTAAGTCGTTAGGAGCCAAGCCCGGGGCGACGGAGAATTCGCCGCCTATCTCTCACTAACCAGGCATTGCGCTCGGTCGCTATCGATCTGATCAACGGCATCGTATATGGTGGCGTCAGCCTAATTAGGGTCTGGCGTAGATGCCGCTGGCGTCCCGTGGCTTAACTTGCGGGGCTGGAGGTGTCTGTTCTGTTTTCGACGACGCGATTTCCAGAGTGTGAGATAGCCAATCTTTGAGCTGCCAGGCCAAGTCGTTGTGGTGATTCGAGCTGCGCTCGATTACCCTTTGCGCCGCAAGCAAGATGTCGCCATCGTGAGGATCGCACTGATACGCCAGGTGATAAAGGTGAAACGCTTCTCGCATGTGCTGGTCGCGCTGATAGTCCTTAGCCAATCTGTAATAGGCGCGCCCGACATGTGGGTTGAGATTGATCCCGAACAAATAGTGCCGTTCTGCCAATTTATTCCAACCCATGCGGTCGTAAACGTCGGCCAGCGCCAGATGAAAGCGCCATTGCCAGGCTGTTTTGGACAGCAAGCGGTCGGCAGCCGCCGAGGTATTTTCGACGTCGCTTTGAGGGACGTATTTGACAATCTCAATCAATTGTTGCTTGGCGGTGTCCATTTCATTTTGCTTGGTGCACTGCGCCATAAATAGCATGGCTGGCTCTAACGCCTCGCTGTATAACCGAGCGCGGTAGAAGCTGGCGGTGTAGGCGTTGTTATAGATTGGGTCCAGCGGACGCAGATTGAAGGCCTTGCGCAGATAGCGGGCACCCTCTTCGTAGCGATGAAGGTCAATGCACGCCTCTCCGGCTACGGCGTTCGAGCGGTAGTTGTCCGGTTGCTTGGCCAAATCCTGCAAAGCCAGAGACAAAGCCTCGTTTGGTCGTCCTTGTCTGAGGCGAATCGCACCGGCTGCAGTGGCGATGCCGGCCCTTATCGGTGCCACCTCCATGGCGCGCTCGATATACCAGTCGGCGTCTGCTTGTTTGTTTTTCGCTTCTGCCCGCTGAGCTTCCATAAACATCAGCATGGGGTCGTCAGGAAAACGCTGTCGGACGTAATCGTAATCTTCATAGGCGCCGGCGACATCGCCGTGCTCCAATTTGTCTGCGAACGATGCAAGCACTGCGTCCGGCTGCTTCGGGTCGAGCTTGTCGACCATATCGAACTCTTTTTCGCTGGAATCGGTGAGTCCAAGCTTCTGGTAGTACTTGGCCGCCAGCCAATGGACGCGGGCATTATTGGGAGCGGCCTTCAGCACGTCCTGAATTTGCTTGCCGGTTTGCTGGTCGGCTTTGCCTTCGTTCAAGCGAGTTTCAATTACGGCAATCCTGCCGAATATACTGCCTGCCGCCGGCGGCGTGGCAGTATCTGATGCGGCAAATGCAGAACTTGAAGTCAGGCAACCGAGCACAGCGGCGATGAATATTCTTTTCGGCACTTATCTTTCCAGGAATTGATACGTCAACTGCACATCATTGATCATGTTTTTCTTCGACGGCGCCATGATTTGCACGGTGCAGACATTCTTATTGAACATGCCGGTAATGCTGGTTCGGTCCTTGGACGGAATCGACTTCCAGCCTGGCTGGCTGAACTGAGCATTGTAGACCTGCATGATGCTATTGGCGTCGGCGGTGGTAGACCAGCGCAGCTCAACTTGGGTAACGCCGTTGTCGGCGGTATTCTTCGTGCCGAAAAGGTACTGTCCGCCGGGCGGCGCCACTTGCGTCATCGCCGGCAGCTCGTTGGGAGGCTGAATCAGGCGCTGATATTTCATCGTCGGCGCCAGCGCTTTTGCCGGCGGTTGATACCGCGGCAATGGCTTTTTCACTACCGTCTGTTGTGCCTCAGAGGCACTGCCGGAGAGCAAAACGGCTGCCAGCAAAGTCAAAGCAAGTTCAACACGCATGAGTCTGTTCTCCCAACCCCATGTTCATTTTTACCAGATGAGTGAGCGATTTGGTACTGTGACAACTCAGCAAGGGCAGCACCAGGTAACACCGACATCAGCGGTATTCGTAAACTGGACCACCCCAAGGAGGTTTTTGTAGCCGCTGCCCGGCGTCCACAACGTGCTGTCCTTGGTGAAGCCGGTAAACGAAGGCGGACAGTCGAACGGGTGCGGGAAGCCGCCGTCGCCGGAAACGTTGATGTATCTGTCGGTGAGCGTGTTGTCCTGAGAAAACTGGGCGACCTGGTTGCCGTCTGCGGCCTGGAAGGAAACATCCCAACCGTTAGGTGGTGTGGTCGTGCTCGCGTAGGAGCTGCCGTTCCAGTACAAGTAACTTACCTTGTCGAAAGGCACAGGCTGGTTGAAGGCGGCATCGAGATCAGCGGAGCTGGCAGTGGCGTGCATTTCATTGAGGCGCTGCCGAATTTGGGCTTGTATGGCTCCGTTGGCGTTGGTTTGGGACAGAAGCTGTCCGAGAGTCGGTACAGTGGTGTCATTATTGTTGCCGAAGGGATCGCGATTTATTTCACTGTTGTTGAGAGGGTGATTATAAGCCTTGAGCCCGGTGACAAGGTTGGTTGAAGGGTTGATCGATCCGCAGCCGTCCGAATCGAACGCGCCGCGAATGCGAATCACTTCCGCCTTCAAGTACTCGATGGCCATCAAGTTGCCGGCCACGGCGCCGGGGCCACCACCAGCGGTGCGCAGCGCGTTGTACACATCGGCCACTTCCGTCTCGCAGTTTGGGTTGACCGCGTGGGACGCACCGCCTGATTCCATCGCGAAGGAGTTGACGTTATTGCATTGATCCGCACTGCCGCCGTTGTTCACCAGGTAGTCGTGCATGGCGTTGAGCTGGCCCTGTGTCATCGCAGGCGATGACGGCTGGAAGTTAGTGCCGTTCAAAGTCGACATCGGAATGTTGCCGGTGTCGTCGTACTGCGCGTTGGCCACGGTGCTGAAGTCGGATGGGTTGGTGCTGAAGAATGCCGAACTCGGTCCGGCCTGTGCCATGAAGACGCCGGCACCCATTAATTGGCCGGCAAAGGGATCGCTGCCATTCGGGTTGTAGGCGTTGCTGGCTGAGCCCGTGTTATTGATTACGATATAGCCCTGGGGAATTTCGGCGTTGAAGTTGGAGCCGGCTGCGTCGATGACGCCGACAATGGCACTCGATCTGGTCTGGACGTTACCACCGTGCATTTCCAAGGCGTTGGACTGGCTCTGGAACGCGTTAGGCGGTATTAAGGAGTTGCCGCCATCAGGCATTTGCGTGCTGGTCTCAGCCAAAAACTGCTGCTGTGATACCAGGTGCGGTTCTTGATTCGGACGCACAGGTACACCGTAGAGAGTGAGTGTCGTGTTTGCGCCGCCGGCTGACACGGTGACGCTGATTGGCGTATAGCCGACCAGATAGTTGGTGCTGGAGGTGGTGAGAGCGCTGTGCTGGGATCCCGGCGGCACGACGCCCGGCACGATGTGGACGTTGGTTGCGGCGTCCGCGTTCTGACGCATAAAAGCCACGTGGTAGGCGGTGGGATCCGTGGCAATTTGATTGCCCTGGTTCCAATTGAGCATACGCAGCGAGTTGCTCTTCGCAAGCGAGTCAAAGAAATTGGTTGTTTGTCCGACGGTATTGAGTTGAGTGTACAAGCGCTCACCGATACCGCCTGTGCCGCTGTCGCCCTTGCCTTCAACTTCGGTGATCACAGTTTGGGCGTGGGCAAGCGCTGTCGGTGTGCCTTCTTCAGAGGCGTTGAGGGCGACCAACAAAGCCTTGCCTACGAAGCGGTCGTAATCTTTCAAATCAGCCTGGTTGTTGACGTTGAACAACCCGGCAAACTCGTTGCCTTCGTTGCCTTGCGGGTCGACGGCTGGTTTGACCAGTGCTTGTTTGGCGACGTTAAGGTTGCCGGAGTCTGTGGCATGTTGGGCTTCACGGCCGCCGCCCAGCAGTTGCACCAGGAAGAAAAATCCAACGCCCAAGATGACGATGAAAAAGACAGCCGTTACAGTGAGGGCTAGAGTGGCGCCCTCCTTGTTACGTTGAGACATGACGAAACCTCCAGCGACTAGCTAATTGTGGGCGAAGAAGGCAGATCCGGGAATACCGAAATCGCGTATCGAGAGAAATTGGCACCCAACTGAACATTAGCCTAGGCTAATATTATCAAGTGTTAATATAGGTGGTCAAGTGAAATGCAGCAGCAAATAGGCGCCAGTGCTGTTTTAATCATCGTCACGCTCCTGGCGGCGAGCGTTTCGCTGCAATCTTGTTCTAAGGCTGAGGATGCCTCGAGTACGGTCAAGCGAGCACAGGCGCTGATGATCCAGGGCAAGGCGCCGGCGGCCGAGAGTCTTTTGAATGGTCGTTTGAAAATTCTCGGACTGAGCGACTCGGTTGCCGAGCAACGCGCTTGCCTGCTAACGGTTCTGGGGCGCGTTTATTTGCAGCAAGAGAAGCCTATGGACGCGGAAGCCTGCTTTCTGGAATCCGTGTCCATAGACGAGCGCAAATTCGGTATCGACAGCCCAGAGCTGATCGAACCGCTTGATGGCTTGCGTCAGGCGGAGTTCCGCCAGCAGAAGTTTTCGCCGGCCGAAAGAGAAGCCCGCCGCGTGTTGGCCATTGCAGATAGCCACTACAAAGCCAACGATCCGCGCCTGGAGGCAGCAATCAGCAACGTCTTGGCCGTGGCTTGTATCGGCGGCAAGTGCAAGGACGAAACCGAACTCGATCAGCGCCTGGTGGCGATCAGGGAGCAAATCTATGGTCCCGACAATCAAAACACGCGAGCGGCACGTTTAATCTTGGCTGAATCCTATCGGCATAAGAAGGATTATGCCAATACAGTCGCCATGCTGCAGAAAAACGTCGAATCCTGTCGCCGGGCTGCTCCTGCGGAGTTGATTGCCGCTCTCAACAATGTGGCCCATGCGCTTGTTCTGGCCGGCGACTCACAGAAGGCCCTGGACAATGCCCAAGAAGCTCTCGATATAGAACAAAAGAGCGGCAACAAGATACCCCAGCAAAATCTGAGCAGCCTGCAGATTAAAGCCCGCGTGTTGGCAAAACAAGGCAAATACAAGGAAGCAGAAAAAACGTACGCCGAGCTAGTCGAGAAATTCAAAACAGTCTTTCGGGACAAAAACCCGCACCTGGCGGACATCCTGGTGGAATACGGCGATGTTTTGAACCGGGTGGGCAAGACTTCTCTGGCTCGCCAGGTCAAAACCGAGGCAGAATCTATTTATAAGCGGTAGCATCGGGCTATAGCTGATAGCGGATAGCTCGGTTCACACGTTCTTCACAGCCTTATTGGAATATGTACCTGTGGCTGAGGATTTTATGGCTGGCAATCGCCGATTGATGATTCTGTTTCTCATTGCGCTTACTTCGGCAACCGGCTCG
>Ga0134128_10002856_pt1 | contig 21235 bp, 14 predicted proteins | sample KB31754_FD_96462 | JGI IMG/M metagenome (GOLD analysis project Ga0134128, IMG submission 96462) | Terrestrial soil microbial communities with excess Nitrogen fertilizer from Kellogg Biological Station, Michigan, USA - KB3-175-4 | ecosystem: Environmental > Terrestrial > Soil > Unclassified ... | reverse complement strand
TTTGCGGTGCATCGGCGCGCTTGCGTCGACGTCCGCCACGGCGGCCGCGGCGACGCTTGGCCGGCGAACCATCGGCATTCACTGCCTTCTGATCCGGAGCGGGGGTTGCCGTCACCTCCGGCTGGCCCGCGATTTCGCCGGAGCCCACATCGGATTTCGGCAACTCCTGCACAGGCGCGATCGGCGCCGGTGCGCCGGCGATGCGCGGCGTTTCGGCGACGGGCCTCTCGCCAGCGGGCTTGGTTGTCTGCGCAGTTGCCGGTTTATGCTCGGCCGCCGTCGCGGGCGCGTGTGCGGAGGGTGCCGCAGGCTTGCGTTCGGCGCGCGGCTGATTGCGCGATTCCTGGCGTTGCTTGTTCTGTGGCGTCGATGCGGCCTGGCGTTGCGGGCGCTGGCGTGCATTATCGCGGTTGTCGCGACCGCGATTGCCGGTGCGACTCTGCGGGCGCTCACGCGATTCGCCCCGCGCGATCGGTTGCGGCCTGGTGCCGTCGCGCGTGGTGTGCGCACCCGATGCCGGCGCCGATGCGGTCTCCTTCGCGGGCTCGCTGCGGAACCAGCCAAACAACCGCGCCAGCAGACCACCGCCATTCAACGGCATCGGCGTCGCGGAGACAGCGGGAAGCTCGACGTCGTCACGCTGCGGCATCGGGGTCGACGGCTTGATGCCACTGACCGCCGGTTGTTCGCCCTGGGTTTCCACCTGGCCAACCTGCGGCAATGGCGTGGCTTTGGCCGGCGTCATGCGCTCGTAACTGGGCTTGGCGTGCTCGCCCATCTCGCTCTCGCGGATGCGCGTGATTTCCAGATGCGGGGTTTCCAGATTCTCGTCGGCGACGATCACCACGTGCACCTTGTGGCGCAGTTCGATCTCGACCACGCTGGCGCGTTTCTCATTCAACAGGAAGTTGGCGACGGTGGGCGGCGCCTGCACCAGTACTTGCCCCGTGTTTTCCTTCATTGCGTGTTCTTCCAGCAACCGCAATGCGGACAGCGACAGCGATTCCACGCCGCGGATGCGGCCGTGGCCATCGCAGCGAGGGCACACGATCTGGGTGGATTCGCCGAGTGATGGTCGCAGCCGCTGGCGCGACATCTCCAGCAGGCCGAAGCGCGAGATGCGACCGATCTGCACGCGCGCGCGATCCAGCTTGAGCGCATCCTTCAGCTTTTCCTCGACTTCGCGCTGGTGCCGGGGCGAATCCATATCGATGAAGTCGATCACGATCAGGCCGCCGGCATCGCGGATGCGCAGCTGCCGCGCGATCTCGACCGCGGCTTCGCAGTTGGTGTTGAACGCGGTGTCCTCGATATCGCTGCCCTTGGTGGCGCGCGAGGAGTTGATGTCGATCGCGGTCAGCGCTTCGGTCTGATCGATCACGATCGAACCGCCTGACGGCAGCCGCACGCTGCGTTCGTAGGCGTTCTCGATTTGCGTTTCGATCTGGAAGCGCGTGAACAGCGGAACGGTTTCGTCGTACAGCTTGAGCTTGCGCAGATTGTTGGGCATCACCTGCTGCATGAAATCCTGCGCGTCCTGGAACAGCGACGGTTCATCCAGCAGGATTTCGCCGATGTCGCCGCGCAGGTAATCGCGCAATGCGCGGATGATCAGCTTGGATTCCTGGTAGATGAGGAACGGCGCCGGCTTGCCGACCGCGGCTTCCGAAATCGCCTTCCACAATTGCAGCAGGTAGTCGAGATCCCACTGCAGTTCTTCGGCATCGCGGCCGACGCCGGCGGTGCGCACGATCAGGCCCATGTCGTCGGGCACCTGCAGGTGATCCAGCGCTTCCTTCAGCGCCTGCCGATCCTCGCCTTCGATGCGGCGCGAGACGCCGCCGGCGCGCGGATTGTTCGGCATCAGCACCATGTAGCGGCCGGCCAGCGAGATAAAAGTGGTGAGCGCGGCGCCCTTGTTGCCGCGTTCCTCCTTCTCGACCTGCACGACCAGTTCCTGGCCTTCCTTCAACAGCTCGCGGATGCCGGCCTTGTTGGGGTCGACCCCGGGCGTGAAGTAATCGCGGGAGATTTCCTTCAGCGGCAGGAAGCCGTGGCGTTCCCCGCCGTATTCGACGAAGCAGGCTTCCAGCGAAGGTTCTACGCGGGTAATGCGACCCTTGTAGATATTGGATTTCTTCTGCTCTTTGGAGGGGATCTCGATGTCGAGATCGTAGAGCGACTGGCCATCCACGATGGCCACACGCAACTCTTCACGCTGAGTCGCGTTGATCAACATGCGTTTCATTTTTTGGAATCCTTCAAGCCGCGCACCGCGTGCCGCGCGTCGCGCCGGCGCCTTTGCAGAGGCGGCCGGCCGCGTTGTCGCGCCGCGATGGCGGCGGTGGTACGGAGCGAAAATCCGCTCCGATGATTGTGTTCAGTTCGTATTTGTGGCCGCCGGAATCCCCGCACCGGCTTTAAAGCGGTGGGCCAATTCCGAACCGTCCGTTACGATGGAGAGGAGAACCTGGCGTCCCGGTCAGGAGTAGGCCAAGCGGGTCCTCGCCCGCGTGGCGGGCGGGTGCGGGAGCTTGGCCAATCTGGCCGCGAACCCGCGCAACGCCCATCAAGTGTACCAGTCAGGACAGGATTTTTCCAATGCCGGCAGCAACTTCGGACAATCAGTTCACGGGCGTCCAAACTATCACTGTCGGCCCCGACCGCGATGGCCAGCGTGTGGACAACTGCCTGGCGACCCTGCTGAAGGGGGTGCCGAAGAGTTTGATTTACCGTCTGCTGCGCACCGGCCAGGTGCGCATCAACAGCAAGCGCGCCAAGCCCGACACGCGCTTGGCCGAAGGCGACAAGCTGCGCATTCCGCCGGTGCGCACCGCCGAACGTGAGCAAACCGGCGCGCCGTCCTCGGGCATGGTGGCGCAACTGGCCGAATCGGTGATCTTCGAGGATCGCGATTTCCTCGTGATAGACAAACCGTTCGGCATTGCCGCCCATGGCGGCAGCGGTGTCAGCCATGGCGCCATCGAACTGCTGCGCGCGGCGCGTCCGCATGATCATCTGGAACTCGTACACCGGCTCGATCGCGACACTTCCGGCGTATTGCTGCTCGCGCGCACGCGAACGGGACTGATCGGCGTGCAGGCGCTGATCCGCGATGGCGCGGTCAAGAAGCAGTATCTGTGTCTGATGACCGGCGCGCTGAAACGTGCGAAGTTCGACGTGAATGCGCCGCTGCGCAAATCCGCGCTGGCCGGCGGCGAACGCATGGTGCGCGTGGACGATGAAGGCAAGCCGGCGCTGACCTTCTTCAAGCAGATCGAGCGCTATCGCGAAGCGAGTCTGGTGGAAGCCACGCTCGCCACCGGCCGCACCCACCAGATCCGCGTGCACGCCGCGCACGCCGGACATCCGCTTGCAGGCGATCCGAAATATGGCGATCGCGAAGCCAACAAGCGGCTGCGCGCACTCGGCTTGAGACGGATGTTCCTGCACGCGGCGCGTTTTGAATTCGAACTGGGCGAACGCGCGTACAGCTTCTCCGCGCCTCTGCCGGACGATTTGCGCGCGGTGCTGGACAAGCTCTCGTAGAAGCCGGCTTGCTGGCGACCGCAGCACATGGAGCGCCGTCCAAGCTTTCCGTGGTTGCCTGCAGGCAGGCTCCCACAATGACTCTCAACCTCCCGCGATCTGCTCCACTTTCGCCGCACAAATAAAGTCGTTCATCGACAAACCGCCGACGTCGTGCGTGGACCAGCGCACCACGCAGCGGTTGTAGCCGACTTCCAGGTCCGGGTGGTGATCCTGCTGGTTCGCCATCCAGCCGATCGCATTGACGAAGCCCAGCGTTTCGTAGAAATCCTCGAAGCGAAAAGCCTTGCCGATCGCGTTGCCATCTTCGGCGAGTTTCCAGCCGGGCAGTGCAGCCAGCAGTTCCTTGGCCTTCGCATTGTCCAGCGCTTGCTCGCCGTTGCGCGGGTGACACTGTTGTGCAGCAAGCGATGCGTGATCCATGACATCTCTCCACAAGCAGTCAGGAATTCAGTATACGTCTCCGTCAGCATGTGCTGTTGCTCGTCATCCCGCGACAGCCGGCGTCCATGTCGAGCTTGTCCCGTTTGCAGGAGAGCTGGATTCCGGGTCATCGCTGCGCGGATGCCCGGAACGACGCTAACGGAATGTGCGCTGCGCGCCGCGCGCGGTATGCGATCGATCGCGATTCCGTACTAGAATGGTGCTGATTCGACCGCGTCACGTGAGCCATGATCCACATCAGCGATACCGCGCAACGTCATTTTCTGAAACTGATCGCAAACCAGGGCGGCGACGAGCTCGGCATTCGCCTGCGCGCCCGCAATCCCGGGTCGCCAGCGGCGGATTGCGAGCTGGAGTTCTGCGAAACCGGCGAGCGCCACGGCGATGATTGGGTAATCGAGTGCGCGGGCTTCAATCTCTACATCGACGCGGCCAGCGCGCCGTGGCTGGACACCGCGCAGATCGATTACAAGGCGAACGTGACCGGCGGTGAGCTGAGCATCCATGCACCGAAACTGCGGGGCAGCGAACCCGGCGCGGATGCGTCACTGGCGTTGCGCGTCCAATACCTGCTGGATGCTAAGATCAACCCCAAGTTGGCCGCGCATGGCGGCCGCGTGCGGCTGGAATCGGTCGACGCCGATAATGAAGTGATCTTGCGTTTCGGCGGCGGTTGCCAGGGCTGCGGGATGGCCGACGTGACATTGAAGCAAGGCGTCGAAAAGACCCTGCGCGCGCATTTCCCGGAAATTACCGCGGTGCGCGATGTCACCGATCATGCTGCCGGGCACACGCCCTATTACCAGGGGCACGAAGGCAAGAGCGCCGTTGGTTAATGGCTTAGCCAGCCCTCGAAGCCGATCTTTCCGGCGAAGGCCGGGCAAATTCGTCTGCAACGAATTGAACAACCAGAGGTTGGCCGATGGGCAAAGTCCATGGATGGACTTTGTGGTCCATTTCGATTTTCGTTGAACACAAGAGCAAAATGGCTTCCGGGTTTCGCCACGATGAGGCTGCCGCGGCCCCGGAATGGCGACGGTTTCAGTCCCCGCCTTGCACTTTTCCGTGCAAATCGCTCAGCTTGCCCGGCAGCGAGGAAAAATACGCGGCGACGTTGTCGATATCCGCGTCGCTCAACGGCGCGGCCATGCCGACCATGATGGCATTCTTGCGCTCGCCGCTCTTGTATTCGTGCAGCGCCTGCACGATGTAGTCCTCGTACTGGCCGGCCAGGCGCGGATACTGGGGATCGGTCGAGTTGCCGTCGGCGCCGTGACAGGCCGCGCATACGGTGGCGACTTTCTGTTTGCCCGCAGCGATGTCGCCGGAGGCGCAAGCAGCAGTGCTGGCGAATGCGCCGAGCACGGCAAGCAGGGAATACATCAGCACGCGTTGCTGCATGGCTTCGAATCCTCGACGTTTATTTGTTGGCGAAGCTGGAAAGGTACGCGGCGATGTCCGCGATGTCCTGATCGGACAGGCTGTCGGCTTGCGCACCCATGGTCGGATGCGTGCGATCCCCGCTCTGGTATTCGTGCAGGGCATTGACCAGATATTGCTCGTTCTGACCGGCGATGCGCGGCACATGGTAGTTCGGATACGCGTTCTCGTAACCGGGGATGCCATGGCAACCGTGACAGGTGTAGACCTTGGCCTTGCCGGCCGCGGCATTGCCTGCGGGCGCGGCGGCATTCACCGCGAATGACGCGCAGGCCAAGGTGGCGGAAAGACAGACGGCCGACAGTGAACGAATCATTTCCGATGCTCTCGTCAAGGGTGTTCCCCGTGCGCAGCGATGCCGCGCTCACAAAGCGCGAAGTATAACTTGCCGCGTGCGCGGGCAGGCAAGCGCAGCGCACGTGACTTCCGGCGCGTGACTTGCGGCCCACGACGCGCGCGAGTTCGCGAATCAGAATTCGTGTCGCCGGGGAACTTGCAGTCGGGTGCGGAATCCATAGACGCATCCGGAGTACCAGAGCAGCGGATGGCTGCGAAGTTCCAGAACCATGCGACGCCCGATCGGGCATCGGCACCGAATCGATGCCGACGCTTGCACGTCACTTGCTTTGGTGTTATACATAACTACAACACCACACCCGTACTTGACCTGCGACCGCCGCCATGAACGCGTCCATCCTTCGTCCGTCGCTCACGCGTTTTGCCGTGATCTCAACCCTCAGCCTGTCGCTTGCCGCCTGCGGTAGCGGCGGCGCGCCGCAGGACGCCGGTGCCGGCCAGGGCAGCGTGCCGGTCGAGGTAGCGGCTGCCACCCATGCGCCGATCAATGCCAGCTATTCCGGCACCGCTGCGCTGGACGCCGAGCACGAAGCCGATGTGGTCGCCAAGGCCTCCGGTGTGCTGCTGAAGCTGTACGTCGAGGAAGGACAGCACGTTCAAGCGGGGCAATTGCTGGCGCAGATCGACCCGGCCAGTGCGTCGAATACCCTCGCGCAGAGTGCCGCGCAATTGCGCAAGGCGCAGACGACATACGACCGTGCCGCCAAGGCCATCCAGAAGCAACTGATCCCGAAAGCCGAATACGACCAGGATCTCTACGACATGCAGGCGCAAGCCGCGGCGACCCAAGGCGCGCAGCTGCAACTGTCGTGGACGCGCATCACCGCGCCGATTGCCGGGGTGATCTCCAAGCGCATGGTCAAGCAGGGCAACCTGGTGCAGACCAATCAGGCGATCTTCCACATCGTGGACATGAATCCGCTGACGGCGACATTGAATGTGCCCGAGCGGGAAATCGGCACGCTGAAATCCGGCCAGCCGGTGAAGCTCGCGGTGGATGCGCTACCTGGCAAGAATTTCGTCGGCAGCATCCAGCGCATCGCGCCGGTGGTGGATGCGGCCAGCGGCACTTTCCGCGTCACCTGCGTGTTCGACAACGCCGCGGCCGGCAATGAAGTGCTGCGTCCCGGCATGTTCGGCCGCATCGACATCGTCTACGACCAGCGCCGCGACGCGCTGGTGATTCCGCGCAGCGCACTGATGGATGAGGATGGCGAAACCGCGGTGTTCGTGGTCGAGCCCGGCAAGGCCAAGCCAAAGCCCGTTGTCAAAACCAGACCGCGTCCGGGCGATGCGGTAGCGGCGGAGCCGCGCAAAATCCTTGCATCTACGCTGGTCGCCACAAGGCGCACCGTCAAGATCGGCTACGTCGATGGCGATCGCGTCGAGATACGCGGAGGCCTGAAAGCCGGCGAGCGCGTGATCACGCTCGGCCGCGACGCGGTGCGCGACGGCAGCGAGGTGCAGGTGCTTGCGCCAACCACTGCGGATGCCAAGGCCGCAGCCAGCGCAGCCAGCGCGGAGTAACGTCATGTCCTTGCCTGAGCTGGCCACGCGCCGGCGCGTCACCATCGGCATGCTGACGCTGACCTTCGTGTTGTTCGGCCTGATCGGTCTTTCCGATCTGAAAGTGAATCTGCTGCCGGACCTTTCCTATCCCACGCTCACCGTGCGCACCGATTACGCGGGCGCTGCGCCATCGGAGATCGAGAATCTCGTCACCGAGCCGGTGGAAGAAGCCGTCGGCGTGGTCAAGAACGTGCAGCGCGTGCATTCGGTATCGCGCACCGGCGAATCGGACGTGATCCTGGAATTCGCCTGGGGCACGGACATGGACATGGCCGCGCTGGACGTGCGCGACAAGCTCGACACGCTGCAGTTGCCGCTGGAAGCGGCCAAGCCCTTGCTGCTGCGCTTCAATCCCTCCACCGATCCGATCGTGCGGATCGGGTTGACGCAAAAGAACGCGGGCGATGCGGATCCCGCGGCATTGAAACGTCTGCGCCGCTTCGCCGACGACGAATTGAAGAAACGTCTGGAACCCGTTGCGGGCGTCGCCGCGGTGAAGGTCGGCGGCGGCCTGGAAGACGAAGTCGAAGTCGCCGTGGATCAGCACAAGCTGGCGCAGCTCGGCATCGACATCAATACCGTCATCACGCGGCTGAAGAACGAGAACGTCAACATCTCCGGCGGCAGCATCGACCAGGGTTCGCAGCGTTATCTGGTGCGCACACTCAACCAGTTCACCGACCTGCAGCAGATGCGCGACACGCTGATCAAGGTAGACGCCGGCGGCGTACCGATCCGCTTGAAAGATGTCGCGCAGGTTTATCAAGGTTACAAGGAACGCGATGGTGTGATTCGCGTGGACGGCCATGAGGCGATCGAGCTTGCGGTGTACAAGCAGGGCGACGCCAATACGGTGAGCGTGGCCCAAGCCGTGCGCGCACAGCTGGACAAGCTGGGCGACAGCTTGCCGGCCGGCGCCCAGCTCAGCGTGCTCGACGATCAATCCGTGTTCATCCACGACGCGCTGACCGACGTGCGCAACGACGCGCTGATCGGCGGCGTGCTGGCGATCCTGGTGATCTTTTTTTTCCTGCAGCACGCGCGCAGTACCTTCATCGTTTCGTTGTCGCTGCCGGTCTCGCTGATCACCACGTTTTTCTTGATGGACCGTTTCGGGCTGTCCTTGAACGTGATGTCGCTGGGCGGCCTGGCGCTCGCCACCGGCATGGTGGTGGACGATTCGATCGTGGTGCTGGAGAACATCGCGCGCAAGCGCGAAGCCGGGATGGGCATCGTCCAGGCCGCGGTGGCCGGCGCTTCCGAAGTGGGCATGGCGGTGACCGCCTCCACGCTCACCACCGTGGCGGTGTTCCTGCCGCTGGTGTTCGTGCAGGGCATCGCCGGGCAGTTGTTCCGCGACCAGGCGCTCACCGTCACGTTTGCGATGTTGATTTCACTGGTCGTGGCGATGACGCTGATCCCGATGTTGGCGTCCTTGCATGGCCGCGCGCCGCTCGCCTATCGCGAAGAGCTTGAAGAAAAACAGAGTCGCAGCCGCATCGGGGTGTTGCCGCGCGCCGTCGCTTGGGCGGGTTTCGGCGCTTCGCGCGGCATCGGCGCGCTGCTGGGACGCGCACTGGGCTTCGTCGGCCGCGGCGTGATGCTTCCCTATGAGCGCGCGGCGGCGTTCTATCATCGCGCGTTGCCCAAGGCGCTGATCCATCCCTGGCGCGTGCTCGGCTTCGCGGCGGTCGCATTCGCGATTGCACTGATGCTGGTGCCGACGCTCGGCCTCGACCTGATTCCGCAGCTGGCGCAGGATCGCTTCGAAATGACCGCGACCTTGCCGCCGGGCACGCCGCTGGCGCAAACCGATGCGCTGGTGCGCGAGATTGCGCAGCAGCATGCACACGATCCAGGGGTCGCTTCCATCTACGACGTGGCCGGCGTGGGCACGCGGCTGGACGCCAACCCGACCGAGTCGGGCGAGAACATCGCGCGGATGACCATCACGCTGGCACCCAACGCGGGCAAGGGTGCGGAAGCCGCGGAGACTCAGCGCTTGCGCGCGAGCCTGGCGCGACATCCGGCGGTGGAATCGAAATTCTCGCGTCCTCAGTTGTTCTCCTCCGCGGCGCCGCTGGAAGTGGAGTTGCGCGGCTACGATCTGGATGCGCTGACCGTCGCCGGCCGCAAGCTCGCCGGATTGATGCGCAGCTCCGGGCATTTCACCGACATCAAATCCACGGTTGCGGGCGGTTATCCCGAAATCGCGATCCATTTCGATGCCGATCGCGCCGCTGCGCTGGGCCTCACCACGCGCGACATCGCCGACCGCATCACGCGCAAGGTCAAGGGCGAAGTGGCCACGCGTTATGATTTTCGCGACCGCAAGATCGACGTGCTGGTGCGCGCGCAGCAAAGCGACCGCGACAGCGTGGATGCGATTCGCAACCTGATCGTTGGTTATGTGTCCTCGAACGCGGCATCGAACGGCAACGCGAACGCCGCGCAGGACAGCGGCGCAAACAACAGTGGCCTGGCCAGCACCGGCAATACGGCGAGCACGTCCAACAGTTCCGGCAAACTCGCCGACGCGCCTTCACCCGGGCTGGACACTCCGGTGCGGCTGTCTTCGGTGGCCGACGTGGTGGCCACTCAAGGGCCGTCCGAAATCAATCGCGTCAGCCAGGAGCGCGTGGCGATTGTCTCGGCCGGCGTGGCGCACGGCGACCTGGGAAGCGCGATCAAGGAAGTGCGCGGCATCGTGGATGCGCATCCGCTGGCGGCGGGCGTCACCGTGCACATTGGCGGGCAGAGCGCGGATCTTTCCGATTCCGTGCGCTCGATGTTGTTCGCGCTCGGCCTCGCCATCTTCATGGTCTATCTGGTGATGGCGTCGCAGTTCGAGTCGCTGCTGCATCCGTTCGTGATCATGTTCTCGGTGCCGCTGGCGATGGTCGGCGCGGTGCTCGCGCTGAAGCTCACCGGCTCGACGCTCTCGGTGGTGGTGTTCATCGGCCTGATCATGCTGGTCGGGATCGTGGTGAAGAACGCGATCATCCTGATCGATCGCGTGAATCAATTGCGCGAGGAAGGCCTGGCCAAACGCGACGCGATTTGCCAGGCCGCCGAATCGCGGCTGCGGCCGATCTCGATGACCACGCTCGCCACGTTGCTGGGCTTCCTGCCGCTGGCGATCGGTCTGGGCGCCGGCGCGGAAGTGCGTTCGCCGATGGCGATCACGGTGATGGGTGGGCTTGCGGTATCCACGCTGCTGACGCTGATAGTGATTCCCGTCGCTTACGACCTGGCGGATCGCCGCGACGACGCGTGGTACGTGGCGCGCGGCGAGCGCAAGCGCGCCAAGATTGCCGCGCGGCAGGAGGAGGATGGCGCGCTCGCGGGAGGGCAGGCGTGAACCTTGCCGAGCTCAGCCTGAAGCGACCGGTCACGGCGGTGATGTTTTTTGTCACGCTGGTGGTGATCGGGCTGATCGCCGCGTTCCGCTTGCCGCTGGAATCGTTTCCCGCGCTGGATGTGCCGTTTCTGCTGGTGGATATTCCCTACGTGGGTTCCACGCCGTCGGAGATCGAGCGCACCATCGCGCGCCCGGTGGAGGACGCGCTGGCCGCGTTGCCCGGCATCCAGAAGATGAACTCCACTTCGCGCGCGGATGGCACGCAGATTTTCCTGCAATTCAAGTGGGGCGAAAACGTTGCGGTGAAGGCGGTGCAGGCGCGCGAGAAAATCGACGCCATCCGCGCGGACCTTCCTTCCGACCTGCAGCGCTATACGGTACAGAAATTCTCCACCTCGGATCAGCCGATCCTGCAATTGCGCATCGCCTCCGAGCGCAATCTCGCCAACTCCTATGCGCTGCTGGATCGCGAACTGAAGCGTCCGATCGAGCGCATCCCCGGCGTGGCGCGCGTGGACATCGGTGGCGTGCAGGCGCCGGAATTGCAGATCGAATTGTCGGCGCAGCGGCTGGCCGCGCACGGCGTGAGCCTGAACCAGTTGTACCAGAGATTGAAGCAGGCGAATTTTTCATTGTCGGCAGGCGAGGTGAGCGACGCCGGCAAGCGCTGGCGCGTGCAGCCGCAAGGCCAGTGGCGCGATCTGGATGAAATCCGTGCGCTGCCGGTGAACGCGCAAGGATTGAAACTCGGCGATATTGCGCAGGTCACGTTGCGGCCGCAGCGCGTGGATTTCGCGCGCGCGCTGGACGGCCGTCCGGCGGTGGCGGTGGATATTTACAAGGAGCGCAACGCCAACCTGGTGCAGGTCGGTACCGCGGTGACCAGGTACGTGGATGGCATCCGCGACGATCCGCAGATGCGTGGCATCCGCGTGTATGCGTTGCAGGATTCCGCCAAGGGTGTGACCTCTTCGCTGCGCGAACTGGCGGAGGCGGGCGGAATCGGCGTACTGCTGTCGGTGCTGGTGCTGTACTTCTTCCTGCGCGACTGGCCATCAACACTGATGGTGTCGCTGGCGATTCCGGTGTGCCTGGTGATCACGCTCGGCTGCATGTATTTCTTCGGCATCAGCCTGAACATTCTTTCGATGATGGGTTTGCTGCTGGCCGTGGGCATGCTGGTGGACAACGCGGTCGTCGTCGTCGAGAGCATTTACCAATATCGCGAAAAATATCCGGATAAACCGTGGTACTGCGCGGTCGCGGGCACGCAGGCGGTCGGCGTGGCGATCGCCGCCGGCACGCTCACCTCGGTGATCGTGTTCCTGCCGAACGTGTTCGGCGAGAAGAACGACATCAGCATTTTCCTCACCCAGGTCGCGATCACCATGGCGATCGCGCACATTGCCTCGTGGCTGGTCGCGGTGAGCGTGGTGCCGATGCTGTCCTCGAAACTGCCGGCGCCGAAATTCCTCAATCGCAGGACCCTGATCTCGCGGTTGCGCGATCGCTACGCGCGTGTGGTGGCGTGGACGCTGATCCATCGCCGCTGGAGCGTGGCCGGCATTTTTGCGCTGCTGGTGTTGAGTTTCTGGCCGATGACGCACACCAAATTCGACATGTTCGCGTCGTCCGAATCGCGCGAGCTGCATCTGACCTGGCATCTCAACGGCCAGTACCGGCTCGCTGAACAGGCGCCGGCGGTGAAGAAGATCGACGACTGGCTACTCGCGCACAAAAAGGAACTCGAGATCAAGTCGGTCTATACCTATTACAGCGAAGAGCAAAGCGGCAACACCAATGTCGTGCTGGTCGATGCCGGCGAGGCCAAGCGCAGCTCGGCGGAAATCACCGAAGCGATCCGCAAGGGGCTGCCGAAGATCGCGATCGGCACGGTGGATTTCGACCAGCAGCGCAACGGCAATGCAGCGCCCGTGGAGGTTTCGCTGCGCGGCGATTCCACCGCGCAACTGGAACAGTTGTCCGATACCCTGATCCCGGTGCTGGCGCGGCTGCCGTCGTTGCGTGACGTGCATGCTTCGGAACGCGGTGGCGACCGTGAAGTGGCGGTGCATGTGGATCGCGTGCGTGCCAAGCAATACGGCTTCGATGCGCAGGCGGTCGGCGATTACCTGGCCGTGGCGCTGCGTGGCATGCCGCTGTCCGAATATCGACAGGGCGACCGCGAGGTGCCGGTGTGGTTGCGTTTCCGCAACGCGGATGCGCAAAGCCTCGACGACCTTTCCGATTACCAGTTGCGCCGCGACGACGGCACGCAGATACCACTGCTGTCGATGGTGCGCATCGACACGCATCCGATCGCGACCGCGATCGAGCGCACCAACCGCCAGACCACGGTGACGATCCAGGCCAATCTCGCGACCGGCAAGACCATCGAGGACGCGCGCAAGGAAATCACCACCGCAATGAGCGCGGTGACGCTGCCGGCGGGTTATCACTGGGCATTCGGCGACAGCTTCGATGACGCGCAGAATGCCGGTAACCAGATGATGTTCAACATGCTCATTGCGCTGGTGCTGGTCTACGTGGTGATGTGCTGCATGTTCGAGTCGCTGATCTTTCCGGCGGCAATCCTGACCACGTTCGTATTCTCGGTGCTGGGCGTCTTCTGGCTGTTCTGGATCAGCGGCACCACGTTTTCGATCATGGCCGCGATCGGCATCCTGATATTGATGGGTGTAGTGGTGAGCAACGGCATCGTGATGATCGTGCATATCAATACGCTGCGACATCAGGGTATGTTGCGGACGCAGGCCCTGATCGCCGGCGCGCGCGAGCGCCTGCGCCCGATCCTGATGACGATGGGAACCGCGATCCTCGGCATGCTGCCGCTGTGTCTCACCGATGCGCAGATCGGCGGCGACGGCCCGCCGTATTCGCCGATGGCGCGCGCGATCGCCGGCGGGCTGCTTTTCTCCACCATCGTCACCTTGCTTGCGTTGCCCGTGATCTATGCGCTGCTGGATGACGCGCGCATGGCCGTGCGCCGCGTAATGCGTGATGCGAAGGCGGGCAGGGTGCGCAGCCCGCGCGCTGCGATCGGGCAGTTGCCGGCGCTCGGCGCGGCATTATTTACCGACGCAACGGAATAACCGCGGACACTGAAGTTTCCATTTCAAGGGAGCAAGTGGCATGACTACGACCAGCAAGAATGCGCGGATCGCGGGATTCTTCTATCTGATGCTGATGACTGCGCCTTTGCGCCTCATCTATATCCCCGACACCCTGTTCGTGCATGGTGACGCGACCGCCACCTTCAACAATATCAGCGCTCACGAGGGACTGTTTCGTCTTGGTATTGCCAGCGACCTCTTCACAGGGACGATGACCCTGTTCCTCACCTTGGCCTTCTATCGTCTGTTCAGAGCGGTGGACAGGAACCTTGCGGTACTGGTTGTGCTCCTAGGCGGCGTAATGCCAGCAGCCATCTACTTCTTCAACGTGCTGAACGATTTTGCTGTTCTGATACTCGTACGTGGCGCCGATTTCCTCTCGGTATTCGACAAACCCCAGCGGGACGGGCTCGCGATGTTGTTCCTCCGCATGCATGATCAGGAAATCCATGCGGCCGAGGTGTTCTGGGGTCTTTGGCTTCTACCATTGGCGCTACTCATTATCCGATCAGGCTTCCTGCCCAGGTTTCTGGGCTGGTGGCTTGTCGTCAACGGCATCGCCTACCTGGTCATGAGCTTTACAGGCATTCTTTTGCCGCAATACGAAAACACGGTCGGCACCTACGCTTTTCCCGCGCAGCTTGGTGAACTGGCATTGATGTTGTGGCTTTTGATCATGGGCGCAAAGGAGCAGCCATTGAAAGCGCCACTCATTGGCCATGCCTAACCGGCATTAGAGCAACCGGCTGAAAATCCTGATCCCAGCCAGATATTCGCCGGCGATCGTGCCGAGATTGGTCAGCATGAACACCAGCAACGTGCGGGCGACGCGGTTGCGCCACCAGCCGGTGACGTGCAGCAGGTCGTCGCGCAGGGATTGGAAATCGGCGACGCGCGGTTTGCGCAGCCAGGCTTCGGCCATGCCGGCGAACACGCCGGATGAAAGGCCGGGCGGACGGATCGGCTTCAGCGGGCCGACGATCGCGGCGACCAGGATCGAGAGCGGATGGCCGCCGGCGATCGCCGCGCCCAGCGCGCTGAGTGCCGCCGTGTAGATCGCCCAGTCGCGCAGCGCGGCCCAGCCCATCGCAGGGCTGCGGTAGAAGATCACGCCGATCGCGACGAAGATCGCGAGCATTACCGCCAGCGCGAACCATTTGGGCCAGCGCGGCGAGGGCAGCTTGGCATTCAGCGGTTCCAGCAGCGCGCGCGGCGGTGCGTTCTGTTGGCCGAGCTCGCGCTGCAGGCCGGCCAGATGCCCGGCGCCAATCACCACCAGCACGCGTTTCACCGCCGCTGCGCGCGTGGATTCCTCGCGCAGCCGTGCGGCCATGAACGTATCGCGCTCGCCGATCAAGGCTTGGTAGAGCGGTTTCGAGCTGCGTGCGAATTCGCCGAACGCGCTCTCGAGAATGTCGCCTTGTTTCAGTTTCTCGATTTCTTCCTCGCCGATTTCCTCACGCGCGAACAGGCTGCCGGCGAGCCCGGCCATGATTCCCAGGCGATCGCGGAAACGTACGCCGCGATAAGCGTGGTTGAGGGTGATGCCGATTTCGCGATCGATGAGCCACAGCGGCAGGTTGCGCTCGGTGGCGCCGTCCATGGCCGCGCGCATTTCCGCTCCGGGCTCGATGCCGTACTGCTCGGCGATGCGGCGCTGGAACGATGACAGCGCCAGGGATGCGAATACCATCCCGGCCTTGCCGGTGCGGATTACCTGGAACAGATCCAGTTTGCTGAGCGCCCCCGGATCGCGCATGCCCGCCGCGCGCGATTCGCATAGTTCGATCGCGATGGCATCGAAGGCTTCGCGTTCGATCAGCGCCTGCACCGCGGCGACGGACGCGCGCGACACGTGCGCGGTGCCGAGCACCACGTATTCCACGCCGTTGCGTTCGACGCGTGCGAGCGGTTGTTCGTGGAGCGGATCGTCGTGGGTGGAACCCGTTTCTGCGTTCAAGGAGCCTCTGATTTCATTGCTTGCGTTCATGGTTCGATACCTCACCACGAACGGATCATAGGTTGGCCGTTCGCCCTGAGGTATCGAAGGGCGAGCGATCGTTTGATCAGAACTGTCAATCTCTGAACCGTTTCAGCAGATCGCCATACGCGTCAATCCGCCGGTCGCGCAGGAACGGCCAGATGCGGCGCACGTTTTCGCTGCGCGCCATGTCGAGTTCGACGATCAGCAATTCGCGATCGTTGCCGCCGGCTCGCGCCAGGATTTCGCCCTGCGGCCCGGCGATGAAACTGGAACCCCAGAACTGCAAGCCGCGACCGCCGTCGGGCGATCGCTCGAGACCGACGCGATTGCACGCGGCCAGCGGCACGCCGTTGGCGATCGCGTGCCCTCGCTGCACAGTTATCCATGCGTCGCATTGACGCCCTTGCTCATCCTGATCGTCCGAAGGATCCCAACCGATCGCGGTCGGATACAGCAGCAGTTCGGCGCCGGCCAGGGCCATCAGGCGCGCGGCTTCCGGATACCACTGATCCCAGCACACCAGCACGCCGAGTTTGCCGAGCGAGGTCTGGATCGGGTTGAAGCCGAGATCGCCGGGTGTGAAATAAAATTTCTCGTAGTAGGCCGGATCGTCGGGAATGTGCATCTTGCGATACACCCCGGCGACATCGGCGGAGCGGTCGAAGACAACCGCTGTGTTGTGGTACAGCCCGGCGGCGCGGCGCTCGAACAGCGACGCGACCACCACCAGTTGCAATTCCTGCGCGAGCTTGCCGATCCGCGCGGTGGAGGTTCCGGGGATGGATTCTGCGCGATCGAATTCGCCCACATCCTCGTGCTGGCAGAAGTAGGCGCCGTTGTGCAATTCCTGCAACAGCACCAGTTGTGCGCCAGCTTTTGCCGCTTCGCGCAGACCCGCCTCGATCGCGTCGAGGTTGGCTTCGGCGCTGCCGCGATTGCGTTCCTGCAGCAGGGCGAGTTTGAGGGTCTTGTCAGTCATCATGAAGAGCGATCTGTCCGCAAAGAGCGCGAAGGACAAAGGGCGCAAAATCCAATCTTATTGCTTTTCTTCGCGCTCTTGGCGTCCTTGGCGGATAAAGAGCTTTGCTTTTGCAGGAGCGAGCTTGCTCGCGACCACGGAGCCCCTTTCCTGGATGGCGTCTCCGGCTTTTTCGTGCACGGTCGCCGGCAAGCCGACTCCTACGAAAGCGCGCCTTCCGGCACCTGCATCGTCACGCAATGCAGGCTGCCGTTCTGCCAGATCAGCGGGCGACAGGGGATTTGCACGACCTCACGATCCGGATGCGCCGCCGCGATCGCGCGCGCGGCGGCAGCGTCGACCACGTCGCCATAGGCGGGCACCAGCACGCCGCCATTGACGATCAGGTAATTGGCATAGGAAGCCGCGAGTCGCCGGTTTTCGTCAACGATGGGCTTTGCCCAAGGCAGCGCGTGCAAGGTGTAGGGCTTGCCTTCCGGAGTGCGCAATGCGGCCAGTTCCTCGCGCATCGCGGCGAGTTCCTCGAAATGCAGATCGGCCGGATCGTCGCAGGCCTGGAACACGATCGTGTCGTTCGGTGCGAAGCGCGCCAGCGTATCGATATGTGCGTCGGTATCGTCGCCTTGCAGATAACCGCGTTCCAGCCACAGCACGCGATGCGCGCCCAGTGAACCGCGCAACTGCCGCGACATCTGCTCACGCGACTGTTCGGGATGACGCTGGTGCAGGCAGCGCCAGGTGGTGAGGATCGTGCCGCGGCCGTCCGATTCGATCGCGCCGCCTTCCAGCGCCCAGTCGTAGCGCGCGTGGCCCGTGCCGGCGCGGAACACGTCGCGTTGCAGCAGTCCCGCGACGAGCGCGTCGTCGCGCGAACCTTCGAACTTGCCGCCCCAGCCGGTGAACCGGAAATCCGCCAGGGTGAATGCGCCGCCGCAACGCAACGTCACCGGACCGGAATCGCGCAGCCAGGTGTCGTCATAGCGGATTTCAATGAATGCGATGCGCGTAAGATCTGCATCGACCGAGCGCAGCAGATCCTGCGCGCGCTCGCGCACGGCCGCATCCGGCACGCACACCAGCGCGCGTTCGAAGCGAGCGATGGCCGCGACCAGTGCGACATAACTCGACTCGGTGGCGAGCAGGCGCGGGCCCCAATCGGTGTCGGCGTGCGGCCACGCAAGCAGCACCGCCGCCTGCGGCTCCCACTCCGCAGGTAGAAGGCCATTGCGCTTACGCGATGCTGGGGGCATCGCGTGCAATGGCCGATGGTGAGGCATGGATGCCGAACGGAATACACGTCATGGACGACTGCTTGGTAGAACGCAACAGCGAAGCACGATCGCTCAGTGCGCGCCGGTATCAGGCGTAGTAATCACGCTATGGATCACGTGGTTGCGCTCGAAATACACGATGTAGTTGGCATATTCCCAGCGATGGATCGGCGGATGCCTGGGCGAATCGCCGCCGCGCGTGTCGAGCTTGCGCGCCGGCGCGCCGTACTCGCGTTCGACTTGTGCCATGGTCATGCCGCGGTGCGGCAGGTTCATGCCTTGCTCCTGCCGCACCTTCATGCGCACGCTCTCCGCATGCGCGGCGGCGGGTGCCAGGAATGGGACGGTTGAAAACAGCAGGGCGGCGAACATCAGGGAACGGGTCATGCGGGTCATCGCGATTCACTCCCTTGGCGCGGTCGCGCCGACCGGTGTGTTTTAGCAGAAGCCGCCGCGGCAATCCATGATCGGCCCGACAATCGTTCAGCAACAAAAAGGCCGCGCAAGGCGGCCTTTTCAGGAATGCTGCGAACCGCTCAGCGCTGACGCGCCTTGAAACGCGGGTTGGACTTGCAGATCACGAACACCTTGCCGCGCCGGCGCACGATCTTGCAGTCGCGATGCCGCTGTTTCGCGGACTTCAGGGAAGAAAGCACCTTCACGGCAAGCTCCTCAATGTTGAAAGTTCAGCCTAAGAGCCGCCATCCATGGCAAAGAGCTCCGTGGCTGCTTTTTGATCTTCGCGTTCAGGGAGGAACGCATAAGACCGGTAAAGACAAGCTTGGAAGTGTAGCGTGGCGCAAGGGTTGAGGCAAGCGTGACAGGCCATTTACGGTGCGAGCGTATGCTAGGCGATTTCCATAACACGCAACCGGAGGAAAGGTCGTGACAGCGGACAACAGTCAAACGCTCGATCAGCAGTGTGTCAACACCATCCGGTTCCTCTCCGTGGACATGGTACAGAAGGCCGACAGCGGCCATCCCGGCATGCCGCTCGGCGCGGCGCCGATGGGCTACGTGCTGTGGACCAGGTTCCTGAAGTTCAACCCGGCCAACCCGAGCTGGGCGGATCGCGACCGCTTCGTGCTCTCGGCCGGGCACGGTTCAGCACTGCTCTACAGCCTCCTGCATCTGACCGGTTACGACGTTTCGCTGGACGACATCAAACAGTTTCGGCAATGGGGCAGCAAGTGCCCCGGGCATCCGGAGCGCGGCCATACGCCGGGCGTGGAAGTCACCACCGGGCCATTGGGCCAGGGCTTTGCCAACGCGGTCGGGCTGGCCATGGCCGAGGCGCAACTCGCCGCGCGCTACAACCGCGAGGGTCACAAGATCGTTGATCATTGCACCTACGCAATCGCCAGCGACGGCGACCTGATGGAAGGCGTGGCCTCAGAAGCCGCATCGCTGGCGGGACACCTGCAGCTTGGTAAATTGATCGTGCTGTACGACGACAACTACGTCACGCTTGCCGCCGGCACCGACATCACTTTCACCGAAGATCGCGCCGCGCGTTTCAAGGCGTATGGATGGCACGTGCAATCGATCGCCGACGGCAACGACATCGACGCGATCGAAACAGCCATAAAGAAGGCCAAACGTCAGACGCAAAAGCCGTCGCTGATCCTGGTGCGCACGCACATCGGCTACGGTTCGCCCGAACAGGACAGCTACAAGGCGCACGGCTCGCCGCTGGGCGAGGAAGATGTCGCCAAGACCAAGCGCAATCTCGGCTGGCCCGAGCAGCCGCCATTCCTGGTGCCGGAGGAAGCGCTAAGGCATTTCCGGCAGGCGCAGGAGCGCGGCAAGCGCGCCGAATCCGCATGGAAGCGACGCTGGAACAAATATGCGAAGGAATTCCCGGAACTCGCCGACGAGCTGCATCGCTCGCTGCGCGGGGAATTGCCGGACGGCTGGGATGCCGACATCCCCGAATTCCCGGCCGACGCCAAGGGCATGGCCACGCGCGTCGCGGGCGGCAAGGTGCTGAGCGCGATTGCGCCGAAGTTGCCGGCGCTGTCGGGCGGTTCGGCGGATCTCGATCCGTCCACGCATACCGCGGTGAAAGGCCTTGGCGTGTTCTCGCCCGGCAAGGAACCGGACGAGCAGGGCGTTGATACTGACGAGAAGTGGAGCTATGCCGGCCGCAACCTGCATTTCGGCGTGCGCGAACACGCGATGGGCGCGATCGCCAACGGCATGGCCGCGCACGGCGGCTTCATTCCCTACACGGCGACCTTCCTGATTTTCTCCGACTACATGCGCCCGGCGATGCGGCTCACGGCGCTCACCGAATCGCATGTGGTGTTCGTGTTCACCCATGACTCGATCGCGCTGGGCGAGGACGGCCCTACCCATCAGCCGGTCGAACAGCTGGCGGGTTTGCGTTCGGTGCCGCGCATGATCGTGATCCGGCCCGGCGACGCGAATGAAACGGCGGTGGCGTGGCGCGTGGCGATCGAAACCGGCCAGCGACCGATCGTGCTGGCCTTGTCACGCCAGAACGTGCCGACGCTGGACCGTTCGCAATATGCCAGCGCCGATGGCCTGCGCAAGGGCGCCTACGTGCTGAAGGATTGCGAAGGCGAACCACAGTTGATACTGATCGGCACCGGCGCGGAGACCGGGCTGTGCGTGCAGGCCGGCGAAAAACTCTCCGGCGAAGGCATCAAGGTGCGCGTGGTTTCGATGCCGAGCTGGGAACTGTTCGAAGCGCAGGACCACAGCTATCGCAATTCGGTATTCCCACCCAACGTGCACGCGCGGCTGGTGGTCGAGGCGGGCGTGCGCCAAGGCTGGGAACGCTGGGTGGGCGAGCACGGGGACGGGGTGGGCGTCAACCGCTTCGGCGCCTCCGCGCCGGGCGGCGAGATGCTGAAGCAGTATGGATTCACCGTGGAGAACGTGTGCGCGCGTGCGAAGGCGCTGCTGAACGGCAACGCCTAGCGTGCATTTTGCGCACGAGGGCCGGGATCGAATGACGTAGGGCGGGTTTCAACCCGCCACTTCGGCTTGCCGGCTTTCGGTGGCGGCCAAGACCGGCCCTACACGCCGCGATGCAGCACCATCTCCAGCACGAATTTCGAGCCGAAGAAGGCGAGCACTAGCACCGCCATCCCGAGCAGGGTGAGGTTGACCGCGCGGGTA
>Ga0134128_10002855_pt1 | contig 21237 bp, 18 predicted proteins | sample KB31754_FD_96462 | JGI IMG/M metagenome (GOLD analysis project Ga0134128, IMG submission 96462) | Terrestrial soil microbial communities with excess Nitrogen fertilizer from Kellogg Biological Station, Michigan, USA - KB3-175-4 | ecosystem: Environmental > Terrestrial > Soil > Unclassified ... | reverse complement strand
GCGGGCCCGGGCTGGAGCGGGCCTCGGCTTGGGCGGGGTGGGCTAGAGCGAATGTCGTGGGACTAGAGTTCGCCGTGGAGGCGTCTGGGCACCTGGTGGTCCCCCCGGTCTTCAAAACCGGCGGACGGCGCACAGCGTCGTCGGCGGGTTCGATTCCCGTCCGCCTCCGCCACCCAACAACACTAAAGTGCCGCCGCTGTAGTAGCTTCCCAGGACGGTACTACAGCAAGGAGACATCACTGGTGTAGGGATCGGCCGACCGAACCCCCTGAGCTCTTCTGCACGGATCGAGCCCGGTCCGGCGAGTGGACCGAAACTATTGCTCCTCGGTCGGGACCGTCATCGAAGTCGTCGACTCGGTGGGTGGGTACTTGGTCTGGCCGGGGCTGTAGGTGACTGAGCCTGGGGTGAAGGCGTCGAACGGGCCGGTGTCTTCTGGGTAGCTGCTCTGCTGGGTGGTGGTCGCCAGGCGGTCGGGAACGTAGGTTTCGGTGGCCGGGTACTGGCTGGGGAACTCGGTGTCACCACCGACGAACGTGTCGGGCGGGTCGGACGGGTACGCAGACCCGGTCTCCGTGGGCTGGAACGGGGAGTAACTCGGACTCGCCGCGGCCAGACCGACGGTCGCCAGGCCGGCGTCCGGCGTGGTCCCGGCTTGGTAGACCATCTCGCCGTATCTCAGGTGGTCCCGGTGAGCGGCGATCGACTGACGGCCCAGCGCCAGCGCGGCGAAGAACATGATCAGCAGGCCTACGGCCGTGTATGCGGCTAGGTCGGTCGCCAGGACGCGACCCATCGACGATCCGATCGTCTGGCCAACCGAGTAGGCGTTCGGATCGTTGGCGGCTACGGGCATGATCGCCCGCCCGATCACGAACCAGGCCCCGCCCAGGGCGGCGATCACGGCGGCGAACCCGCCGATCCAGCGCGTCTTGGTGGCGGACACGATCAGTCCGGCGAGGAGTACTGCCGCGCCCGGCAATACCGAGGCATACAACCGGGCGGCGGTATAAACCCAGGGCTTGTCGGGCTCAAAGCCGGAATGGAAAAGCGGCCCGACGAACGGCGCCAGGCCTCCCCAGGCACCGAGCAGCACGAGGGCGAGCCCGGACACGCTGCCCCTGCTCCGCGACATTGGCACGGCACTGGCCATTTCTGCTCCCACTTATCTCACTATCAGCGCATCAAGCCTGGCACATCTGCGCGTAAGAGGCGTGAATTGGGACAGCCATCCATCCGTGTCGTGTCAGCCAGCCGGCGGTAAGGTCGCCGTCGTGGACGATGGCCGCAGGCTGGTGCCGAGGACGGACGCTGTCATGACCGATCCACGCCTGGTTTCTGCCGAGCATAGGCTTGGTCGGGCACTGGTGAAAGACGCTGTGCGTCGAGCTCAGCAGCAGTGCCGGGACGGGCTGATCCAGCCAGGCGCCGTTCCAGATGCTGCCGTGGCGGCACTGCCGGCCGGGGCGAGCAGCCTGACGCCGGTGTTGAACGCGACCGGGGTGTTGCTGCACACGAACCTGGGCCGGGCACCGCTCTCCACAGCCGCCCGGGCTGCCGTCGAGGCCGCCGCTGGCACCAGCGACCTGGAGTTCGACCTGGTGACGGGGGCACGCGGCAAGCGCGCGGCTGGCATGGCATCCGCTCTGTCCGCCGCGGTGCCCGACGCCCAGGCCGTGCACGTGGTGAACAACAACGCCGCCGCGCTCGTGCTGGCGGCGACGGCGCTGGCGGCCGGGCGGGAGATCGTCGTCAGCCGGGGTGAGCTGATCGAGATCGGGGACCGGTTCCGGCTGCCCGACCTGCTGACCAGCACCGGAGCGACGATCACCGAGGTCGGCACGACGAACCGGACGACCGTGGCTGACTACGCGGCCGCGATCGGGGAGCGGACCGCGTTCGTGCTGAAGGTGCATCCGTCTAACTACCGGATCGAGGGGTTCACCTCGAGCGCGAGCGTGGCCGAACTGGCCGGGCTGGGCGTGCCGGTGGTGGGGGACATCGGTTCCGGGTTGCTCGCGCCGCATCCGAAGCTTCCGGATGAGCCGGACGCGGCGACCTGGCTGCGGGCCGGGGCCGCGCTGGTGACGGCCAGCGGGGACAAGCTGCTCGGCGGGCCGCAGGCGGGGCTGCTCTTGGGCCGGGCCGAGTTGATCAGCCTTCTGGCGCGACACCCGTTGGCGCGGGCGCTGCGGATCGACAAGCTGACCGTGGCGGCGCTGGAAGCGACGCTGGCCGGCCCGATGGTTCCGGTGCTGCAAGCACTGTCCGCCCCGCACCAGGATTTTCTTGATCGGGCGAAACGCATTGCGGAGGTCTTGGCCACCGCCGGAATCGAGGCTCGCTCGGTCGACTCCCAGGCCGCGGTCGGGGGCGGGGGCGCACCGGGGGTGCCGCTCACGAGCGCGGCGGTGAGCCTGCCGGCCGAGCTGGCGGAGCCGCTGCGCAACGGGGAGTCGGTGCGGCGGGGGGAACGCCAGGCCGTGGTCGGCCGAGTTCTTGAGGGGCGGTTGCTGCTTGATCTGTTCGCGATTGACCCCGACGACGATGCTCGGCTGACGGCAGCCGTGCTCGATGCCGCTCGTCTGGCTAGCCGATGCAAGTTATCGCGACCGCCGGGCATGTTGATCACGGGAAGTCGGCGCTGCTTCGGGCGCTGACCGGGATGGAGCCTGACCGGTGGGCCGAAGAGCGGCGCCGGGGCATGACGATCGACCTCGGCTACGTGTGGATGACGCTGCCGTCGGGGGAGCAGCTGGCGTTCGTCGACGTGCCGGGACACTCCCGGTTCGTGCCGAACATGCTCGCCGGAGTCGGCCCGGTCCCAGCCGTGCTGTTCGTCGTGGCCGCCGATGGCGGCTGGATGCCGCAGTCGGCCGAGCACCTAGCCGCCATCGACGCGCTGCGGATCACGCGGGGAGTGCTGGCCGTGACCCGGTCCGACCTGGCCGATCCCGGGCCCGCGATCGCGGAAGCACGCGAGATCATCGGCCGGTCCAGCCTGGGCGAGATCCCGGCGGTCGCGGTGAGCGCGGTGACCGGGCAGGGGCTGGACGAGCTCCTGGCCCGGCTGGCTGGCCTGGCGGCCGACCTGCCGGAGCCTGACCGGCAGTCGCCGATCCGGATCTGGGTCGACCGGGCGTTCAGCATCACCGGCGCCGGGACCGTCGTCACCGGAACTCTCCCGGCCGGTCAGGTCAGCCGGAGCGACGAGCTGGTGCTCACGCCCGCGCAGCGGACGGTCCGGGTGCGGAGCTTGCAGTCGCTCGGTGCGGACGTGCCAGAGGTGACTGGCGTAGCCCGGGTCGCGCTCAACCTGCGCGGCATCGAGGCCGATCAGGTCGGTCGGGGGATGGCGCTGGTGCGGCCAGGAGAGTGGACGCTGACGACGCTGGTCGACGTCCGGGTGTCGGGTACGCCTAGGCTCCCGAGGCTGGTCAACGCGCACGTGGGGTCGGCCAGGACGGTGACCAGGGTCAGGATGCTCGACCGGGGGCTGGCCAGGTTGTCGCTGCAGGATCCGTTGCCGCTGCACGTCGGCGACCTCGTGCTGCTGCGTGATCCTGGCGCGGCCGCCGTGCGGGCGGAGCTGGAAGGCCAGCTGGGCTCGGACGAGTGGCCTGGCCTGGCCGGCGCGGTCGTGCTCGACGCCCGGCCGCCCGGACTCGGCCGTCGGGGAGCGGCGGCAGCGGCCGTCGCCGAGCTGAACCTATGGCCGGACCAGCCTTCGGCGATCGACTTGCTTCGTCGGCACAAGCTGATCCGGGCCGCCGACCTAGCCGCGATGGGGCTTCTCGTAGTGGCCGAAGGCGCGGGGGGCGCGGGGGGTGCTCCCCCCGCGGGCAGTACTGGGTTGCCCGAGCCAGTCGTCCCTGGCTGGTACGCCGACCCGGGCTACGTCGCCGAGCAGTCCCGCAAGCTGGCCGACCTCGTCGCGTCCCACGCGACGGCGAATCCACTGGCCCCCGGGCTGCCACTCGATTCGGCCCGGACGGCACTCGGCTTGCCGGATCGGCAGCTGACTCGCGCGATGCTTTCTCACAAAATGAAAGAGTCGGCTGGGTTGATCATGATCACCGCCGAGGCGGCCGGATCGGCCGGTGCGGTGGCACCAGGACCAGCGGGGGACAACAGCTCGCTGCCGGCCAAATTGGCTGAGCCGGTCGCGGCGATCCTGGCCGACCTGGCCGCGAATCCGTTCAGCGCGCCGGACGCCGCCCGGCTGAGCGAACTGGGCCTGGACTCCCGGGCGCTGGCGGCCGCGGCCCGGCACGGCGCGCTGCTGCGGATCGCCGACCAGCTCGTGCTCGGGCCGGGCGGCGACGTGGCGGCCGGGCGGGTCCTGGCCGGGCTTCCGCAGCCGTTCACCGCCGCGCAGGCTCGGGCGGCGCTGAACACGACCAGGCGGACGCTGATCCCGCTGCTCGAGTACCTGGACCGGCAGAAGATCACCCGGCGCCTGCCCGACGACCGTCGCGAAGTCCGCGCTAGCGGATCGGGCTGAACCTGGTCGCGCTCCAGGCGCCGGTCTCGGGCGGCGGCTTGTCGGCCGCGATCCAGCGGGCGATCGCCATGCCGGTCGCCGGGGCGTTAAGTATCCCCGTGCGGAAGTGCCCTGAGGTCAGCCAGGCGTTGGCCAGGCCGGGAACCCGGTCGATGACCGGGCGGCCGTCTGGGTGCCTCGGCCGGAAGCAGCACCACTTGTGCGACACCCGGACAGTGCGCAGGCCGGGCAAGGCCGCGCGCAGGCCGCCGATGATCGCGTCGATGACCTCGTCGCGCACCGCCGGGCTCTCGTCGCCGTAGTCGAGCGTGCCCCCGGCCAGCAGGCGGCCGTCCTCGAGCGGGGTCGCGACCGGGACGATCGTGCACGGCAGGTGAATGCTCACCGGCTCGGTCACCAGCAGGTGGCCCTTCACCCGGTCGGCCGGAATGTCCAGCTCCAGGCCGTCGAGCACCGGCGGCTGGCCGGTCGCGAACACGACCACGCCCGGGCTGATCTGGCCCGCCGACGTCGTGACCGTCTCGATCTTGTCGCCCCGGACGGTCACCGCGGTCGCCGCGACACCGGTGCCGACGTTGTCCAGGGAATCGGCGAGGCCAACGAGCGCCCGCAGCGGGTTGATCCTGGCCTGGTGCCTGATCAGCGCCCCGCCGAGATGCCAGGCCAGCCCGGGCACCAGCGCCGAGATCTTGGCGGCGTCGAGCCACTCCACGTTCGCAGGCTGATGCGCGGCCAGCCCGCCCGGGTCAGGGGCCAGCCCGATCCAGTCCAGCTCGACCAGGCCGAGCCCGCCCGGGGTGATCTGGTCCAGGTAACGCCACCGCTCCAGGCTGGCCCGCTCAAGGTCGACGAACGTCTCGGGATCGCTCCACTGGTGCGGCTCGGGCACCAGGAGGCCGGTCGCGCCGCCGGTAGCTCCCGATCCGAGACGCCCGGCATCGATCAGCTGGACAGAGCCGAGCCCGGCATCGCGGCTGGCGGCGGCGGTCGCGACGCCCAGGATGCCGCCGCCGACGACGAGAACATCGGGCCTGGGTTCTGCGATGACGCCGAAATCGCGGCCGAGCAGCTCCCGCTGCTCGGCCGTCAGCTGATCGCGCCAGATCGCGCCGGTGACTGTCATTAGTGATCCTCCCGTAGCCCGGTCCAGGACCGGGCGGGCACCACAATAGGCCGTCGGGGAACGAATCAGCCGCCGCGACGCTTGTAGCTGAGGTACGGGCGGGCCGAATGATTTGCCAATCCGGTGAGGCGCATCCCGTTTTGCCGGACAATGCCCAGGTAGCTGGTTGGCAGACTGGTAGGCCCGGAGTAACTACGCAAGTAGGCTGTGCCACCATGGCGATCATGGGCGAACCGATGAGGAGGTGGTCATGCTCGCTGACGCTTACGGCCGGGTTGCCACCGACCTGCGAGTCTCCCTGACCGACCGCTGCAACCTGCGCTGCAGTTATTGCATGCCGCCGGAAGGGCTTGACTGGCTGCCCAAGTCGTCGCAGCTCACCGACGACGAGCTGATCCGGCTGCTGACGATCGCGGTCGAGCGGCTCGGGATCACCGAGGTCAGGTTCACCGGGGGAGAACCGCTGCTGCGGCGCGGGCTGCCCGACATTGTGGCCAGGACCGCGCAGCTGCGGCCAAGGCCGGAGATCTCGCTCACGACTAACGCGATCGGGCTGGCCCGGCTCGCCGAGCCGCTTTACGCGGCCGGACTGGACCGGATCAACGTCTCGCTCGACACTCTCGACGCGCAGACGTTCATCCGGCTGGCGCACCGGGACCGGCTGGCCGACGTACTCGACGGCCTCGCCGCCGCGGCGGCGGCCGGACTGGCGCCTATCAAGATCAACACGGTGCTGATGCGCGACGTGAACGATCACGAGGCCGTCGACCTGCTCCAGTTCTGCCTGGATAACCGGTATCAACTGCGGTTCATCGAGCAGATGCCGCTGGATGCGCAGCACGGCTGGCGCCGGGAGAACATGGTGACCGCCGACGAGATCCTGGCCATGCTGAAGGCCAAGTTCGAGCTGACGCCGGATGACCCGGCTGGCCGCGGGTCGACGCCGGCCGAGGCGTTCCTGGTCGAAGGCGGACCGGCCAAGGTCGGCGTGATCGGCTCGGTCACCAGGCCGTTCTGCGGTGCCTGCGACCGGGTAAGGCTCACCGCCGACGGGCAGGTGCGAAATTGCCTGTTCGCCAGGACCGAGAGCGATCTGCGCGCGCCGCTGCGGTCGGGGGCGAGCGACGACGAACTGGCCGGGCGCTGGCGCCAGGCCGTGGCGAGCAAGCTGCCCGGTCATGGCATCAACGATCCCGGCTTCTTGCAGCCGGCCCGGCCGATGTCGGCCATCGGGGGGTAGTCGCCCGGGTGTCCGGCGGCACGGTGGACGGCGGCACAGGGGACGGCGGCACAGCGGTCGGCGGCACAGGGGACGGCGGCACAGGGGACGGGGCAGACAGCGGGCCGGCTGGGATCGCCCGGGAGCCGGGTTCTAGCATCGCTGTGAGTCGCCCGCCGGTTTCGGCCGGCGCGCGGCGCTTGTCTTTCGGTGGATTCAAGAGGGAGCGACCGTGAGCACGCTCGGCGACTGGATCGACACAGTCTGCACGGACCTCGGCATCGACCGGGCCGACGTGCAGGAAGGCGCTGTCTTGCGCCTGGCCCGCGACGTGTCGCATCAGGTTGACCGTCCGGCGGCCCCGGTCACCGCCTTCCTGCTCGGCTACGCAGTCGGTCACGGCCGCGAACTGGCCCCCACCGCAGCGCGGCTGACGGAACTGGCCGCTGCCTGGCCCACCCCACAGGACCAGGCCCCGCAGCCGTAACCCGGCCCTGACCCTCTCCGCGCGGGGCTCATCTCCGCGCGACCGTCACCCTCCGTCTGCGCGCGATTCCGTCTCTCGACTCGCCCCAGTCGCCTGCTCGGTTCGCACTTAGCCCTGGTTGCGACGCCTTAGCCCTGATTGGCGACTTCATAATCGGGTCAAACTACGCAAACGTCGTCGCTAATCAGGGCTAAGACGTCGCTATCCGGGCTATGTGGCGGGCAGCGCGCTTGGGCGCCTGGTCACGGGTGTCGCTTTGGACGCAACAGCCACTCAGGTAGGCGATTGAACGACGAGGATTCGCGAGACTTGCGGTATCGAAGTTAGCGATATATCGTTGGACTATCGCGACAGTCAAAAGAATGGAGATAGCGATGGATGACCGAGAGATGGGCGGGCGGATGACAGACCATCCGCACCGTCACGGCGGCAAGAGGTTCAGGGCCGGATACCGGTTCGGTGGTCCTGGGCCAGGTTTCCCTGGCGGGCGAGGCTTCGACCCCGAGTCCGAAGAGGGCGAATTTGCGGGACCCGGCTTCGGCCGCGGTTTCCACGGCGGCCCCGGGCCGCACGGCTGGCCAGGACCAGGTCCACACGGCGGCGGCCCCGGTGACTTCGGCCCGTGGGGCCGGGGCATGCGGCGGCGCGGCGGCCGGGCCAAGCGCGGCAACGTACGCGCAGCGGCGCTCGCACTGCTGGCTGAGGAGCCGATGAACGGCTACCAGATAATCCAGCAGATCAGCGAGCGCAGCGGCGGCCTGTGGCAGCCGAGCCCGGGGTCGGTTTACCCGGCACTGGCGCAGCTTGAGGACGAGGGCCTGATCGCCCTGCAGGACACCGATGGTGCCCGTCGCGGCTACGGGCTCACCGACGAGGGTCGCGCCTACGTGGCCGCTCACGCCGACGAGCTCCACGAGCCGTGGTCGGCAGTCGCCGGCGGCGCCACCAGCGCGGCGGTGGACATGCGGATGCTGGTGCACCAGGTGCAGCTGGCCGCGTTCCAGGTGATCAGTGCGGGCACCGAAGATCAGGTGACCGCCGCCCGCAAGGTGCTCACCCAGACCCGTCGGGCGCTGTACCGGATCCTGGCCGAGGATGACCAGACCGAGGGCGACTCCGGCGCGGTCAGCGATGCTCAGCCAGTCGACTAACCAGACCGGGCCCAACGGCCCAGCTGCACGTCGGCGACCCGGCGCACAGCCCCAACCAAACATTCCGGCCGGGCGGCCCAACCAGGCAGCCCGGCCGGAATCATGCGGAGTCCAGACAGCCGAGCGTTCCGGACCGGGGTCTTGGGCTGCGGAGGCGGATCTGGCGTGACCCCGTTGCCGCCGCCAGGATGCCCCGGGCCGGTCAGCAACACCTGCGCCCCACCGATGCGGTAGCTTCCCGAGACGGAACAACACCGGATGGGCACCGAGGCCGCCAGAACGACACCTGCGGGGCACCGGGGCGGTAGCCGGGACGCGACGACGCCGGCGGGGCACCGATGCTGCTGACCGGCCGGGCAGAAGGTGGGCACCAGTTCGATCGACGGCTGGGGTAGCCGAGGGGCCAGAATCGGCGGCGCGACCGGGGTCCGATGGGGGATCGGGATCGGGGATTGGCGAGAGCGAGGTTTGCTCGGTCAGTGCGGCGGGCGAGGGCCTTTGACGTAAAGGCCATCAAAGCGAGGATTCGGCTACTACCGGGCGTCGGAGTCTCGTTCCGTACTTGGTTGGCGATCCTGCGTTACCAAGCCGGCTAACCGATCAAGATCGCGGTTCGTGAACCGCTGAAGCCGCCGTTCATATTGTGTTTCGCAAAATCTGAATAGCTTCGCTCGCAAAGCCAACTACCACCCAAATTAGGGGCGGTCATAAAAAGGGCGATGCCGGGTGGCTACGGGGGCAAACCACCCGGCATCGCGATCATCGGCGCTCCGACGGGGGCCCGGAACGCCGGCAACGGTGCCCCAGCGGGGGACCAGAGCACCGGTAAGCATGTTACACCGAACCTCCCCCATGTGCGTCAAGAGCAGATTAGAAGCGAATCTGCGGATCGAGGGTAGCTAGTACCGACCTGCTTCGCCGTTTTGCGCCCGACATTGGTACCTAGCTGCTCCGTTACGCAGAAACACGCCGGGGCTGCCCGGTGTGCCGGAAGGAAGCAAGAAGCGATACTCGGCCGGGCGTGTCGTAAATCACTTGCCACTGTCCGACTGTCCGCCGCCTTGACTGTGTCCTTGACTGGCGCCGGGGCTATAGCGCTCGGGCAGACTCGGCTCGTATGGCCGGAATCCCGAAGCACTGGCCGGCTGCCGGCTGTTGGCGATCACGACGGCGAAGTATGGCAGCGCGATGGCGCCAACTGCCGGGATGATTGTCAGCCAGCCCGCGTGGTTGAGGAACATCACCACGGTCACCACGAAGCACACCAGTCGCAGGCCCATCATGAGCAGGTACCGGCGCTGGCGCTGGCCGATCTCGGCCGCCCGCGACTGAGGCGCTTCGGTTACCAGATAGGCCTGGTCACGCTTGGCGCTGTGATGACTACGCACCCTTTCACGTTAGGCCCGATCCGTCCGTGGTGCTAACCCGCCCCTGACTGGAGCCGGCTGGTAGTTGTAGTACGGCTGGAAGTCAACAGACGGCAGCCAACAGAAGGAGGAACCAGATGACCGACCGCACGTACCGGGTCACCGAGATCGTCGGCACTTCACCGGACAGCGTCGACGCCGCCATCCGCAACGGGCTGCGCCGGGCCGCCCAGACGCTGCGGCACCTGGACTGGTTCGAGGTAACCGAGATCCGGGGCCAGCTCGACGGCGGCGAGATCGCCCACTACCAGGTCGGCATGAAAGTCGGCTTCAGGCTCGAGGACGCCTGAGCCAGCCGCACGCCGAGCCAGCCCAGCCGGCTGGGCAGTACTCTGCGATACTTGCGTGCGCGCACGGCCTGCGCGCACGCAGCGAACTGGCGGGAGGCGGCTGATGGGGCGATCGGTCCTGGTAACCGGCGGCAACCGGGGCATCGGCCTGGCCATTGCCCAGCGCCTGGCCAAGGCGGGGGACAGCGTCACGATCACGTCCCGCTCAGGGGAGGAAATCCCTGGGCTGACGGTCGCCACCTGTGACGTGCGCGACACGGCCGCCGTTGACGCGGCCTTCGGGGTGGCCGAGGCGGCGCACGGCCCGGTCGAGGTGGTCGTCGCCAACGCCGGGATGACCAGCGATCAGCTGCTTGCCCTGATGTCGGAAGAGGCGTTCACCAGCGTTGTCGACACCAACCTGGCCGGGGCCTACCGAGTCGCCAAGCGTGCGGTCCGGCCGATGATCCGGCTTCGCCGGGGGCGGATCATCTTCATCTCCTCCGTCGTGGGCATGCTCGGTTCCGCTGGCCAGGCCAATTACGCGGCCTCCAAGGCCGGGCTGATCGGCATGGCCAGGTCACTGGCCAGGGAACTGGGCAGCCGGAACATCACGGTCAACGTGGTGGCACCCGGATTCGCGGACACCGACATGACCGCCGGCCTGCCCGACGACCGCAAGAAGGCGATCCTGGCCGGCATACCGCTGCACCGGACGGCGTCGGCCGACGAGGTGGCCGGGGTGGTCCAGTTCCTCGCGGGCCCGGACGGCGCGTACATCACCGGGGCGGTTATCCCGGTCGACGGCGGCCTCGGCATGGGCCATTGAGCAGCGATCCGCGCTAAAGACCGGACAAAAGCCACTAAAGCGACCAGCAGAAAGGCTTCCGATGGGGATTCTTGACGGCAAACAGATCCTCGTGACCGGCGTGCTGACCGATTCCTCGATCGCCTTCCACGTCGCGCGAATCGCGCAGGAGCAGGGCGCGAAGGTCGTGCTCACCGGGTTCGGGCGGCTGAGCCTGGTCGAGCGGATCGCCAAGCGGCTGCCCGACCCGCCGCCCTTGCTTGAGCTCGATGTCACCGACGCCGACCAACTGGCTTCGCTCGCCGATCGGCTCACCGAGCATGTCGACCGTCTGGACGGCGTCGTCCACGGCATCGCCAACGCGCCCGTAAGCGCGCTGGGCGGGAATTTCCTGGACACCCCGTGGCCGGATGTGTCCTCGGCGCTTCACGTCTCCACGTACTCGCTGAAGGCGCTGGCAATGGCCACGCTGCCGCTGATGAAGGAACACGGGGGAGCGCTCGTCGGAATGGACTTCGACGCGGCCCTGGCCTGGCCGGCCTATGACTGGATGGGCGTTGCCAAGGCCGGCCTCGAGTCATGCGCCAGGTACCTGGCCAAGTACCTCGGCCCGTACAAGATCAGGGTCAACCTGATGGCCGCCGGGCCGCTGCGGACAATGGCCGCCAAGTCGATCCCGGGATTCGAGCAGTTTGAGTCTGTGTGGGACGACCGGGCTCCGCTCGGCTGGGACCTGGGCAATCACGAGCCGGCCGCCCGCGCCGTCGTGGCGTTGCTCTCGGACTGGTTCCCGGCGACTACCGGGGAGATCGTGCATGTCGACGGCGGCGTGCACGCCGTCGGCGGCTAGCCACGATCAGCTCTGACGGCTAGCTCACAGTCACCTTCTGGTTAGCCCGGATGGCCATATCAGGCAACCAAATATCTCCGGTACGTTATCGCCGCGTGGTTACCCGGAGTCCCCGGCTGGCTACAGTTAGCAGTATTGTCGGCCTTTCTTGGCCTAAGTGGCTGCCACCTGTGTAACACCGGCACCAACAGCCACAACGGTGACGTAGTTCACCTCTCGGTTAGGTTCCGTCCAACCGCGCATTGATAACAACTTGTGACAGTTTCGGCCTAGGAACGCTACAACTTGGAATCTACGCTTCCCGTGATCCCCGAACTGGGAACGCCGGTCTCTCCCCTGACCAGCGCACACAGATCCGGGCCAACCCACAAGGAGGCGGCGAGCGAGTCGCTCGGCTGCGGAGTATCAGCGGCGACTGCCAGGACCCACGGTCATCGGTCCGGGCAGGTCGTCACATGATCCAGGAGGATTGAAGATGACATTTGCCCGTACGGCCGCGAAGATGACGGTTGTTGCCGTCGTCGGCGTGACCGCGCTGGCCGCCTGCGCAAAGAGCAGCACCAGCAGCACACACCAGACGGCGAAGAGTGGCTTCGTGGGCATCCCGGCGCCGGCCAAGACGCACAAGCAGGGCGGCACGGTAACGTTCGGTATGGCCGCCGGGGCAACGCCTACCTGGATCTTCCCGGTTACGCCCGGCGCTAACTCCTCGGTGTATACCGCCGCCTACTTCCAGAATCTGATGTGGAAGCCGCTGTACTGGACGCCGACCGGTCACTCACTTAACGTCGACTACGGCCTGAGCCTGGCCAGCAAGCCGGTCTTCAGCAACAGCAACAAGACCGTCACGATCAACATGAAGAACAACTACAAGTGGTCGGACGGCAACCCGGTCGACGCCCAGGACCTGGTCTTCTTCATCGACATAGTCAAGGCGGCAGTCAAGCTCAGCTCGGCGAACTACGGCAACTTCTCGCCCGGCTTCTTCCCGCAGGACGTGTCGAGCGCAACCGCGACCAGCAAGTTCACGCTCCAGATGACGTTCAGCAAGCCGATCAACCCCAGCTACCAGTATTACAACCAGATCCTGCTGCTGACCCCGCTGCCCAGCAAGGCCTGGGCCATCGACGCGCCCAACGGCAAGCCGCTGGACTACACGAACCCCGCTAACGCGGCGAAGATCTACAAGTTCCTGGACGCGCAGTCGCAGAAGCTGTCGACCTATGCGACCAACCCGCTGTGGCAGGTCGTCGACGGTCCGTTCAAGCTGACCGCCTTCAACCCGAGCACCGACGCCAACACCATGGTGCCGAACCCGGCCTACAGCGGCACCAAGCCGTCGATCAGCAAGTTCCAGGAGGTGGCGTTCACCTCTGACGACGCCGAGTACACCGCGCTGCGTTCCGGCCAGTTGACCGTGGGCCTCATCCCGTCCACCGACTACCCGCAGATCCCGCAGCTGAAGAAGCAGGGCTTCAACGTGTTCGGCTTCCCCGACTACGGCTGGGACTACATCGTCTTCAACTTCAAGGACAAGACCGACAACTGGAACAACATCATCGGTCAGCTGTACGTCCGGCAGGCGCTGGCTCACCTGGTCGACGACCAGGGTTACGTGAGCGGCATCTTCCACGGCTACGCGGTGAGCGCTGACGGTCCGGTTCCAGCCGTTCCGCAGAGCCCGTTCACCCCGCCGAACGCGACCAAGCCGGTCTACCCGTTCAGCGTCTCGGCGGCGAAGTCGCTGCTGGCCAAGCACGGCTGGAAGATCGTCGGCGGCACGCAGACCTGTGAGACCCCGGGCACCGGCGCCACGCAGTGTGGCGCGGGCGTCAAGAAGGGCGACAAGCTGACCTTCACCCTCGTGTACAACAACGGCTCGCCCGCCATCACGAGCGAGGACACCGCGTTCGCGTCTGACGCCAAGAGCGCCGGCATCCCGATCAAGCTGGTCGGCAAGTCGTTCAACTTCATCCTGCAGAACTACTACGACGTGGCCGCCCCGGCCAACATCAACAAGTGGGCAGTCGAGGACTTCGGCGGCTTCACCGAGGCGCTGTATCCGAGCACGAACACCATCTTCAACACCGGTGGCACGTTCAACATCGGCGACTACAGCGACCCGACCGCCGACAAGCTGATCCACGCCTCCGTGTTCGGCTCGGACCCGAACGCGGTCAAGACCGAGGCTTCCTACCTCGCCGAGAACCTCCCGGCGCTGTTCCAGCCGAACGCCGACCACGTGTACGCGTGGAAGAACACCCTGTCCGGCCCGCAGGCCTCGTTCTGGGAGCTGACTCAGTTCTCCGCCAACCCGGAACTGTGGTACTTCAGTAAGTAACGGGCAAAAAGACGGATGCCTGCCGGTAGCCTTTCCGGCCGTCGGCAGGCATCCTGTCAAGCAAGGCCATTTCACCAGGTGCGAGCAGGTTCAGCCGTAGATGCGCGTACCTGGCTAGGTCGTACCTAAAGGCTCTACCGAAGGCTCAGCGAGGAGACGCGGAGAATGACCACCTACCTGCTCCGCCGGGCAGCGTCCTCTTTGATCATCATGATCGGCATTTCGATCTTGGTGTTCTGGATGCTGCACCTGATCGGCGGAGAGCCTGGCCGCGCGGTTCTCGGGCTGCGCGCACCCCAGGCTCAAGTCGACGCATGGGACAAGTCCCATGGCTTCACCAGGCCACTGGTCATCCAGTACCTGACTTACATAGGCCAGTTGCTGCACGGCAACCTCGGCCAGTCCTATAAGCAGAACCAGGGGGTCAACGCGATCCTGGCTGAGCACGCGCCGATCTCGGCTTACCTCAGCGGCCTGGGCCTGTTCTTCGCGATTCTCATCGCCTTCCCGGTCGGGATCTTCCAGGCCGTCAAGCGCAACACGCTCAGCGACAACGTCGTGACGACCGCCGCGTTCATCACCTACTCGATGCCGGTCTTCCTGCTCGGCCTGCTGCTTATCCAGATCTTCGCTCTCACGCTCGGCCTCTTCCCGGTCGGCGCCCCGGCCTCAGTCAGCCAGAACAGCTCGCTGATCGGTGCCATCACTGACCCCAGAGCCATGGTGCTGCCGGTCGCCACGCTGACGCTGGTCTCGGTGGCCAACTACTCCAGGTTCATGCGCTCCTCGGCGCTCGACGCGCTGGCGCAGGACTACATCAAGGCGGCCCGCGCGAAGGGCCTGCCAGAGCGACTCGTGCTGATGCGGCACCTGGTCAGGAACGCCTGCCTGCCCATGGTCACGCTGATCGGCCTGAGCATCCCGGCGCTGCTCGCAGGCAACCTGATCACCGAGAACGTCTTCAACTACCCGGGTCTCGGGATCATGTTCATCAATGCCCTGCAAAACGAGGACTACCCGGTACTCCTCGCCTACACGCTCATGGGCGGTGTGCTCACCGTCATTGGCAACTACGTCGCCGACATCGCGCTGACTGTTGCCGACCCCCGGATCAGGCTGAGCTGACCGGCTCGACGCTGGCTGAAGGCTCCAGGAGGCCGCAGTGTTTAGGGAAGTTGAGGTTCTACCCGTCACGGCTCCGCCCGCGGTTGCCGAGGGCGGCGATGTCACCGTCATCCAGAGCGGCTGGCGGCTTGGTCTGCGCTCGTTCGCCCAGAACCGGCTCGCCGTCGTCGGCGTTGCGCTCATCATATTTTTCCTGCTGTTCTGTTACCTAGGTCCGTTCTTCTACCACGGCAACACGAGCGTCGCCGACGTCATCAACTCGAACTCGCCGCCGGTCCAGGGCCACCCGGTCGGCACCGACAGCACCGGGTTCGACGTGCTTGGCCAGCTCATGGTCGGCGGGCAGTCCTCGCTCGAGATCGGCCTGCTGGCAGCCGCGATCGCCAGCCTGGTGGGAACGCTGTGGGGCGCTATCGCCGGACTGGCCGGCGGGGTCCTCGACGGTGTCATGATGCGGATCGTCGACGTGGTGCTGTCGATTCCGCTGCTGTTCGTCATCTTGATCGTGGGTGCCAAGTACGGCTCCAACGTGGTGAGCCTGGCGATAATCATCGGCGTCTTCTCCTGGCTGGTGCCCGCCCGGCTGGTCAGGGGCGAGGTACTGACGCTCCGGGTGCGCGACTTCGTCGCCGCCGCGCGGGCCGCAGGTTCCTCTCGTTCCAGGCTGGTGCTCAGGCACCTGATCCCCAACGCGCTCAGCGTCGTCGTGGTGAACATCACCTTCCAGGTCGCCGACGCGATCCTGCTGGTCGCCGCGCTCGGGTTCCTCGGCTTCGGCCTGAACTTCCCGACCTTCGACTGGGGCGACATGCTGTCCGGCGGCACCGCGAACCTGCTCAACGGCTACTGGTGGCAGGTCTATCCGGTCGGGATCTGCATCGTGCTGACCGTCATGGCGATGAACCTGATCGGTGACGCGCTACGTGATGCCCTCGACGTCCGGCTGCGCCGGCGCTAGGCACACCCCAACAAGCCCCGGCCATTTCCCCAACTAGGAGCTCTCGTGGCCCCAGTCCTAGAGGTCAAAGACCTCTCCACACACATCAAGCAGAGCAACACCACGATCCAGGCCGTCGGCAACGTCGACATGCACCTGGATCCCGGTGAAACGCTCGGCCTGGTGGGTGAGTCCGGCTGCGGCAAGTCCATGACCGGACTGTCGATCATGGGACTGCTCCCGCCCGGCGGGCAGGTCGTCACCGGCTCGATCAAGCTCGAAGACCGCGAGCTTGTCGGCCTGCCCGAGCGCGAACTGCGCAAGGTTCGCGGCAACGAGGTCGCGATGGTCTTCCAGGACCCGCTGACCTCGCTGGACCCGACCAAGACGATCGGCTCCCAGGTCGCCGAGCCGGTGCTGCTGCACCGGGGGGCGAGCAAGAAGGAAGCGCTCGACCGGGCCGCCGAGGTGCTCTCCCTGGTCGGCCTGCCGCGCCCGAAAGAGCGCCTTTCTGACTATCCGCACCAACTCTCCGGCGGTCTGCGCCAGCGCGTCATGATCGCCATGGCGCTGTCCTGCGAGCCCAAGGTACTGATCGCCGACGAGCCCACCACGGCGCTCGACGTGACCATCCAGGCCCAGATCCTCGACCTGCTCGATGACCTCAAGAGCCGCCTGCACATGGCGATGCTGCTGATCACGCACGACATGGGCGTCATCGCCGGGCACGCCGACCGGGTGAACGTGATGTACGCGGGGCGCCTGGTCGAGACCACAGAGACCGACAACCTGTTCAAGCACATGCACCACCCGTACACCCAGGCGCTGCTCGCCTCGATCCCGTTGCTGACCCAGGACCGCAACCGGCAGCTGCTCAACATCCCCGGCCTGCCGCCCGACCTCGGTCACCCGCCGGCCGGCTGCCGGTTCGCGGCCCGCTGTCCGAAGGTGACCGACAAATGCCGGGTCGACGAGCCGACGCTGATCGGCGAGTCCGCCGCGCATCTCTACTCCTGCTGGCACCCGGTGGACGGGCCGCTGAAACAGGACGAGATCGCGGCCGCGGCGGCGGCGGCCCGGGCGGCGCAGGCGGCCGCGGGCGTGGAGATCGTCGCACCGACGGTGGTTACCGCCGATCCGCCGGTTCTGGTGGAAAACCGGACGCTGCCGCCGGACCAGCAGGCCGGGACGCTGCTCGAGATCAAGGGCCTGGTCAAGGAGTTCCCGGTGACCTCGGGTATCTTGCAGCGGTCGGTCGGCTCGGTGAAGGCCGTCTCCGGCGTCTCGTTCTCGGTCGATGCGGGGGAGACGTTCGGCCTGGTGGGCGAGTCAGGCTGCGGCAAGACCACGATCGGGCGGATGATCGTCGCGCTCGAACACCCGACCGCCGGCGAGGTGACGCTGCACGGGACCGTCATCTCCAAGCTCAGAGGTGCCGAGCTGCGCCGGCGCAGGCGTGACCTGCAGCTGATGTTCCAGGACCCGTACAGCTCGCTCGACCCGAGGATGCGCGTCGGCGCGATCATCAAGGAGCCGCTCACCATCCAGGGCATAGGCAGCCGCAAGGAGCAAGAGGAACGGGTCTTCGAACTGCTCGGTGAGGTGGGCCTGCCGAGCAACGCGGTCGAGCGCTTCCCGCACGAGTTCTCCGGCGGCCAGCGCCAGCGCATCGGCCTGGCCCGGGCGCTGACCCTTAACCCGCAGGTGATCGTCGCCGACGAGCCGGTGAGCGCACTCGACGTGTCGATCAGGGCTCAGGTCCTGAACCTGATGAAGCGACTGCAGGCCGCGCACGGCCTGACCTACGTCGTGATCTCGCACGACCTGGCCGTGGTGAAGTACATCGCCGACCGGATCGGCGTGATGTACCTCGGCAAGCTGGTCGAGCTGGGCGACAGCGGCGACATCTACGAGCGGCACGCGCATCCGTACACGGCCGGCCTGATCGGCGCGATCCCGGTCCCGGATCCGGCGATCGCCAGGACCAGGCGCGGCATCGGCATCACCGGAGAGCTGCCGAGCCCGATCCACCCGCCGTCCGGCTGCCGGTTCCGCACCCGCTGCCCGCTGGCGCAGGAGATCTGCTCGGTGCAGGAGCCGGAGCTTCGGTCGTTCGGGCCAGGGCACGTGGCCGCCTGCCACTTCCCGCTGCAGACCGCCGTGAGCGACTCCCGGAACGGCGCGCAGTCGGTCGGCCTGCCGGTCGCCGACGCCGTGGTGTCGAACCAGCCGACGAACTGGCAGACGACTGACTAACGGAACGGGTTACCGGATAGTCGCGAACCGCCCGGCGTAACAGCGCTTTCGCTTGTGCGCCGGGCGGCTTCGACCGATACTTCAGCTATGCGAGCGTCTAGTAGCCGGCTCGTGACTGGCCACGACGTCGACGGGCTGCGTGCCTCGGACGCCGAGCGCGACCACGCGATCGGCGAACTCAGGGACCAGTTCGCTGAAGGACGGCTGAGCCAGGACACGTTTCTGGTCCGCATGGACGCCGCGTTGCGGGCCAAGGAGCGGGCCGAACTCACCGAGCTGTTCACCGACCTGCCGGAGAATGAGCAGCGTGGCATCGGCCGGACGATCAGGCGGCGGCTGGCCAGCATGCGCCAGCGGCTGATCCCGCGAGGCTATCCCCGCTACCCGGCCGCGCCGCCGCTGCGAGCCGTTCCCCCGCTGCCGCCCGCACCATCGGGATGGCAGGCGGTAGTACCGGTGGCCAGCACAGCCGCCAGCCCGGAGCCGAAGCCGCTGTGCCTGCCCCGGCACGAGGACCGGCGGTTCACGATCGGGCGGGCGCCGTCCTGTGACTTCACGGTCGCGGACCTGAGCGTGTCCCGCTGGCACGCGCGGCTGCACCAAGAGGAGGACAGCTGGCTGCTGTCCGACCTTGGCTCGACGAACGGGACCAGGCTCAACGGCTGGCGGGTAACGCAGTCCGTGCAGGTGCAGGCCGGCGATGAGGTCTCCTTCGGCACGGTCACGTTTGTCATCACCGACCGCCCGGTCCTCAAGGACAAGGCTCCCGTCGTCACGGACAAGCCGGAGCCGGTTCCCTAGCGGCCCGGTCGGGTCCATCCTCACGCTCGGGGGCCGTAGAGTCAGTGCGTGACCTTGGTCCTTATTGTGCGGCACGGCCTGACGGCCGCGACCGGATCGGCGCTTACCGGCCGGACGCCCGGCATCTCACTGGACGACCGAGGCCGGGCCCAGGCGGCGGCCGTCGCCGCGAGGCTGGCCGAGGTGAAGCTGGACGCGATCGTGTCAAGCCCGCTAGAGCGCTGCTACGAGACGGCGGAGGCGATCGCCTCCGCTCAGAGTTGGCAAACACAGGCGATGCGGTCTCCGGACGGCCGTCCGGAGACCGCACCGCAGCAGACGGTCGTGCCGGTGCAGACGGACGAGCGATTCATCGAGGTTGGCTACGGCGACTGGACCGGCAAGCCGCTGCGCAAGCTCGCTCACGAGCAACTCTGGCGTACCGTGCAGACCTACCCGAGCGCGGTCACCTTTCCCGGCGAAGAGGGCGAGGCGCTGGCTGACATGCAGCGCCGCGCGATTGCCGGGATCCGCGACTGGAACGCCAAGCTGGGTCAGGGCGCCACGTACCTAATCTGCTCGCACGGCGATGTGATCAAGGCCATCCTGGCCGATAGCCTTGGCCTGCACCTCGATATGTACCAGCGGATCAACATCGATCCTTGCTCGCTGACTGTCATCCGCTTCACGCCGCTCCGCCCGTTCGTCGAGCGGCAGAATGACACCGGCGGAAGTGTGGCGACGCTGATCAGATCAGACAAGAAGACGGCCGGGACGGCTGCCCTGCCGCCAGGCGATGCGCCCGTGGGCGGCGGCGCGGGAGGATAGGTTCTATGCCGGTCTACACTTACGACCCGCCGGACAGGTTCATTGCCGGAACCGTCGGCCAGCCTGGCGAGCGCACCTTCTACCTGCAGGCCTCCGGTGGCGGCCGGATCACCAGCGTCGCGCTCGAAAAGGGCCAGGTCAGTCAGCTCGCCGAGCGGCTGGATGAATTGCTGGACGAAGTGCTGCGGCGAACCGGGGGATCGGCCTCGATTCCGGCGACGGCTCCTGAGGCGCTCGCCGACGACGGTCCGCTCGAGCAGCCTCTGATGGAGGACTTCCGGGTCGGCGCGATCGCGCTCGCCTGGGACGGCGACAGCGAACGGGTGATCATCGAGGCGCAAGAACTCAGCGACGAGCCCATCGAGCCGCTCACCGAGGACCTGCCCGACGACGGCCCTGCGATCCTGCGCGTGACGATCACGGCGGCGGCGGCGCGTGCCTTCGCCCGAAGGGCGCAGCAGATCGTGGTCGCCGGACGACCGCCGTGCCCGCTGTGCGGCCTGCCGCTCGATGCCGAGGGACACATCTGCCCGCGCCAGAACGGACACCGGATTGGCCGCAACTGATCGACCCGGCGGCCGGAGCGGAAGCGGAAAGGCCAACCGCCCGGCCAGCCGGCAAGGAAGGCAACCCGCAAAGCCGGGTCCGCGCACGCCACCACCAGCCCCCGATCCGCCTTCGGCCACCGAAGCCGTGCTGACCGAGGACGGGGCCATCGAGCTGCTGACCAGCGGCGAACTGGAGGTCGCGGGACGATTGGTCGAGGCCTCCAACGCGACGCTGTACTGCATCGTCAGCCACGGCGACACCCAGGCCGCGTGCGTGTACAAGCCGGTGGCGGGCGAACGGCCGCTGTGGGATTTCCCCAACGGCACCCTGGCGGGCCGCGAGGTCGCCGCGTACCTGGTCTCGCAGGCCTCCGGGTGGGGAGTCGTGCCGCCGACGGTGTACCGGGATGGACCATTCGGCCCGGGAATGTGCCAGCTGTGGATCGACGCCGACCCGGAGATCGATCTGGTCGCCCTGGCCCGGTCAAGCAGCAACGACGGCCTGCGGGCGATGGCGGTATTCGACGCGGTCATCAACAACGCCGACCGCAAGATCGGCCACCTGCTGCCGACCCGGCACGGGC
>Ga0134128_10002852_pt1 | contig 21249 bp, 30 predicted proteins | sample KB31754_FD_96462 | JGI IMG/M metagenome (GOLD analysis project Ga0134128, IMG submission 96462) | Terrestrial soil microbial communities with excess Nitrogen fertilizer from Kellogg Biological Station, Michigan, USA - KB3-175-4 | ecosystem: Environmental > Terrestrial > Soil > Unclassified ... | reverse complement strand
TCCTGTCCCTCGCCGCGGCCTCGATCTGCTGGCGACAGACCCCTGTCTATTCACGGATAAGCTCTTAGGAAAAACGGCACTTCGATGATGATTGCGATCTATAGCAACAGGAAAACTGCTCTATTGAAATCTGGCCAGCCTGTCCCTGCAAAACGCAACCCGCACACCGGTTGCTTCGCCCGCACAAATCATTATTCCGCCTTGGTTGCCCGCACCAGGAGTTCCACGGAAGGCGCAATCATATCCTTTAGACCGACTTGAGGCTGCTCAAGCTTTTTCAACGATTGCAAAGCCTGCTCACGTCCATCGGAAGTCATAGTGCGGTTGTTTCGAAGATCGTACAAAGCCTCCAATCCAATCTCCGCAACCTGGCTCAAATTTTTGGACAGCGGCGCCAGTTCCTCGGTCAGGCTCGACTGTTCCAGCAATGGATGCAATTCCGCGTCGTTATCGTGCCACCGCGTCAGTTGTTTCTGGGCACTCTGCCACTCCTCGGCTGTCGCCGTGCCTGCGGCAATTCGCTTTGCCACACCCTCAAACTCGCGCGCCGCAACGCTCTCCGGGGGTGCCACATTCACTAGCCGATTCAAAGGTGTAAAAGAATTGTCAGGGCCGCCTGCGCATCCCCATCCTTTTGGAGGTTGAACCACAGCAGCCAGGATTTTCAAATTTACCGGATTGGGATCGCCGCTCATCCGCTGCAGCATTTCATTCGTCGTCGCCCGGGGATTGATTCCGTAATATTCCAGCTTCATCTCAATCAGCGGCAGCCGCCGATACATTGAATCCACATCCCGCACCGGCTGCGGCGACCACAAACGCTCGGCAATCGCTGCCGTCCGCGGCCAGATACGCCCATCCATATTTTCCGGCGTCACGCATTCGCTCCACATCGTGGCCTCGCCCCCCAATATCCGCGCTGTCTGTTCTGGAGTTAGAGAGGCCGCGTCGCCGGCCAATGGATCGACCAGGTAATGTTCGGCCGCCGGTTGGTTCAAATCGATGTAGTAGCCGGTTGAAAGTATTCCGCGGTTCCCCTGTTTCACCGCCTGCGCCAGCGAAGCCTGTCCGCGCCAGGACTGGATCACCACGTTCTTGGGAGTTCCCGGCTGCAGCACTTCATCCCAGCCCTCCATGATCTTGTGGTGGCCGGCAACCAGCTTCTGCACCCTCGCGGTAAAGTACGCCTGTAGCGCCGCGTTGTTGGCCATATCGTGCGCGCGCATGAATCTCTGAATCCGCGGATTGGCGTTCCACTCCTTCCCGTTGCACTCATCGCCTCCCACATGGAAATAAGCATCCGGAAAAAGCCCGGCCATCTCTCCGATAAATCCATCGAGAAATCGGTATGTAGACTCCTTCGTCGGATCCATCGCCCCATCCAGCACGCCCACGTCGCGGGGGATCTGGAAAGGACCCTTCGCGCTCGCAAGCTGGGGGTAGCCCACGAACCACGAAGTGGTATGGCACGGCATATCGAATTCAGGAACGACGCGGATTCCCCGGTCCCGCGCATATTGAACCACCTGGCGAATCTGATCCTGCGTGTAATAAAACCCGTCCGACCCCTTCTCCTGCAACAAGGGAAATTTCTTGCTCTCTACGCGAAATCCCTGGTCGTCGGAAAGATGCCAGTGGAAAACATTCAGCTTCACCGCTTCCATCCCATCCAGGTTGCGCTCGATCACCGGGACTGGCATAAAATGCCGGCTCACATCGATCAGCAATCCGCGCCATGGAAATCGCGGCGAGTCGTCGATCGTTACCGCGGGGACGCTGAAGCCCTGCGGCGTAATCCGTACCAATTGCAGAAAAGTCTGTAGCCCATGCAGCGTTCCCAACGGGTTCGCCGCCGTCAGCCGCACCTGTGTGGGAGAGATCTCCAGATGGTAGGACTCATCCTCGCCGACTCGCTGCACCGCATCGCTCGGCCCTGTCGTTGTAACAATAAAATTTGCCTGGTTGAATTGCGCCTTTTGCCACAATGGAATTCCAGTTTCGCGGGACAGGGTATCCAGAAAACGTTGGCGCGCCCGCACCAGTCGCGGCTCCGTATGGCCTTGGAGCGCGATGCCGAAATTCCCATCAACCGGAAACTGGCCCTGCCCCAGCGTCGCGTGGGCGGGTAAAGGCATGATCGGCAACGGCGCCGATGTTTGTGCGCGGAGCTGAGGACAAAACATCGCGATGGAACATGCGATCGACAAAAAACCAAGGAAGCGCGACGAACTGAATTTCCTCAAGACACCATCTCCCGGAACCGAAGTGATGAAATCGATTTCCCGTTAGTGTATAGCGGATTTCTATCGCAAATCGAGATCGGTCATACCCGAAGGTGACCACAAGCACACAAACTCGTCTCGATGACTGCATTGGCTTGTTCTCAACCAGTAAGAATGAAGGCGCCTCTCCGGATACCGCCTTCCGGTCCACGTGGATTACTTCCGGGTTGCCGACCACGCGGGAAGCAACGATGACATCTCATAGGAGTACGAGAGAGGTTCGAATTGGTCATTCGAAGACCTTCAGGGTTGACCGTATGCAATTGAGTCGCAGAGATTTCACTCGGTACGCGCTTTTTGCTGGGGGATCAGTTGTGCTGGGTTGCGCAACGGGCACTTCACCGATGGCTCCAATCACTCCACCCAGCTATCCAGGTCTGCCTGCCCCGGCATCTTCCGGCATCGATCATATTGTCGTCGTCACGATGGAGAACCGCAGCTTCGACCACTTTCTGGGCTGGCTGCCGAACGCGGCGGGCATGCAAGCCGGGTTAAACTTTACCGACAAGGGCGGCGCATCGCATCCCACCTACTCTCTTTCCGGCGACTTTACAGGTTGCCCGCACCCCGATCCCGATCACACCTACGACGGATCGCGCGTCGCATACGACGGTGGCAAGATGGACGGCTTTCTGCGCGCCGGATCGAACGACCTCTACAGTATTGGCTACTACGGAGAGAAGGATATCCCCTTCTATGCGGCCCTGGCGCGCAACTACACGACCTGCGACCATTACTTCGCCGCCATGCTTGGCCCGACCTTCCCAAACAGGATGTTCTTGTTCGCGGGCCAGACCGATCGCCTTGACGATAGCCTCGCTATCAGTTCGGTGCCAACGATTCTGGACCGGCTCGCGGACGCGAAGGTGAGCCACAATTACTATTACTCCAACCTGTCCTATCTCGCACTCTGGGCAGCCCGATATGTTGGCATTTCAAAGCTCCACAGTGATTTTTTTGCGCAGGCCAGCAATGGTACCTTGCCGTCCGTCTCCTTCCTCGACCCCACCTACACAATTCTGGACGACGGGACCGGCGATGACGATCATCCCCACGCCGATATTCGCGAGGGCGATCGCTTTCTTTATGATGTGTTCCAGGCTGTAGCCAACGGACCCGCCTGGTCAAGCACCGTGCTCGTCATCAATTTCGATGAGTGGGGCGGATTCTTCGATCACGTCGCGCCCCCGCGCGCACAGGCCGCGAACGCGGTCGATACGGACATCGTGAATGGCAAGACGCTGCTCGGATTCCGCCTGCCGGTTGTCATCGCGTCTCCGTTCAGCCTCGGCGATGCTCAGAATCCACGGATCAGTTCACTCGTCTTCGACCACACCTCCGTGCTCAAGCTGATTGAATGGCGCTGGGGCCTTGCGCCGCTGACACCGCGAGATGCGAGCGGTGACATCAACAACCTGGCCTATGCTATCAACCTCAATCAGCCGCAAACGGCAGTCCCCACCCTGCCCAAACCGAACACGCCCGCGATTGCGGCCCCTTGTCTTCAGAATGTGGATGGCGGGCTCGGCGCGGTGCAGGCCGGCACCCGAGCTGGCCAGTCAGGTTCGAGCACGACGGCGAAGTGGAAAAACCTGCAAATCCAGGCGGCGAAGTACGGATTCAAATTCGGATAGAGCAATTTTCCTGTAGGTGTATATCGAAGCGAAGATCTCCACGCCGTTTTTCCTTAGAGCTTATCCGTAAATAGTATTTAAGTTGATTCGCCGGGCTGATTCTGTTGCTTGTGTTAGGCGGAACTGAGCGAAGATGCCGGGTGCCCTATGTTCCGTGAGCCGAGGCGAACGAACGTGGGTCTATCCAGTCCGCGCGAAGCGCGTTCCATGCCTCTCGTTGATCGAACTGACCGGGGACAGCCGACGGAGTCCATGCGAGAGTTACACCCTAACAGTAAAAGGCGGCAACGGAGTCATCCCGTGCCGCCCTAAAGTTTTTGCTTGTACCTCAGCTTACGATTTGGCTGCGTCGCTCGGTGGACCCTGCTCGTCCGGGTTCTCCATTCCTTTATCCATCTCGGCGCGGCGCTTGGCGCGAGCTTCCGCCCGCTTCTCGCGCTTCTCTTCGAGAACCTTCTCGACGCCCAGCATTTCGATGAACGCAGTTTCCGCGCCATCGCCCTTTTGAAATCCGCTGCGCACAATGCGGAGATAACCGCCTTCACGGTCTCCATAGCGCGGAGCAACGGTCTCAAACAGACGGGACACCGCTTCGCGCGTTTGCAGATAGGCCTGCGCCTGGCGCCGCGAATGCAGATCGCCCCGCTTGCCCAGCGTAATCAGCTTTTCCACGTGCGGGCGCGCCGCCTTGGCTTTGGTGACGGTGGTCTCGACGCGATCCTCAAGAATAATGGAAGTCACCAGGTTGCGCAGCATGGCGCGGCGATGGCTGGTGTTCCTTCCGAGTTTGTATCCTGCTTTGCGATGACGCATGGCGAATCTCTCTTTATTTGAAAATCCAGCAGCGCGAGGTCCCATTCATAGGCTTCGCGCTGCCCATTCTGTTAGAAGTTTTCCGGCTCTTCCTGCGGCGCCAGAAGATCGGCGTCGAAGTCTTCGTCTTCTTCATCTTCATCGTCGTTGCGATGGCCGATGCTCGAAAGCACAGCCGCCGGCAAAATGCTGGTCGGTCCCGGAACAGGGTTGCCGTTCTCATCGATACGCATGCCCAGAGACAGGCCCATCTGCGCCAGCATCTCTTTGATCTCGTTCAGCGACTTGCGGCCGAAGTTCTTGGTCTTCAACATCTCGGCTTCGGTCTTCTGCACCAGTTCTCCGATGGTCTGGATGCCCGCATTCTTCAAGCAGTTATAGCTGCGAACCGAAAGTTCCAGCTCTTCCACTGAGCGGTTCAGGTTCTCATTGCGGATCGCCGGCTCGTTCGCTCCGGCGGAGGCGTCGGCTTCGAGCTCTTCTTCAAAGTTGATGAAGATGCTCATGTGATCTTTCAGCAGCTTGGCCGCCAGTCCGATCGCATCGACCGGCAACACCGAACCGTTCGTCCAGACTTCAATCGTCAGCTTGTCGTAGTCGGTAATCTGCCCCAGACGCGCCGCTTCAATCGAATAGTTCACTTTGCGTACAGGCGAGTGGACTGAATCCACCGGAATAAAACCGATGCCCAGGTCGGAGTCGAAGTTCTTATCCGCGGAGATATAGCTGCGGCCACGCTTCAGTCGCATCTCCATATCCAGCTTGCCGCCTTCGCTCACCGTGGCGATATAAACGTCCTTGTCCAGAATCTCCACGTCCCCGTCGGCTTCAATCATGCCGGAGGTCACGACACCCGGCTTGTCCGCGCGCAGGTAGATGGCCTTCGGGCCTTCTCCGTTCAGCTTGAACGGAACCTGCTTCAGGTTCAGGATGATGTCGGTCGCGTCTTCCACCACGCCCGGAATCGACTGAAACTCATGCAGCACGCCTTCAATGTGAACCGCGGTGACGGCCGCGCCTTCAATTGAAGACAGCAGCACGCGCCGCAAGGCGTTGCCAACGGTTGTGCCGAAGCCCCGTTCAAAGGGCTGCGCGCTGAACTTGCCGTACTTCTCGGTTAACGTCTCCAGATCCACGGAAAGACGCTTCGGTTTTTGAAATCCACGCCATAACATAGTTTGATCGCCTTAGCTTCCTGCCCGGCTACGCCGCGAAGCATTTTGCAGCGGCTGGGCTTGTTCTCCTGGTTTGAGGTAATGATGATGAAAATTGTGCGTCGTTCATTCGTTCCAACAAAATAAAATTGTCATCCTGAGCGAGCGAAGCGAGTCGAAGGATCTGCTGCACAACTCCCTTACTTGCTGTACAACTCAACGATCAGCTGCTCGTTGACCGGCAGATGGATGTCCTCGCGCTTCGGCAACGACAGCACCTTACCGCTCAGATTCTGGCGATCGATGGTCAGCCACTGCGGCTGCGCTCCTTGACCGCTGTAATCGCGGGCGACATCAAACACCGGCAGCGCCTTGCTGCCTTCGCGCACACGAATCTCGTCTCCGACGCTCACCTGATAAGAAGGAATATTCACCTTGCGGCCATTCACTTCCACATGGCCGTGGCGGACGATCTGCCGCGCCTGACGGCGCGAAATCGCAAAGCCCAGCCGGAAAGCCACGCTGTCCAGTCGCCGCTCCAACTGCTGCAGCAGCAACTCGCCGGTCACGCCTTGAGCGGCATTCGCCTTTTCGTAATATGCGCGAAACTGGCTCTCCAGCGTAAAGTACATACGCTTCGCCTTCTGCTTCTCGCGCAGTTGCAGGCCATAGCCGACGATCTTCGCCTTGCGGTCGCGGCCATGCTGGCCGGGAGCGAAGTTGCGCTTCTCAATCGCGCACTTGTCGGAAAAACACTTGGGGCCCTTCAAGAAAAGCTTCATGCCTTCGCGACGGCAAAGGCGGCAGACAGGTCCGGTATAACGTGCCACAGAGATCTCCTAAGTTCAGAGGCCGACCGGTTTACGGAGTGAAGCACCCCTTCGTCCCGGTCCACAACATCGTTGAATTGTTCGGTAGCCGGCAAAAATCCCGCTCAGGCCACAGTCTTTTAGTTTACACGCATTTAGGCGCCGATTGTACTCTATCGGCCCATCCCGCCTTATACGCGCCGGCGCTTCGGAGGACGGCAGCCGTTATGCGGCACCGGCGTCACGTCGCGAATCGTGCGGACTTCAATCCCCGCCGAAGCCAACGCACGGATCGCCGATTCACGGCCTGAACCTGGCCCGCTCACTCGCACATCGACCGAGCGCATCCCATGCTCGCGTGCCTGGCTGGCGGCATTCGACGCCGCCTGCTGCGCCGCGAAAGGAGTGCCCTTGCGCGACCCGCGGAACCCAAGCGATCCCGAGCTTTTCCACGAAACCGTGTTCCCCTGCCCATCCGTGATGGTCACGATGGTGTTGTTGAACGAGGCCTGGATGTACACCACGCCGTACGGAATGCTCTTGCGCTCCCGCTTCTTGAACTTCTTGTTCTTGGCGGCCTTGCCGGCAGCGCCTGCTTGTGCTTTCGCCATTAGGTTTTCGCCGTCGCTTTCTTCTTGCTCGTCACTGTGCCCTTGCGCGGTCCCTTGCGGGTGCGGGCGTTGGTGTGGGTGCGCTGTCCGCGGACCGGCAGGTTCCGCCGATGCCGCAGGCCCCGGTAGCTTTGGATTTCAATCAGCCGCTTGATGTGCATGGAGACGTCTTTGCGCAGATCGCCTTCCACCTCGCCTTCGTTTTCGATCACCTGGCGGATGCGGTTGACTTCCTCCTCGCTCACTTCCTGCAACTTCTTGTACGGATCGACATCCGCGGTCTTCAAAATCCTCAGCGCGCGCGAGTCCCCGATACCAAAGATGTACGTAAGCGCGATTCTTGCCTGCTTATTCCGCGGCAGATCGACGCCAGCAATACGTGCCATAAATTTCCTCGCTCCTGCTTGCCCCGTCGGAATCCGCTGAAGGATCCATCGGAACGGTTATGCCATCAACCCGAAGGTCTCAGATGGCTGTCTGGCGGTAGTCGCCCGGGTTCCTCGCAAGCCTTGACTTCGGCTAACTAGCCCGGATGAAAACCGGCACTCACAGCGGAAGAACTATCCTTGCCGCTGCTTGTGCTTGGTGTTTTCGCAGATCACCCGCACCACGCCACGGCGGTGGATGACCTTGCACTTGTCGCAGATTTTCTTTACTGATGCACGAACCTTCATTGCTTCCCGCTTCCTTCTACCGCTGAAATCCTACTTATACCGGTAAACGATTCGTCCCCGGTTCAAATCATAGGGACTCAGTTCGACCGCAACCTTGTCACCCGGCAAAATCCGGATGAAATTCTTCCGCATCTTTCCAGAAACGTGAGCCAGCACCTGATGCTTGTTCTCCAGTTCCACCCGGAACATGGCGTTCGGCAGCGTCTCCACCACCGTCGCCATAACTTCAATCGCGTCTTCTTTCGACAATCTCTGCTCCAGCTCGGGTCCCTTCAAAAAGCGGGCCGTCGCATTGCAATTATCTTGGTTCTTCCGTCAGCCTTACGCCGTCAACACTTCAGCGCCTTCTGCCCCAACTGCCACCGTATGCTCAAAGTGCGCGCTCAGGCTGCCGTCCACCGTCACCGCCGTCCAGCCGTCTTCGAGCACCCGAACCCTGTGCTGGCCGGCATTTACCATCGGCTCAATCGCCAGCACCATGCCCTCACGCAGCTTGATGCCCTGGCCGCGATGTCCGTAATTCGGAATCTGCGGTTCTTCATGCATCTGCGTTCCGATGCCGTGCCCGACAAACTCCCGCACCACGCTGAAACCCGCCGACTCCGCCACTTCCTGCACCGCTGCGCCCACATCCCCCAGCGTGGCTCCCGCCTTTACCACCTCGATTGCCGCCTGCAGGGAACGTTCGGTCGCTTCCAGCAAAGCCGCCGCGGCTTTCGAAATCTTTCCCACCGGCAGCGTCAGGGCAGAATCCGAATAATACCCGTCGAGGATCAATCCGCAATCGATTGACACCACATCGCCTTCCTGCAAAACCCGCTTCGCCGAAGGAATTCCATGCACCACTTCACTGTTCACCGACGTGCACAGCACGCATGGATAATCGTGGTACCCCTTAAAAGCCGCCACCGCTCCCGCTTCCGCGATCTTCGCCTCGGCAATCTTCTCCAGGTCCATCGTCGTCATTCCGGGCGCGATACTCTCCTTCAGCGCATCCAGTACGCCCCGCAGCGCGACTCCACTGCGCCGCATCTTGGCAATTTCTTTTCGGCTCCGAATCGCGATTGCCATACGTCCAGCAAATTCCCCCACGTTACTCACTTCGAAGCCTTACTGACTACGCAGTAGCGCAATCGCATCCATTACCGAGCGAGCCACGTCCTCAACCTCCAACTCGCCATCTACCTCTGCAAACCTGCCCAAAGCCCTATAATGTTCCACCACCGGGGCCGTCAATGCCTCATGCGTCCGCAGGCGCTCGCAAGCGATCGATTCTGAATCGTCCGCACGCTGCGTCAAAGCCGTCCCATCCACATCGCACACGGTGTCGTTTTTAGGCGGATGAGAATAGATGTTGTAAATGCGGCCGCAGGTAGGACAAGTGCGGCGGCCCGTCAGGCGCTGCAAAAGATTAGTATAGCGAACCCGCACATTCACAGCAATTACGGGGAGCGTCTCCGGCTGCCCGCTCAACTGTTCATCCAGCCACTCCGCCTGCGGCAGCGTGCGCGGAAAACCGTCCAGAATGTAGCCCCGCCGGGTATCGGGCAGCTTCAGCCGCTCCAGCACCATCGCCTGCACCAATTCGTTCGGCACCAGTTGCCCCGCGTCCATGATCTGTCGAATTTGCTGGCCCAGCGGAGTCGCGCTCTTGACCGGGTCCTTCCGCATCTCACGCAGCAGGTCTCCGGTTGAAATCTGCGGAATCGACCACTCCGCCATCAGAATCTTTGCCTGCGTACCCTTGCCCGCTCCCGGCGCGCCCAGCAGCAGGATCGGACCTGGAACAGCAATCTTTCGCGCAGCCGTAGCGTCCTGCCGCATCTCCGCCACCGGCACTACCAGGACCGCCTTCCGCGGACCCGTCCGCTCTTCGTCGAAAAGCCGTCATAATGCCGCATGATCAGGTGCGCTTCCACCTTGTTGATGGTATCCATCGCCACGCCGACGACGATCAGCAGCGAGGTGCCGCCGAAATAGAAGTTCACGCCCAGTCCGTTCGTCACCCAGGTCGGCAGGCGATCGAAGAACGGTCCCAGCAGCCACAGATGGTTCAGGTGAATGCCGCTGATCATAAATTGCGGGATCAAAGAGACGACGATCAGGTATAGGCCGCCCACCAGCGTGATGCGGGTCAGGATGTCGTTGACATAATCCGCCGTCCGCTTGCCCGGGCGAATCCCAGGAATAAATCCGCCGTACTTGCGCATATTGTCGGCAATATCATCCGGACGGAAGATGATCGAAATATAGAAGTACGCGAAAAACAGGATGGCGATGCAATAGAGCAGCTCATACCACGGCTCGCCGACATTGAATGCATCCATGATTGGACGCCAGAAGCGGCTGTCGTGGAAAAAGGCCGCGTTCTGGAACAACAGTGGAGCCGAAAGGATGGAGGCCGCGAAGATCACCGGCATCACACCGCCCGCATTCACTCGCAACGGCAGGTGAGTCGCCTGGCCGCCCATCAGGCGCCGCCCAACAATGCGTTTCGCATACTGCACTGGAATGCGCCGCTCGCTGCGCTCGACAAACACGATAAACGCGACCACTGCCAGCATCACCGCCAGAAGAATAATCAATGCAGGAATCGTGAACGCGCCCCAGGCCTGGTTCTGCGCCTTGCCAATCAAATCTCCGATGCCCGCCGGGAGTCCGACCACAATTCCAGCGAAGATCAGCAGGCTCATGCCTTCGCCGATTCCGCGGTCTGTAATCTGTTCGCCCAGCCACATCACGAACGTCGCGCCCGTCGTCAGGGTCAGCACCGTCATCAGCACAAAACCGGGGCCAGGATTGGTCACATAGGGGGTGCTGCCGCCGGAACCATGCACCAGCGTCAGCGCAATCGCGAACGACTGCACCACGCCCAGGCCCACGGTCATGTAACGCGTCCACTGGGTGATCTTCTTGCGGCCCATCTCGCCTTCTTTTTGCAGGCGCGCCAACGGCTCGTAAACCACCGTCAGCAGTTCAAAAATAATGGCCGCCGTAATGTACGGCATAATACCCAGCGCGAAGACCGTCAGCCGGCGCAGGTTGCCGCCGCTGAACATGTCGATCAGGCCCAGGGAACTGCCGCTGTTCTGCTGAAAAAATTGTTCCAGCAGCTTGGTGTTCACTCCCGGCGTCGGGATATGCGACCCCAGCCGGTAAATGAACAGGATGAACAGCGTAAACAGAACCCGCTTGCGCAGATCGGGAATACGAAAGATATTCGCGAATTTTTCCAGCATGAAATCCCTGCCTTACTAAAAGACCGCGGGTGCCCCACTCAAGCCCACCCGTTCGACTCGCTGCGGCTCGCTCAGGGTGGGCTTGAGTGGGAAAATAACGCTACTCGCCGATCAAAACCGCTTTGCCGCCCGCCTTCTCGATCTTTTCCTGAGCCGACTTCGAAAACTTATGCGCATGCACGGTTACGGCAACCGTCAACTCCCCAACTCCCAGCACCTTCACCAGCGCATCCCGCTTCCGGACCAGTTTCAACGCCACCATCTTTTCATAGGTCAGCTCATCCGCGCCCGCTTCCGCGATCCGGTCCAGGTTCAACACCGTGTATTCCGTGCGGAAGATGTTGGTGAAGCCGCGCTTCGGCAGCCGCCGGTGCAACGGCATCTGGCCGCCTTCAAAACCGCGCATCAGGCTGGAACCGGAACGCGATCCCTGTCCCTTGTGGCCACGGGTCGATGTTTTGCCCATGCCGGAGCCCATGCCGCGCCCCACACGCTTCTTGTTCGAGTTCGCGTTTTTCGGCGCTCGTAAATTCGACAAATTCATGATTGCTTTCCTCGTCCCCAGATACTGCGGGTGCCCCACGTCTCGATTTTGAGACGTGGGATTCATTAATCCCTATTCCACGATCCGAACCAGATGCGGAACCGCTTTCACCATGCCCCGTATGGACGGCGAATCTTCGCGCTCCACCACCTGGCGCAGACGGGTGAACCCCAGTCCCTTGATCACTTTCTTGTGCTTCTCCGGCGTACAGATGGCCGACTTATAGTATTCGATCCGGATCTTTGCCGGTGCTTGCTGTTTCGCCATGACTACAACTCCTCTACCGGCTTGCCGCGCAGGGCAGCCACTTCCCGCTTGTCGCGCAACTGTGCCAGAGCGTCAAAGGTCGCCCGCACCACATTATGCGGGTTGGCCGAGCCCAGGCTCTTTGTCAGCACGTTCTGAATTCCGACGGAAGTCATGATCGCCCGCACTGCGCCGCCGGCAATCACGCCGGTTCCTTCCGGAGCCGGCTTCAGCAGCACATTCCCCGACCCAAAGCGCCCCAGCACCTGGTGAGGAATCGTCGTCTCGGTCATGTTCACCCGCACAAGATGCTTCTTCGCCGCTTCAATTCCCTTACGGATCGCCTGTGGAACTTCCTTGGCCTTGCCGGAACCGAATCCGACCACGCCCGCCGAGGCGTCGCCCACCACCACCAGCGCCGCGAACGACATATTCTTGCCGCCCTTGACCACCTTGGTCACGCGGTTGATCGAGACCACCTGGTCCTTCAGGTTATATTGACCGGCTTCCAGCTTCTTCTTGATGATTGCCATTCCGTTTATTCCCTTTCAGTCCCTCACCGGGCCTGTTCCAGCAATGCGTTCAACCCTAGAAATCCAGTCCACCCTCGCGCGCAGCTTCCGCCAGCGCCTTGATGCGGCCGTGATACAGATATCCGCCACGATCGAAGACCACCTTCTTGATGCCCTTCTCCTTGGCCTTCTCCGCGATCAGCTTGCCGACTTCCTTCGCCGCCGCCACATTGCCGCCGGTCTTCAGCTTGCCGGAGACGCTCGATGCCGATGCCAGCGTAGTTCCCGTCTGATCGTCGATCAGCTGCGTATAGATCTGGTTCAGCGAACGATAGACATTCAGCCGCGGACGCGCCGCCGTCCCCTGCATCTTGCGGCGGATGCGATCATGCACCCGCTGGCGATTGTTGTTCCGTAAAATCTGCGGAATCATAAATTCCTTCCTTCCTAAAAGCGGAGACGCCCTGCATCCCCGTTCGGTTTTGCCCGGCAAATCAGCGCGAATTACTTGGCGCCGGTCTTGCCGGCCTTCTTCTTCAACTTCTCATCCGAGTAGCGAACGCCCTTATTCTTGTACGGGTCCGGTTTCCGCAGCGAGCGCATATCGGCCGCCACCTGCCCGACCTTCTGCCGGTCGATCCCGCTGATGCTCAGCCGGGTCTGCTTCGGATCAATCGTGACCGAAATTCCGGTCGGCAGAGGAAACTCAATCGGGTGCGAATATCCCAGCGTGAACACCACCGTGTTCTTGCCCTTCAGCTCCGCGCGATATCCAATGCCGACAACATCCAGATCCCGCGTCCATCCCTGAGTCACGCCGCGCACCGCATTCGCAATCAGCGCCCGCGTCAATCCGTGGATCGCCGCCTGCGAATCTTCCTTGCGCACCACATGCAGGTGGCCGTCCTTCTCCTCGAACGTCAGCCCGCCCGGGATCGTCTGCTCCACTTTCCCCTTCGGCCCTTCCACCAGGACCGTGTTTCCATGCACCGTATACTTCACGCCTTTTGCCAGCGGAATCGGCTGTTTTCCAATACGTGACATCAAATTCTCTTTCTACCGGCTTGCGAGTCCCTCGCCTTTATCCCCTTGCACCGGGCGCGAGTTCCACTGCAGCCAACCTGCGTTTCGATCTGCTTTCCGATCCATCCCGCTAAAAATCTCCTTACCAGACCTCGCACAACAGCTCGCCGCCCACGCCTTCACGGCGCGCCTGGCGGCCCGTCATCACGCCCTTCGGCGTGGTGATGATGCTGATGCCCAATCCACCCTGCACCCGTCGAATCTCGTCGCGGTGCACATACACCCGGCAGCCAGGATGCGACACCCGCGCCAGGCCACGGATCGCCGCCTGATTGTTGGTGTCATATTTCAAATACACCCGCAGAAGCCGCCGGCTGTTCTCTTCGGTCGCCTTATAGTTCGAGATGTAGCCCTCTTCTTTCAAAATGCGGGCAATCTCCAGCTTCAGCTTCGAAGCAGGAACATCCAGCTTCGCGTGCCGCGCGTGAATCGCATTGCGAAGCCGCGCTAACAAATCCGATACAGGATCGCTTACACTCATCGTTTCTCCTTCATTCCCCGTTCGCTCCATTCGGAGAACCTGCGGGAATGTTCTATGCGTCTCGACGAAAAGTCTCAGGACGCGTACATCTCTCTAACCTTCGCCGGCCGCACAGGCCGCGCGCCTTACCAGGAAGACTTCACCACTCCGGGAATCTCTCCCTTTAGAGCCAGCGAACGGAAACACAAGCGGCAGATGCCGAACTTCCGCAGAAACGCCCGCGGACGACCGCACAGATTGCAACGGTTATGCTGCCGTGATGAAAACTTCGGCTTGCGCTTGTCTTTTACTCTCTTTGCAGTAGTCGCCATCGATTCTTCTCTTTTTCCTCTCGCCGAAACCCGAGACAGCTCGCCGTTGCTAGGCGATCTGCCGGAATGGCATTCCGAAATGCTGCAGCAGCGTTCGTGCCTGCTGGTCGTCCTTGGCCGTCGTCACAATCGTGACGTTCATGCCCTTCAATTTCTCTACCCGCGAGTAGTCGATCTCCGGAAAGATCAGCTGATCGCGAATCCCCAGCGTATAATTCCCGCGCCCGTCGAAGCTCTTCGTCGAGACACCCTTAAAGTCGCGCACCCGCGGCAGGGCGGTCGAGATCAGGCGGTCCAGAAACTCGTACATCTTGTCGCCGCGCAACGTCACCATCGCGCCGATCGGCATGCCCTCGCGCACCTTGAACGCCGCGATCGATTTCTTCGCCCGCGTTACTACCGGCTTCTGCCCGGTAATCAGGCCGAGATCGGTCATCAACGGATCCATCACCTTGACGTTCTGCGTCGCTTCACCCAGTCCCATGTTCAGGACAATCTTCTCCAGGCGCGGCACAGCCATCGTGTTCTTCAATCCCAGCTCCTTTAAAAGAGCGGGCTTGATTTCCTTGGCGTACTTATCTTTCAATCTGGCTGCCATAATCGGTTCCTTCAATTCGTTCGGGTCACGGTCCCAAGTCGGATCTGAAAATCTCCGTCACCTGTTGCGTAACGACATCTGCCGTCGGTTTACTTCTTGCTTTCGAGCGTCTGGCCGCACTTGCGGCACACCCGCACTTTGGTATCGCCTTCGAACTTGAATCCCACCCGCACCGGCCCGCAGTTTCCGCAGACCAGCATTACATTCGACACGTGGATCGGGTTTTCCTGCTCCGCCACTCCGCCCTTGATATTGCGCTGCGGATTCGGCTTCACGTTCTTCTTAACCATCATCACGTGCTCGACCAGCAGGCGATCTTTCTCCTGCAGAACGCGCAACACCCGGCCCTGCTTGCCCTTGTCCTTGCCAGCAATCACTTGCACTTTGTCGTTGCGGCGAATCTTCAATCCCGGCATAATCTCAGTCTCACTTCCTGTTCATTTCAACCGCGACCCGGCTACAGAACTTCCGGCGCCAGGGAAACGATCTTCAAAAATTTCTTCTCGCGCAACTCGCGCGCCACGGGGCCGAACACGCGGGTCCCCACCGGCTCGCCGGTTTCATTAATCAACACGGCAGCGTTCTGATCGAAGCGGATGTAGGTGCCATCGCGACGGCGATACTCTTTCCGCGTCCGGACAATGACGGCCTTGACCACTTTGCCCTTCTTTACCTGGCCATCCGGCGAAGCTTCCTTGACGGCCGCGGTCACGACATCGCCCAACCCGGCCTTGCGTCCCGTCGAGCCGCCCAGCGGCAGAATCACCTGCAGCTTGCGCGCCCCGGAGTTATCGGCCACCGCCAACATCGTTCTCATCTGTACGGCCATCTTCGTCTCCTAAATCTTGCGGGTGCCCCATTCAAGCCTGACCGGGGCCCCCGGCGACAGGTCTTTCGTCGCTGGGGTGGTTTTGGCTTGAGTGGGATTGAAACTCTGGGTGCCCCATTGTCTCGCTTTTGAGACATGGGATCCATTTCAACCCCTAAACCGCCTGCGGTACGCTTTCTTCCACCTGCGACAAATTCGAGCGGCGCACAATCTCTTCCAGTTGCCAGCGCTTCAGCTTGCTCAGCGGACGGGTCTCGCGGATCCGCACCACATCGCCCACATGCGCCGTCTTGTGCTCGTCATGCGCATAAAATCTCTTGGTGGTGCGCATCGTCCGCTGATACTTCGGGTGCGCCTTGCGCATCTCGACCGCAACCACAATGGTCTTCTGCATCTTGGTCGAGACCACTTCGCCGACCTTCTCGTTGCGCCGCGAACTGGGGTCCCCGGCAAGCGATTTGTGCTCGCTGGGGTGGGAAGCTGCGACAGCGCCTGCGGCCGTTTCCTTCGCCGGTTCCTTCTTCGTGTCCCTCTTCGTGTCCGGAGCTTTGCCTTTTGCTTCCTTTGCCGTTTCCTTCGTCACTTTAGCTGCCACCCTTCTTGGCGTTCGCCTTGCCGCGTTTCGCGGACTTTACGGCCTTGCTGGCCGCTTTCGTCTTTCCCGTCGCTTTCGAGTTCTTCTTCGTGCTCTTCTTCGCGGTCTTGGCCTTCCCGGTCTTGGCCTTCGCCGCCTTGGTCTTCGACTTCGCCGCCTTCTTCGCCGCCCGCTTCGGCCTGGGCTCGCTCGGATGCGCCGGAGCCGCGATCCCCAGTTCCCGCTGGCGCTGTGCTGTCTGAATGCGGGCAATGTCCTTCTTCAGTTCACGGTACTTCTTCACGCCTTCTTGCTGTCCCATGCTCAGCTGAAACCGCAGACGAAAAATCTGCTCTGCCGCCTGCCGCGACTGCAGCGCGAGTTCTTCATTGTCCAGATTTACGATCTTGTCGAATTCCATCATTCAATCCTTTAGCGCTGCCACCACTCCGTGGCGACGATTCCTTATTTCTGGGCCACCGCGGCCGCCGCGTCATGCCGCGCCACGAACAATGTCTTCACCGGCAGCTTGTGCGAAGCCAGCCGCATCGCTTCCTGCGCCACTTCGCGGCTCACGCCTTCCATCTCAAACAGAATCTTGCCCGGACGGACCACCGCGACCCAATGGTCGAGCGGCCCCTTGCCGGAACCCATACGGACTTCAGCCGGCTTCTTCGTGATCGGCTTATCGGGAAACAACCGCAGCCAGATCTTGCCACCGCGCTTGATGAAACGCGTCATCGCCACACGGCTGGCTTCAATCTGCCGGTCCGTGATGTGGGCGTGCTCCAGAGTCTTCAATCCGAAGTCTCCGAACGCCAGATCGGACCCGCGCCACGCCTTGCCACGGTTGCGGCCCTTCTGCTGCTTGCGAAACTTCACCTTCTTCGGCATCAACATAACGAAATCCTTTAACTGGTGAAACCAAACTCAATCTGGGTGCCCCACATCTCGACTCTGAGATGTGGGATCTATTCCCCTTAGAAAATGCTCGACGCCACCTGCGGCTCGCGCTTTTTCTGCTGATAAATATCTCCGCGATACACCCACGCCTTCACGCCGATAATTCCATACGTCGTGTGCGCTTCGGCAACACCGTAGTCGACGTCGGCGCGCAGCGTGTGCAGCGGCAAACGCCCCTGCAGATACCATTCGGAGCGCGCGATCTCGGCGCCGTTCAACCGGCCGCCCACCCGCACTTTGATTCCGCGACAACCGAAACGCAGAGCGGAATCCACCGACTTGCGCATGGCCCGGCGGAAGCTGACACGTTTTTCCAGCTGCAGCGCAATGCTCTCCGCCACCAGTTGCGCGTCGAGTTCCGGCTTGTTCACTTCGAGAATGTCGACAAAGACCTCGCGGTTCGAGCGCTTCTGCAGGTCCGCCTTCAGCTTCTCAATCTCCGCGCCCTTGCGCCCGATGATGATGCCCGGACGCGCCGTACGGATGATGATCCGCAGCTTGTTGCCGGGACGCTCGATCTCAATCGAGCTGACGCCCGCGGACTTCAGCTTGTCTTTCAGCTCGCGCCGCAACAGCACGTCCTCAACCAGCAGGCGATCGTATCCACGATCGACAAACCACCGCGACTTCCAAGGCTTATTGATTCCCAGCCGTAACCCGTAAGGGTGAACCTTCTGACCCATAACTTCCTTCCGTAATCTTCTTTTGCCAATCAATACTGCCGCTCAAAATCAGTCCGTGATTCTGAATCAAGCCCGTCGTTCAAAACCAAGCCCGTCATTCTGAGCGTAGCGAAGAATCTATGCATTTTTTTCAGCGACGCAATCTCTTATCTCACCGAACTTACTTCGCCGTCTTCTTTGCAGCCGTTTTTTTCTTGGCCGCCGGTGTCTTCACTGCCGCGGATTTGGCGGGCGACTTCTTCGCCGCCGACTTTCCCGCAGCCGGTTTCTGCTTCGTCTTCGCTTCCGCTTCCGTCTCGGCTTCCACCGTCCGAGCCAGCGCCGAACGCTTTTTCTCCGCCACCGAAATCAGGATCATCGAAATGCGACGCTGATAGCGGAACGCGCGCCCCATCGGCGCCGGACGAATCCGCTTCAGCCGTGGACCTTCGTTCGCGACCGCGGTTTTGACGTAGAGATTGTCCACATCCAGATCCAGTCCGCGCTCTTCGCTCAGGTAATTCGCGTTTTCGAGCGCCGACCGCAGCACCTTTTCGACCAGCGGGGCGACCCGCTTCTTGGTAAAAGCCACCGTCTGCAAAGCATCTTCCACGCGCCGGCCTTTGATCAGGTCCAGCACCAGCTTGGCCTTCTGCGGAGAGACTCTCTGAAACTTCGCTTCCGCTCTAAATTCCTGCGTCTCGTATTGCATGGTGAATCTCGCTTTCAAACCACAGCTTTTTAGCTTTCAGCTTTTAGCTCTTAGCTTCATTGCCGCTTTTTCAAAATCCCTGAACAACACCCCAGCCCGACCTCACTCAGCAAAACCAGCTAGCGGCTGGAAGCCAGCAGCTAAAAGCCGCCTTTAGCGGGGCTTGGTGGCGGTTTCCGCCTTCGCCGAGGAATGCCCCTTGAACGTCCGCGTCGCCGCGAATTCGCCCAGCTTATGGCCAACCATGTTTTCCGTTACGTATACGGGAATGAACTTGCGGCCGTTATGCACCGCGATCGTATGTCCCACCATCTCTGGAAAAATCGTGGACCGGCGCGACCAGGTGCGGACCACCTTCTTGTCGTTCGCCTGATTCATCGCCTCGATCTTTACGATCAGGTGAGTATCGATAAACGGCCCTTTTTTTGTCGAACGTGCCATTGTTTCTCCTTACAATCCTTCTAAAAACTGCTGTTCGCCTTACTTCTTCTTCGGCCGGTTGACGATCATCGAATCGGTCCGCTTATTGTTGCGCGTCTTGTATCCGCGCGTCGGCTGGCCCCACGGGGTCACCGGATGACGGCCGCCGGAGGTCTTACCTTCTCCGCCGCCGTGCGGGTGATCGACCGGGTTCATCGAAACGCCGCGGTTGGTGGGGCGAATGCCCTTCCAGCGGTTCCGGCCGGCTTTGCCGACAGAAATATTCTCGTGGTCGGTGTTTCCAACCTGCCCAATCGTCGCCATGCAGTCGACCAGCACCTTGCGGGTCTCGCCCGAAGGCAGTTTCAACAATGCGTAATCGCCTTCTTTCGCGACCAGTTGCGCGGCAGAACCTGCCGAGCGCACCATCTGCGCGCCCTTGCCGGGCCGCAGCTCCACATTGTGCACCGTGGTGCCGGCGGGAATATTGCGCAGCGGCAATGCGTTGCCCACCAGAATGTCCGCCTCTTCTCCGCTCATGATCGCCTGGCCGACTTCAAGCCCGATCGGCTGCAGAATATAGCGCTTTTCGCCGTCCGCGTAATGGATCAGCGCGATGCGGGCGGAACGGTTCGGATCGTATTCAATGGTCGCCACGCGGCCCGGAACGCCGGACTTGTCGCGCTTGAAGTCGATCAGGCGCAGCTTCCGCTTGTGCCCTCCACCGTGATGGCGCATGGTCAGATCGCCGGAATTGCGGCGTCCGCCGGTGCGCTGGCGCGTGGTCAGCAGCGGCTTGTACGGACGATCCGTCGTCAGGTCGTCGTTGACGACCGCGGAGGTGAAGCGTAACGACGGTGTGATCGGTCGAAATGTCTTGATCGGCATCAGTTCTTCTCTTCTTCGGGACCCACTGGGCTTCGGAAAAACCCCTGGATCACCATCCAGAATCGTGCTACTGTTCGTTCAATCTTTAACTTGACTTTTATTAGCTTAAAGAATAGGATGGCTTCCCTCCTTTTCTATAAGCTAATTTCCAGTTTTCCTGCAGATCTTCGAAACACTCTGCAAATTGCACCGCAATCGCGGCAATTTCTGCTAAAATCAGCGCCTGCGGCTTACAAATTATGGATGTACTCCGGCATCTTCTGTCCCGCCTGGAGGCGCACATACGCCTTTTTCCAGTCCGAGCGATAGCCGCTGAAACGGCCGCGCTTGCGCTCTTTCCCGTTAAAGTTCGAGGTGCGGACGGTATCCACTTTCACCTTGAACAACGCCTCAACCGCCTTTTTAACCTCTGTTTTTGTCGCACTTGTGGCCACTTCAAAGACCAGCGTGGCTTCCGTTTCCTTTGCCCCCAGCGCTTTTTCCGTGATCAGCGGGCGACGAATTACGTGATAAAGATCCGACATCAGGCCACCTCCGCCGCGACTGCCGACTTGCGCCGGGAGACCGACTTTTTCAATGACTCCTCAAGCTGCGTGATCGCCGCGCGGGAGAAGATCGCTCTATCAACCCGAAGCAAATCATAGGGATGCACTTCATTTCCCAGAACCAATTCCACATTTCCCAGGTTGCGCGCGCCGAGAATCAGATTCTTGCTAAGCGCGTTTCCACTCTCCACCAGCAAGGCCGTCTTCTTCGCCTTCAGGATGTCGAGCGCCGCACGATAGGACTTGGTCTTCGCCTCTTTCAATTCCAGCGATTCGACAATCGTCAACTGCCCGTCGGCCAGCTTCGAAGCGATCGCCGCGCGCAATGCACCCAGCACCTTTTTGCGCGGGAAAGCATAGTCATACGAACGCGGTTGCGGTCCGTGAACCGTGCCGCCATGCCGCCAGAGCGGCGAACGAATGGAGGCGACGCGGGCGCGGCCTGTACCTTTTTGCTTCCAGAGTTTCTTTCCGGAGCCCGAAACCAGCTTGCGGTTTTTGGTAGCGTGGGTACCCTGGCGCAGCGAAGCGCGGTAATGCTTGACCGCTTCCCACAGCAGCGCTTCATTCACCTGGGCCGGACCGAAAACTTCATCGGCCAGCTCGAGCGTGCCCACCTTTTTTCCGCTTAAATCGACTACGTCAATGTTTGCCATTGCTCAACT
>Ga0134128_10002846_pt1 | contig 21264 bp, 22 predicted proteins | sample KB31754_FD_96462 | JGI IMG/M metagenome (GOLD analysis project Ga0134128, IMG submission 96462) | Terrestrial soil microbial communities with excess Nitrogen fertilizer from Kellogg Biological Station, Michigan, USA - KB3-175-4 | ecosystem: Environmental > Terrestrial > Soil > Unclassified ... | reverse complement strand
CCGGCAGGGTTTCCTTGTGAGTCAGGTGATCAATCCATGACATCAACGTGTAAATGGGAATGGAGATCAGGCCCGTAAAAACAATTTCCGCCATGCGGTGGAAGAAAGAAACGGTCGTGGGGTTTGATTCAAAAATCCGCGAGACGATAAAGTAACTGAAGTGCCAAGTCAGCGCGATGCCGAAGCTCGCGACGAAAAAATAACGAGAACTTGGCCAGAAGACGCGCTTTTTGATAAAGCTCATTGCGGCAAAAACGATCAGCAAATTCATCCAGATAATTCCGACCGGCATCGCGGTGAAAGGATTTAAAACCAAGCCCACGGCGTAAACGGTGAGAATGCCTTCCACAGGTTTGCGATAAAGAATCAAATACAAAACCATGTCCAGCCAAAGCAAGGGAGATGGCAAGGAGCCAAACATTTGAAACCAAAATGTCGTTTGGAATCCTGACAGGATAAAAGCTGTCAAGAGAACCAAAAAAACATTAAGAAAATTACGTCGGAACCAATTCACTCTTTTTTCTCCGCTTTCACAGGGGAACTGGTGGCAGTCGAGGGTGCCACTGTCGTTTCAGGATTTGCCGTCGGAGTTGTGGCTTGCGCTGTCAGACGATCGCTCAAATCTTCATTGGATGCATTGGTGATAATGAAAACCTCTTCGACCTTGTCGGGATCGACGATCGGCTTTAGCTCGACTTTCAAAGAAACGAGATAAGATTTATTTTCCACCGACTCAACAGTGGCAACCGGAAAACCTTTGGGAAAAATATTATCAAGACCACTGGTCACGACCAAGTCGCCAGGTTTCACATCTTCCGAACGCTCGACATAGCGAAGCGAGCAGTTGGAAGCACTTTTTCCTTCAACGATCCCTCGCGCTCGCGAGCGCGCCACAATGCCATCAACCACGGAATAGCGATCCGTGATCAAAAGAATTTGCGAGGTGAAAGCCTGAGGACGATAGATATATCCCACCACGCCGCCAGTGGTGATGACGGCTTGTCCCGCTTTCAAACCATCATGAGTGCCCTTATTGATGCGAAGGGTGTTGTGGTCGCTGACTAAATCTTTCGACATCACTCGAGCGGCAATCAAAGCCATTTTTGTTTTGGCTTTAAAACCTAAGAGCTCGTTCAGGCGATCATTTTCTTTGCTGATCTCAGACATGGCTTCAAGGCGAGTGCGGAGCTCCCGATTTTCATCTTCGACTTTTTGGCTGTCCTTCTTGATATTAATCAGATCGAGATACATGCCTGTGGTTGAGCGAACTCCGTCACTGAACGAGAAGAAACCATTTTGCGTCATCGCCGCTAAAAAACTAAACGGACGATCATACCACCCAGAGGCCAGCGGATTTTGCTGCATGTTAATACTCATGAGGGGGAGAGCCACGATAAAACCAATGATCAGCAGCTTTTTCAGATTAAAATTCAGAAAATTCAAAATATCACCTCGAGAAGGTCATAGACGCAATACTAAAACGGTAGCAAAAAGATGCGCAGTTTCCAATAATTCTTTCGCGGGGTTTAGTTTCAGACAAATCAGAAAAAGTGATTGATCGCTGCCGTGATCGAAGCGAGACTAACCCGAAGTCAAAGTAAGATATCTGTCCACTCGCTAGGGTGCAAAAGAAGGAGCCGACAACATGAGCACAAACATGGCTGACAAACTGAGGAAAAATTTGAAATCGAGCCGTTTCTCGACGAAAAGCGTGACGGCCATCATTCTGTTCGGGGCCATCATCATGGTTTTTGTGTTTTTTGGAATGCCTAACCGAATGGGCGGTCAGGCTGGTTTTGCAGGTCGAGTGGGAAATAAATTGATTTCTGTGGCTGACTTGCGCTCTGAATCCGCTCGACTGGAGCAAATGTATGCGCCAATGTTTGGTGGCCAAGTCAGTGGAGATGCTCAGCGTCAGTTTTTACAACAACAAGCTCTGGAAAATCTGATCACGCAAGAGCTGATGAATCAAGCTGCTGAGAAGGCAGGCATTTATGCGACAGATGCTGAAATTCAAGACATGATTGTTAAGGACATTCCGGTTTTTCAAAAAGATGGTCATTTTCAGCGCGAACTTTATTACCAATTGCTGCAAGCGAATCATTTGAATCCGGCAGGATTTGAAGAAAAACTTCGCAAAGAAAAACGCACAGGTCGAGTTCGTGAATTGCTGCAGGTCGGGGCCGAGCCTTTGCAATTTGAAATCGACAAGCTCAAAGCCTTGCATGAAAAACAAACCAATCTGACTTTTGCCAAATTTGACAAAGAGTCAGTTCTGAAAACAATGCCGGTTCCCGAGGCAGAAATTAAAACTCAGCTGGCCAATAGCGATTTCAACAAGCGCGCCGAAGCTTATTACAAAGACAATCAATTCCAGTTCAACGTCGAGCCTCAAGCTCATGCCATGCATATTTTGATTAAATCGGATGGCACTCCAGCGGGTGACAGTGCCGCTTTGAAAAAAATCACTGAGATTCGCGAAAAAGCAGTCAGTGGTGATTTCCAAAAATTAGCCAAAGAATTTTCTGAAGATGTGGGTTCAAAAGCCAAAGGTGGCGACCTCGGATTTTTCAAAAAAGGTCAGATGGTTCCTGAGTTTGAAAAAGCAGCTTTCACTCAAAAAGTGGGCGAAATTGGCGAGCCGGTCAAAACTCAATTCGGTTATCACATCATCAAAGTGGTTGAACGCAAAGACGGCGGCGAAAAGAAATTTGACGAAGTTAAAAATGAGGTCGCAAAACAACTGATTGCGACGGATCTTTACGACGGCGAAGTTAAAAAATTGGAAGAAGCTGTGAGCAAAGGTGACAGTGCCACAGTCGATGCCGGTCTTAAAAAGCTTGGTGTGAAGTGGGATGAGACTGGATTTTTCGATGGTGCTGCCGATGTGGTGCCAAAACTCAATAGCCAAGAAGCTTCGACAGCAGCGTTTTCTGTGACTGCGGCGCATCCGTTTTTTCCAAGTCTGGTGAAAGATGCTGGCGCTCGCTATGTGATTAAATGGAAGGCGTCGAAAACAGAACCTGACGTGATTAAAAATCTTTCTGAATCTTTAGAACGTGAAAGATCTTATGAGTTGCTGAACTCTTGGATTGATCAAATTCGTAAAACGATCAGTGTCGAGCGCAATAATTCGGTGCTCTCTGCCAACAACGAATAAGGCTTCGGCCATCAGTTTTTTTCGAGAATACCCCTGCGAGCTATCCATCCAGCTTTCAGGGGAAATTTCGCCTCAGCTACGACCCGTGTTTTTTATTTATGGCGTGTCGGCCGCTGTGGATGCTCTGTCAGGCATGACGGTGAATTTGGTTTTGGTTGACCAGTGGGCTGAGGAGTTTCTAACTGATGTTGCCAAGAGATCCTGGCCAACACTGAAAGATTTTTTCCAATTTGCGAAGACGGAGCTACAAAAAAAAGCAGGCCTTGCTCACGCCACTCTCACGCGGCTTGAACTTATTGATGAAAAGCAAACGCGCTGGATTTTTGATCCCGATAAAAATTGGCAACAATGGCAGTGTCAATTTCCAGTGGTGGTGGCGGACCAAGCTCAGTGGTTGGTGTTTCAAGCCGAAGCTTCAATGACAATTGAGAGCGTGACTTCGTGGATGAAAAAAAGTTGGAACTCAAATGCTGACTTAATCGGTGATCTGCAAAAATATTTTTCAGCGACAGAAGCAATTCGGGTTTCACTGCGAAATCATCGCACGGGTGCTGAAGTTCGTCTGAGATGACGACGTTTTTTTGAATAGCCTCGGGCCCAGTGTTTGGCGCCTGGTAAAAACATAAATAACAGTGGCAGCAGCAAGCGTCGTGGCAAAAATCTTCGCAAATAAGAAAAGACCCAAGCATCCAGGGTGGCCGGAATCCAAAGCGGCGGATTTTCCCGACGCACGACTTTTAAAACCAATTTCGCAATTCGCTTTGGATTTGAAATCGATCGATTCATCATGTGCTCGATAAAAGGATCCATATGAGCATAGTAATCGTGATAAGGGCCCTTGACGTTCATTTCCGGGGTTGATTTTTCGGTGTAGTAAACATTGCGAAACGAATTTGATTTAATAAATCCTGGCTGAATCAAGCTCACACTAATGCCAAAAGGTTTGGCTTCGTACCACAGAGCTTCGTGAGCTCCCTCGAGAGCGTGTTTCGAAGCGGTGTAAGATCCCATGGTCGGCATGGCCAGCATTCCGCTGACAGATGAAACCGAAATGATTTTCCCACGCCCGCGACTGCGCATAAAAGGCAGCACTCCGCGAATGAGTCCCATGGGTCCCAAATAGTTGGTCGTCATTTGCGCGAGCTCATCTTTTTCAGTCATATGTTCGATCACCGAGCGATAAGAAATTCCGGCGTTGTTGATGAGAATATTGACGCCGCCCCATTTTTGCCGAATTTCTTGCAGTAAGTGATCGCGATTTGCCTCGATGGTGATGTCGAGTTCGCGAATCCAAAACCGATCCGTTTCAGGCATTTCGCGTTTGAGTTTTTCAATAGATTTGGTGCGAGCGGTGGCGATCACTCGGTAACGAGTTTCCTTGTAGAGAAGTTTCGCGAGGGCCCAACCGATCCCTGAGCCACAACCAGTGACCAAGACGACGGGTTTGAAATATTGCTCTCGTCGTCTCAAAAAGAGACTATAATAGAGAGTTTTTAGGCGCTGAAACATATCCTTATCATAGCACACTATCGCTTTAAATGACTGGGGTTGAAGCTTTCCGGAAGCAGTTCCCCTAAACGGAATGTTTTTTTGCTGTCTTGAAGATTGCCAGTATGGATCAAAGTCTCAGGGCCACAAAATTCAGCCATCACCTGGCGGCACATTCCACAAGGTGGCCAGGGATCAACGGCATCGGTGACGACCATGATTTCTTTGATTTTATTTTTTGCGAAGGTGGCGGCGCCCTTGTGACTAACGGCGTTCCAAATGGCGACTCGCTCGGCACAGACGGTTCCGCCGAAGCTGGCATTTTCAATATTACAGCCCGCAAAAATTTCACCATTTTCTAAAATCAAAGCCGCGCCCACTTTGGCATGCGAATAAGGCGAGTGAGAGTGCTCACGAGCAGCGATGGCTTTTTGATGAAGTGTTGCTTTAGTAGTTTTATTAGCTTGAGTTGTCGTCATAAAGGACCTCCGGGGATTGTAAAGTCCCACTGAGATAGTAAAGTCGTGAGTGCGATCAAAGGCAATCCTTGAATCGCTGAAAAATCCTCACATTCGATTTTTTCAAAAAGTGTCAGGCCTGATTTTTCAATTTTATAAGATCCCGCGGAGTCCAAAGGCTGATCGCGGCGCACATAGTTTTCAATTTGCTCTTTGGAAAGCGCGCGCATTTTTAACCGCGTGATATTTAAAATAGGATGAGGCTCACCAAAAGCAAAAACGCAAACGGCGGTAATAAGCTCTTGGGTTTTTCCATTCATTTGTGAAAGTTGCTCACAGGCTTTTGCAAAAGTTTTTGGTTTGCCAAAAATCTGAGAGCCTAAAGCCACTAATTGATCGCCGCCAATGACGATGTTTTGCGAGGTCGCGAGGCTTTTGGCTTTTTCAAAAGCCAAAGTGGTGGCTAATTTCACCGGATCAGAGATTTGTTTTTTAAATGTATCTTCATCGCAAAGTGGAGCTTTGGCTTCAAAGACAATTCCCAGCTTTTCTAAAAGCTCACGGCGGTACGGTGAGGTACTGGCAAGCAGCAGCGAAGCTTGAGGTTTATGGCTGTGAGGTGTCATAGGCGGACGATGTTAGCGGAGGAATGCATTTCTTTCAACAATTTGATAATGATTCTCAAGAAAAAGCGAGCCAAAAGCAGTCCGATGATTTATAAGAACCCCACTGCGAAGGCCTATTTCGGCTTCAAGAAGGTTTGCGATGCAAAATTCGACCAACAAACAAAATGGACAACAGAGCTCAGGCAACTCAACCAATCGCCCTGATGTGGCCAACGAAAAAGTCACAGCCTTGGCTGGAGCTTTGGATTGGGTGGGAATGAAAGCCATCGAATCACCGGTGCTTCTCAAAGATGCCAGTGGCCTTGCGGTCCGAGCCGCAGCTTTGGTGGATGCCTTTGTCAGCCTTGATCAGGCAGAAGCTCGTGGCATTCACATGAGTCGTCTGTTTAAAGAAGCACAAGATAAATTTGTTTCGACACCGCTGTCATTTTCTTTGCTCGGCGAAATTCTCACACAATTTTTAGTCACTCATGAAGGGCTTTCGAACCAAGCGAAAATTGCCGTTCATTATCAGGCTTTGCTGTCGCGTCCGTCTTTGCGCTCTGAAAATTCAGGTTGGAGAACTTATCCGGTGACTCTCAGTGCAGAGCTTGCGCGTGGTGGTCAGCCGACATTTTATCTTGAAACTTTGGTGACGTATTCTTCGACCTGTCCGGCTTCGGCCGCTCTTTCGCGGCAGTTGATTCAAGACAATTTCAAAAACCATTTTCGCGGCCAAGATTTGGATTTTATGCAAGTGTACGAGTGGCTGGGAAGTTCGCGCGGGATCAATGCCACTCCGCATGCGCAGCGGAGTACGGCGCGAATCAAAATTGAAGTCGCAAGCACGGACTATCAAGCAGAGCAGCTGATTAACCAGATTGAAAATGCTTTGCAGACCCCGGTGCAAGCGGTGGTGAAGCGTGAAGATGAGCAAGAATTTGCTCTGAGAAATGGTCAAAACCTGATGTTCTGTGAGGACGCTGCTCGCCGGATTCGCGGAGCCCTGAATGAAGAAGAAAGTATTGCTGATTTCGTGGCGGAAGTTCGTCACATTGAAAGTTTGCATCCGCATGACGCCGTCAGTTTTGTGTCGGCCGGTCGAAATTTAAGAAATTTTTAAAACGAAGGAAAAAAAGAACCATGGAACTGACCAGAATTCCAGATTTACCTCGCAGTCACACCGAAGAAAAAATCATCAAGCGAGATCGCTTGGACGAAAAGACATTTAAGCAAATGATTCGCACGATGAATCTTAAAGTCACTGATCAGCGCTTGGAGATTTTAGAAGCGCTTCATGACGGGCGAACTCATGTCACGGCTCAAGAAGTGTATGAAGTTGTCAGCGCCAAAAATCCTGAAATTGGTTTTGCGACAGTTTATCGTTTTTTGCGCACGCTGACTGAAAACAATTTTGTGACGGAAGTTCGCATGGGCGGCTTGCCAGCAAGGTATGAGCTGACGCCGAAATCCCATCACGATCACTTGACCTGTGTGCTGTGTGGCAAAATTTGTGAGTTCGAGAATCACCACATTGAAGACTTGCAAGAAAAAGTAGCAAAGCAGTTTGGTTTTGAGCTGACGTCCCACGTTCTAGAGCTCTATGGCATTTGCCCTGATTGCCAAAAGAAAAAGGCTCACGGCCATCAAAAAGCTGTCCAGAAAAAAGCCTAAGACTTGACCCGGTCGGCGGTAGACATCGCTTTTAAAATCAGCGATTCTACCCCAATGGCTCAAGACTTTGATGGTATCGTCATTAAGGGTGCACGCGAACATAATCTTAAAAACCTCGACATCAAAATTCCGCGAAATAAAATCACGGTGATGACGGGGCTTTCTGGCAGCGGAAAATCTTCGCTGGCGTTTGATACGATTTATGCTGAAGGCCAGCGCCGTTATGTCGAATCACTGTCGGCCTATGCCAGAAATTTTCTCGAGCAAATGAAAAAACCAGAGGTGGACTCGGTCACCGGGCTTTCGCCAGCGATTGCGATTGATCAAAAATCCGTCAGCACCAATCCGCGCTCGACGGTTGGAACCGTCACTGAGATTTACGATTATCTGCGCTTGTTGTTTGCAAAAATCGGTGTGCCTGAATGTCCGACTCACCATATTCCGGTGAGCTCGCAAACGCCGCAGCAAATTCTCGAGGACATCATGAAAAAGGCGGCTTCGACCGCTTCGGCTGGAAAATTTTATTTGATGGCGCCGATGGCTCAAGGAAAAAAAGGCGAGTTCCTGGCTGAATTTCAAAAATGGGCGCGCAAAGGTTTTGTGAAAGCCAAAGTCGATGGCCAGTTCATTGATTTGGAAACTTCAATTCGTCTCTCAAAAAAATTAGCAAAAACAAAAACTCACGATATCGATTTAGTGATTGATCAGTTGGTGATTAAAGAGGGAGTTCGCACACGTCTCGCGGAGAGTATCAACACCGCGCTTTCGATGGCGGAGGGGCGTCTCTTGATTGAGACCATGGATGGGACGCGCACTAATTATTCGATGCACTCGGCATGTCCGATTTGTGGTTTTGGATTTCCAGATTTAGAGCCAAGACTTTTCTCTTTTAATAATCCGCGCGGTGCTTGTGAAACTTGTCACGGCCTTGGCACTTTGGATTTGGTTGAAGAAGAACAGTATTCTTACGACAACGATTCCAAAGTTTTGGAAAAAGTAAAATACATCTACAAAGGCAATAAAAAAATCTCTGAAGAAGAGGAAGACGCTGAAGAACTTGAACTTGGCGTTTGTCCTGATTGTCATGGTGCACGTTTAAGACCGGAAAGTCTTTCGATCAAAATCCAAGAGCGAAATATTGCCGAGCTTGCTGAAGTCAGCAGTGTCGAGCTTCGTGAATGGATGGAAACTTTGAAAGTCAGCACCAAAGATCAAATGATCGCCGATAAAATCACCAAGCAAATCAAATCGCGACTTGATTACATGATTCGAGTGGGCACGGGTTATCTGTCGCTCAGCCGCTCATCGCGAACACTTTCGGGCGGCGAGGCTCAGCGCATCCGCTTGGCGACGCAAGTGGGAAGTTCGTTGATTGGTTGTTTGTATGTGATGGATGAGCCTTCGATTGGGCTTCACCCGCGAGATCATCATCGTTTGCTCGATATCATCGGTGATTTGAAAGACCGCGGAAATACGATTCTGCTTGTTGAGCACGACGAAGACACCATGAAGTACGCGGATTATATTATCGACTTGGGCCCCCGAGCCGGAAAGCTCGGCGGTGATTTGATGGCCGAAGGAACCTTCGAGCAAATCAAAAAAAATAAAAATAGTCTGACCGGCAGGTATCTCAGTGGGGAGCTTCGCATTGTGGCTCCAAAAACTCGGCGCAAGGGCAACGGCAAATTTCTAGAAATACTGGGTGCGAGTGGCAATAACCTTCAGGACGTCGATTTGAAAATCCCCATGGGAACTTTCACTGCGGTCACCGGAGTTTCCGGGAGCGGTAAATCAACTTTGATTATTGATACACTCTATAAAATTTTGGCCCAAAGACTTTATGATAACTCAGCTCAGCCTTCAGCTTTCAAAGAAATTCGTGGGCTTGAAAATTTGGATAAGGTCATCGACATCAATCAACGTCCGATTGGTCGAACGCCAAGATCAACTCCAGCAACTTATGTGGCGCTGTTTCCGCTCATCCGTGATTTATACGCCAACATGCCCGAAAGTAAATTGCGCGGTTATGAGCCCGGCCGCTTTAGTTTTAATGTCAAAGGTGGGCGCTGCGAAACTTGCATGGGACATGGCCAGATCCGCATGGAGATGCACTTCTTAGCCGATGTGTTTGTGCTTTGTGATACTTGCAATGGTGCCAGATACAATCGCGAGACTTTGAATATTAAATACAACGGCAAATCCATTGCTGATGTTTTAGCAATGAATGTCGAAGAGGCTTTGGGATTTTTTAAAAATCACCAATTGATTCACCGGAAATTGGAAACTCTGCACCGCGTGGGTCTTGATTATATGACACTGGGACAAAGCTCGACGACATTATCGGGTGGTGAAGCTCAGCGCGTGAAATTATCCAAAGAGCTTTCAAAACGAGGCACCGGAAAAACTTTGTACATTCTCGATGAGCCGACGACGGGTTTGCATTTCGATGACATCAAAAAATTGGTTGAGCTGATTCAAGAATTGGCGGATCAAGGCAACACCGTTTTGGTGATCGAGCACAATATGGAAGTCGTTAAATGTGCCGATCATGTGATTGATCTCGGCCCCGATGGCGGCAGAGGTGGTGGCCGTATTGTTGCCACCGGTACGCCGGAAGAGGTTTCCAAAGTTTCTGACAGCGAAACCGGAAAATTCCTGAAGCTGATTTTGAAATCAAATGCGACAAAATGATGGTCTTGGCAAAAATATGTGGATAATTTTTTAATTCATCCACAAAATCATGGGTGGTTCGTCGGTTCGTAGCTCTGTGCAATGAACTCGGAAGAGCATTTGACTGGGGCGCTTCTTTTTACTCAACTAGAGCTATGAAAATATTCTTAGCGGTCTTATTCTTTTCTTTATCTGTTTTAGCCAATGACGGTTGTGAACTCAATGGCAAGGCTTTCAATGGCTATCCATCGGCAGATTTACCTGGGGTCAGTGGGAAGATGCAGTGTCAGCGGCAGCTCTCCGGCGGCGCTGTTCAAAAGACGACTTACCTTTACAAAGATGGATTTCAGGTGGAGGAAAAAACCGAAGGACCTCAGGATCACCGGGTGAAGAAATACATGCGCGGAAAAAATAACAATCAATGGCTCGATGGCGAGCAGATGAAATACGATCCGAAAAGTGGCGTTTTGACGGAGAAGGAAAATTACAAAGCTTCTAAAAAAAGCGGACTGCAAACTTACTTCGACAAGGACGGTCGGGTTTCGAAAAAAGAATTCTATATCGTGACTCAGAAGAAATCCGGCAATCAGGTTTATGACAGAGAAGAGCAGACTGCGGATATCAGTTATAATTCGCAAGGGCAGGTGACTTCGATTCATTGTTCGGAAAATAAAGAGACGACGATTGATCCCACTTTGTGCGGATTTAACGGGGCTTCGCAGGTCGAGCGCCGAGACGGCGACGGCAAAATTGCCCAGAAATTGACTTTCGTGAAGGGAAAACTTTCGCAGTCCGAGGCTCATGAGGAAAAACAAAAGCCGAATGCTTGGGGTGATGGGATTTTTGTCACAGGAGTTTTGCCGAATGCAAAAGATCATAAGACCGTGACCAAAGTGAATTCGGACGGCAGCAAAGACGTCACTGAATTTTATGCGAGTCAGGCCGTCAAAAGAAAATATAAGGTCAGCTCCAACGGACAAATCAGCGGTCAGGATGATGAGTATTTCGAAAACGGCCAGATGGCGCGAAAATCTGAATTGGCGAATATTAAAGTCGGTTCAAATCCGGCTTATTACGTGCAAAGTTCGCAGTGCTGGTGGCAAAATGGAAAGCCCCGAAAAAAAGTCAGCCTGCATGATAAAACTTATGAAGTGACGATCTATTACGACAACGGTCAGATTGATTCGCAAGGTTCTTATCAGGTCTCAACAGAATACGAAGCTGATCCTTCCGAAGTTTTGTTTACTTGCGCCGATGATGATATCGATTTGGTGAGAGACGGCAAGTTTCAGTCTTTTCATAAAGACGGCACGCCAAGGATGCAGGCCAACTATATCAAAGGCGATCTTGACGGCGCGGAAAAGGAATACAACGACAAAGGAATTCTTCTTTCTGAAAGCGTTTATATCGAAGGCGTCTTGCAAAAGAAAAAACTTTATAAAGACTCGAAAGTCATTTCCGACAAAGAGTATTTTCCCGACGGCTCCGAAAAAAAATAGATCAGGGGCCGCGAACATTTGGCAGGGCATCGAGGCATTTTTCCCGACAGATGAATCGCTTGTCTACTTTAGTATCGTATAAATATCCAGCGCCACCAGCGATAATTTCCCATTGATAGAGATGGCCGGATTTCTTTAGCGTGCCTTGGTATTTGCACGGCAGAATCATGGCTTCTTGATCAAAGTCGGACGCATCGACTTCGTTTGCGAGCAAGAAATAGGTTGCGACATTTTCCTTGCTCAAGGTGAAGGATCTGCATAACTCGGAATCCCTGGAAGTCTTGTCGATCACCCGCGAGATTGAAACAACCTCTGGCCTCTCGGCGACTGGCTTTGACCTGCAGCAAAGCAGAAGGAAAAATCCTATCAAGGCACTCAGAGTGAAAATAAAAATCCTCATTCGAAAATTTTAGCACATGAAAGATCAACCACGATAGAAAGTTGGCAATAAAAAAGGCCAGCTTTGGGAGCTGACCTTTTTCGAAGTCTTACTGAAAGTCGGTCTTAGTCTGCAACAGTGACTGTCACGGGACCATCGATTTTCAAAACGGGATTCGGGACAACCGGTTTTACGACATTGAATGAAAAGTCATATGAACTTTCCGAATCTTTCACCAAGGAACCGTCAGCTTGAACATTGTAATAGTTGGCTATCACAACCAAACCGCATTTTTGAGTGCTTACGCCCACGATCCCGCGAGGTGTGGCATCTTTGCAGTTGCTGGTCAGTTCAGTGTACATCGCGTTTTTCGCGTCGTTGTCTGAAGAAAGCGTCAAAGCGGTGGCCAGCAAATCGGCCAGAGTTTTTGCCTTGGACTCAGGAACTTTGTTGACGACTTTTGCCATGGTCGAATTTGCCATCAGCATTTTTAAAAGTCTTTGCGTTTGAGCGGCATTGGGATCTTTGGCAAATGTTGAAACAGAAAATGCCAGGGCTTTCTGTAAAAGATTCTCTGTCGAGTGGTGGCAGCCAGATTTGATCGGAGGGAATTTCTTATTTCTTCAGGGGCCGGAAGATATTTTCGTAAAAATCCGTGGAGGTTTTTGAAAACCGACCACAAAATGATGCTGGACTGGATGGTGCGATCCTTGATCTCGGCGGAGAGTCATCAATACCATGGAAAAAATCAACTTCCACGAAAGGAAAAATCATGGGACTAGCAGAAAAAAGAGCCACTGCCACTTTGAAAGAAAAATTTGAAGGAGAGTGGAAAAAGAAAGTTTACTCCGCCGCCAAGTGTGAAATTCCCATCGAGGTCTCTTGGGATACCATCGTGAAAGAAGGTACTTCTGATTCCGCTGAAGAGGCCTTCTCGCAGATTTTTGTCAATACCTTGGAAAGTGCTTTTCAAAGAATTTGCACGGATGACATGAGTAAAGAAGCAGTCAAAGAAGGTGTTAAAAAAATCACTATTACGAACTCTGGTGCTCATCACTCATTTTTGGGCGACGGACTTTCTTTTAAAAACGGAGTCTTGGTCATGGATCATAGATTCACCAATGTGGATCAACTGGAAGAGCGAGTGCGCGCCGTAGTGAACAGCATCTCCGCCGCTTTATAATCTATGAATTCGGTCATTAAAAGTCTGCAGACAATTGGGGTGCCGGACATTGAATTGATTCTCATTCGATTCATTGAATCTGTGGATGGGATCATTGAGCAAAAGAAACCTTTGCCGATTCTTTCTGCGGGTCTTTCGCAGGGGAATACTTTTCGCGGCACACCTTTAAAGATCGGGGCTAGCAATGCGACCGGACAAAAATGGGTCTGCTTTATGGAGGACAAATCTTTGGGCAATTCCTGTCTGTGGTTTGCGCTTCATGAGATCCGCTGGCTGGGATTGGATAATCCCGGAGAGCATCTGGAGATTTTATCTGCCGGAAAAGTGATCGACCTTGCAGGCAAGCAAATTCCTACAGGCCTGGATCTGCGAAAGCAAATGATCGAAATTTCCAATCAAGCTCAGGCTCTTTACGGCTTGAGTTTGATTTTTGAGTCGGCGATGGAAAAGGAATTTGTGGAAAATCAACAGCTGCGATGGAACGCAGCTGGCTTTGATCGTCATATTCTGGCAGCGCTTCAACTGGTGGCAATCGATGAGTTCGGAATTGCTGCCTTAAAGGCCGTCGGAAAAATTATCATTCAATTCGGCGATGCGGAAATGAAAGCTTCTCGTTTGCCTCAAGGTCTTGTTATTCAGCTGCCGAGCATGACGGTGGCCTCGATGACGCCAAAAATAATCAAAGATCTGATCAGTCAGCATCTTTAGCTAGCGGCGATCATCGCCGACATCTTCGCAAGAGCTGTCGTCTTGTATGAGAGGGTGAAGTGTTGCCAGCACCTGATAGACGGCAGTTTTTTTCTTCGAGAGACGGCCGATTTTTTCCATCAGCTGATTCATTCGTTTGTTCATTTCAGAGTGAATTTCCATCAGATGGATGGGATCGATGGCCACAACGGTCACATAGTTGTTCACCGGTTTTTTGGCAGTGATCTGTTTGTTGAGTTCAAGAGCTGCCTGAGCAAAAATATCGGATCTGGCTTTGGTGTTCAACTGAGCATTCATCACCGTGATCAGGTGATTGGTGTTGACCCACCGGCCTTGCTCGCGTCGGATCAGGTCGTATCGCTGCAGAAATTGCATGATCTTTTTGGTTTGCGCGATGTCAACTCCGGTCAGCTCGGCAATTTTTGATTCTGACTGCGGTGATCGGGTGAGATTAAAACTTTCTGAAATCAGTGCCGTCCGATAATCAAAAAAGAGCGCCAGGTCTTCGGGCGAAAAATCAATCACCAAAGGCTCGGAAGAATGGCTTCGATAGGACAGCACATAAGTCTGATCGTGAGCGGTATGGGAAAGAAGAGTGTTCTGATTTTTGGGGGAGAGTTTCTTTTTGCCGCTGAGAAATCCGCTCAGAAGCGAATGATCAACAGAAAGTTTTTTGGCAAACTGGCGGAGTGAGTACCGGGGATTGCGATTTTTGATTTGAGAATACTCGTCCATAAGAACTTGCCGAATCGTTTTGCCGGCCTGACTCCGTTTTGAAGATGTATCCATAAATGCATTCTAGTGATCTCGAGAGCGAAAATTCAAGCTTAAAATGTGTTTCGCAAAATAGAAGAGTAGAGGGCTTTTGGTGATAGGGGTGAGGTGTTGCTGGGGAACGCCTTTTCACTGGGGACATTTTTGTTTCAGCAAGCGTGGACAGTTTTTTTATTTCACCACAAGCTTTGAAGTATTATCTGAGCGATCGCATGAATTTCGCCAACTTTCCCTCTAAAGACCCAATGTCAGTTCCTTTTCGAAAGACAAGATAAACTGGAGTTGGTTTTTGCTGTTTGTATCGTGGCGGCGATTTGAGGGCGGAGAGCTGAAACGAAGATTTCAAAGCAGTATTGTGAAGTTCGACAATGAACGAGGGGCAATGAAGAACGGAAAGTCCTTCGCGGGATGTCTGGAGTGCTGTTTCCAGAAGTTCAAATCGATATTTGATCCGCCGCCGCGGGGCCGACCTCGGCCACATATCGAGGGAGTCGATCTCTGAGGAATGGATTCGCAACTCGGTGGTTGGAATGGCAAAGGGCCATGATTCAAATGGTTCTTGTTCCCATTTTTTCATTCCGAAAATTCCCGGAACGAACGAGCCGATCTCGACATATTCGAGAGACTGTTTGGGTGCGGGAATGCTAGTGATTCCAACGTCAACGATGCCTGCGACAATCGCTTCCTCGATATGCCCCGGCGTTTTTTCCAGCAGAAGCAAATCAAGATCTGTTTCGACTTTCAAAAATGCTGAAATGAAATAAGAGCTGAAAACCTCAAAAGTCGCCATCCGCAAATTCCGCGGGCGATGCTCACTTTCTCGGATGCCCTCGTAAAAACGTTTGTACTCATCCAGCAGCGACACCGAGAGGCGATAGATTTCCAATCCCTTGGGTGTGATTCCGATGCCCCGTCCTTCGGGATGAAGAAGCCTGTACCCAAGTTCATCTTCGAGAACTGAAATAGCCTTCGACATCGAGGGAGGTGAGATGCCAACCATTTCTGCGGCCTTGCGAAGGTTGTGTGTTTCGACGACGGCGGCAAAATAACGAATTCGATCAATGCTCATTGGCTAATATATATTAGCCATAAATAGCTTTTTGCAATGATTATTTTATGCCATCTTCTGCCGTATTGAGATTCTAGAAAAATCAGGAAGGAATTTATGAAGTCTTTTATTTTAGCAAGTTTGTTGGCCGTGGCATCCATCAATTGTTTTGCCGACTCTCAAGTCGAGGGCTGGGGAGTGCAGGAGAGTTACGGCAAAACAGGATGTGATTTTGATTATGCTGGCGCTGAAGCTCAAGCGCAATTCCATGCGCAGAGCCAATGCGATCAAATCGGGAATGCATTCAAAGCTCAACGAATCTCGGGATGGATGCTTGATTCTCAGGGGCCCATCCACAACGGCGGCTCCTATGGGTACACCTGTGGCGCTCGCGCACATGCCACCTTTGAGTGTCTTACGGGAAAAAAAGGCAATTAAATTTCATGGGCTTTTCCCATGAAGCCTTTCTTTCGGGCAAGGTCTTTAATATATCATTTTAGATGATGATAAATATATATGCTATTTATTATATTGATGTTTTAAAAAGCGTTAGAACAGTCTCTACAAAAGGGGATTCAAATGAGAAAACATTACGGTCATATGATCGCTTCATTGGTGTTCACCGTGGCTTTGGCGGCTACCGCTCAAGCCGCACAAACTTTCACCGGAACAGCTTCGACTCTGGGGGATGCTGACTTGAATTGTCAGGACGTTGCAGCTCCGTCACCGAAAGAGGCAGAGGCCGATGCTGATCGCCAGGCCTCGGCGTTTTGCGAAACTATCGGGCAGATGGCGGTTCGGGCCTCGGATTTTCTCTATCATCAGAGCGGATGTCATATCGAGGGGCATGGGTTTGTCACTCATTCCGTCCAATCCATTTCAGCGACAGCGGATTATCGATGTACGAGAGCGACAGTCTCAAGTACTCAGGAAAAAATATTTTTTGAAACTGGCTTTCGCCAGTGCGATGCCGACTGTTCCAAAGACACGATAGATGCCGAAGGCGATGCGCTCAAAAATGCAAAGATAAAATGCGCTCCGGTTTTGGCTCGTCAGGTTTCGGATTGGAATGTTCAGATGGTCGCTTATGGCAGACTTTCAGTCACTGCGGCATTTTCTTGCGCAGATTGAGATCTTCAGATCTTGGCTTTGAGAATGGCCTCGATTAATTTTTTTGAAGCCATGCTTTTTTGGCGATCCTGTCGATAGCACAAAAACAATTCGTCAAAAAACCACGGCAGTTGCGACAATGGTTTCAGCGAGTGCTGCTTGGCCACTCTCTCCGGTAAAATGCCGATCCCCACGCCGTCGGCGGTGAGCTTGGCCGCGACCTCAAGACTCGAAGTTGAAATTTGTCTTTGGAAATGATGAAGCTTCTTGGTCTTTTTTAAAAGTTGATGGGTCTGATGCAAAGACGGATCGGAGATCAGCATCGAGCTGTCCGCGTGAGCTCCGGCATGCCAAAAGCCCACCTTGTCCTCGCAGATTTTTTTCAGCACCAGGTCCGGATGTCTTCGTGCGTTCATGATCAAACCGAAATCAATGCGTGACGAAACCACATCTTCGAGAAGTTCTCTGGAAAGTCCGTGCACCAAAGAAACCTCGATCATCGGATAATCTTTGAACAACTGCGGTAAAAATTTTCCCAGAGCGTAAATCGCCACCGACGGGTGCGCGCCCAAGACAAAATGACCTTTGGGGAAAAGTTCGGCCTCTTTGACATCGTTCATGAGAAATTGCCACGAATTGATCAAGTCCACGGCTTGGCTTTTTAAAATCTCACCGGCTCGCGTGAGCTGCACGCCGTTTTTGCCGCGAATCAAAAGTGGAACTCCGGTCGCGTCTTCAAGGCGTTTGACGGCTTGGGACAAAGTGGGCTGAACCACGCCCAGGCGTTCGCTGGCGCGGGACAAGTTTTTGGCTTCGGCAATGGCGATGAAATAAGTCAGATCGGTGTATTGAGGTATCATTTTTGGTGATGATAATCATCTTTTCTTATGAGTTCAATGATGATCTTAAAAAAGCTAAAACAAATCCAACAAAAGGGGACTTTATGCAAAAACTGATTTTAACCGCATGTTTTTTATTCACCGGAGCATTGGCGATGGCTGGCTCATCACTGATTCTCGGTCAGCCGATCACCGATGGACCTCATGATTCCATTCAGGTGTATCAAGATGCAGGCACAGTGAGCCTGCACATTGGTGCTCATCTGGAAAGTCGTATCACTCAAGGAAATGACTGGAGTTTGGGCGCGCATGTTCCCTATCCCGTCAGTGAGCTGGTCTTCTCGATCCCGGTGAATTCTTGCATTGGTGGTATTCTGCATTGTGTGAGCCAGGCACCGGTTCCTGTTGAAGAAGTGCATGTCACTGGACAACGTGTTCCACGTCAGGCGGCCATCAGCTATTCGATCACAAAGTCGGCAACGACTGGTGTTTATAATGTTCATGCCGATGTGACGGATCCGAATAATAATGTTTTGACCTATGATCTTTCATTGGCCGCGGTTAGTGCCGCCTTACCACTGTCGACACTGCGTAAAGATGATGGCGGCCAGTGCCATCAGGTCTGCGTATATATGCCCTGCTGCTACGTCTCAAATCCAGTCTGTCACATGGAATGCGACGAAAAGTAACCGTTACTTTTTCCAGAAGCGACGCTTTCGCAAAAGGTACGGCGTACCTTCTTGAAACCAAGCCCATTTGCGAAATGAAAATTGCTGGTGCTTGTAAATGCTGGTGTGGCCTGAAAAATAAAAGGCCACCACTTGCACCAGCAAAGTCGGCAAGAAATATTTCCAACCGAAAAGTTCAGCCGTCATTATCGAACATGCGATCGGCGTGTTCGAAGCCGCACCAAAAACAGCGACGAATCCAAGGGTCGTCAAAAATCCAGGAGCCAGTGAAGTTAGACCTGACAAAGCACTACCCCAGGTTGTGCCGACAAAAACCAAGGGAATAAATTCGCCGCCCTTAAATCCACTTGCCAGTGTTAAAGCGGTAAAAAATAATTTGACGATCGGATCCCAGACTTTCGCCGGATTGAGAAAAGCATCTTTGATTGCGCCAAGACCCAAGCCGCAATATTTAAAATTCCCAGTCCAAAGTGAAACTGCAAAAAATAAAATAACCAGCAGAGCGCCACCGAAAAAAGCTTTCATAGGATTGCTTAATTTTTTACTCAGTAAAAAGGTCAGCCATTTTTCGAAATGATAAAAACAGAAAGCCGAAGCTCCGCACACAGCCCCGAGAAGCACCATCCAAATCAAAAGCGCCCAATGCCATTCAGGAAAAGGCGTCTGCGGATAATGAGTGTGCGCCACTCCCCAAAGCCCCACCATCCAGTAGCCGATCCAAGCGGCGACCAAAGTTTCAGCCGCGGCCAACCACTGCGGTCGGCCGACAATAAGAACCTCAAGACCAAAAACAAATCCGGCCCAAGGTGCGCCGACGGCGGCGGCAAAACCACTGGCAAGACCCGCCATCAAAAGATGTTTGCGATTGATCGTGATATTTTTAAACCAATGTTGAGTTCGGTGAACGATATTGTCAGCAATCGCACCGCCCATTTGCACAGCTGTGCCTTCGCGTCCGGCAGAGCCTCCACCAAGATGAGTGAGAATGGTGCCAAAGAGAACAAAGGGCGCCATTCTCAGTGGAACTTTTTTGGCGGGTGTGTGAATTTCAATAAATACTAAGTTGGTGCCCTGATGAGACTCTTTGCCGAAGCGATCATAGACCCAAGCAATCAAAATTCCGATGAATGGTAGCAAAAATAAAACGGAGATGTGATTTTCGCGGTAGTTGGTCACAAGTCCCAGGAGCCACAAGAAAAAAGCCGAAGCAGATCCGGTGAGAACACCGATCACAGCTGCTAATAAGATTTGAATCAGATTTTTTTTGAAATCAAATTTCATATTCTAAGTTGCCTCTTTCTTTGATTTTGATCCGAGGCTAACACAAACACAAGCCATTAAAATCAAACCGGCACCAACCCATTGATGCCAAAGCAAACGCTCTTTCAAAAAAACAAAAGCCAGTAGACAAGCAAACGGAGACTCCAGCAAAAATAAAACACTGGCCACCGAGGCCGACAGAGATCTTTGCGCTTTCACCTGCAGAAAAAAAGCGATCAGCGAGGAGCCAAATGCCAAACAAGCAAGACCGATCCAAGCCAGCGTGTTCATTCCAGCAAAGTTGGCATTGTCACCAAAAGGAATCAGCGTCAGACAGAAAAGAGCCAGCCATCCTGATTGAAAAACGTTGAATTGAAAATCATTTTTGACCCGCGAGACTCGTGCATCAATCAGCAGAATATGAATGGCCGCCGTCACGGCGCAAATCAAAGTCAGAGCATCGCCTTTGTGAAATTTTTCAAGCTCGTGAATATTCACAATCAGCAAAGTACCAATGAGGGCAATGGCGACATTGGCCCAATGAAACAAGGTCAGTTTTTCTTTTCCACGCAGGCTTTGCAAAATAGGAACAATGATCACATACAAAGTTGTGATAAAAGATGAGTTGGTTGCCGAGGTGGTGAGAAGTCCTGTCACTTGCAAAATCAAAGTGATCCACAACATGATTGCTGGAATAAAAGACAAGCGCAGATCAGAAAGTAAATTTGAACGTGACGGTCGTCGGAGGAAAACAATAATCACACCGACGACGAAAGCGCCACCAAAACGAGAGAACAGCAGCATCGCCGGATCTAAAAATTGCAAAACCCAAATGGTCGCCACGAAACCAAAGCCCCAAAGAATTCCGGCAAAGGTGAGCTCGGCGACAGCAGTGGATTTAGTCGAAAGCTTCAGCAAAGACATTGGCTTTATCAAAACCTTCCGCTTCGAGAGTGGCTTTGACGTCTTTGATCATGCCGCCATTTCCGCAAAGATAAAATGTGGTGGGAATTTTGAGATAATCAAAATCTTTCATGAAATGTTGAATGTAACCTTTTTTGCCTTTCCAGTTTTCCGAAGGGCGGCTGAGGACAAATTCATAATCAAAATTAGGAAGTTCTTTTTTGAGCTCTTCCAACTGCGGTTGATAATACATATCTTGCTCGGTCCGCACACCAAACAGCATGCGATAACGAAGATGTGGAAATTGTTTTTTCTTCGACATCAAATAGCAATAGTGCTGTGAAAGTCCGGTGCCAGTATTCAGGAAAACAATCTGTTCGGTTGGTGGCTCCTTGAAGAACACACGACCAAAGGGACCGGTGAAGGAAAGCTCTTCGCCGCCCTGAAGTTTCCAGACAAATGTCGAGGCAACACCATTTTCAACAAATTTAAAGAGCAGACGAAAACCATTTTGTTGGTGATCGTCGGAGGCGATGGAATACGCGCGCAGAGCGGGTTTGGGCGCTTGCGGAACATGCAACATCACGAACTGTCCGGCCTTGAATTGAAAGTTTTTAGGTTCGATGGCTTCGATCACCAATTCTCGCACGCTGGGAGTGTGATCAATGATTTCCGCGACTTTCATCTTGTGCGGCATTCGAAGAGAAGACATAGAGGGAACCTTTCGTTAGACTCAAGAGAAGTAAGAGTGCGAAAAGGTACGACATTTTGAAGAAGACATCAAGGCAGCAAATGGGATTGCAGTTCGCTTTTAGGG
>Ga0134128_10002845_pt1 | contig 21278 bp, 21 predicted proteins | sample KB31754_FD_96462 | JGI IMG/M metagenome (GOLD analysis project Ga0134128, IMG submission 96462) | Terrestrial soil microbial communities with excess Nitrogen fertilizer from Kellogg Biological Station, Michigan, USA - KB3-175-4 | ecosystem: Environmental > Terrestrial > Soil > Unclassified ... | reverse complement strand
GGCGGCTTTGTGGAAGTGATCAATAACAAAGCAACCGTCTTGGTGGAAGGAGTAAAAGAGAGTTAATAATTTGTACGTTTTAAAAAATATTAAAAAACCGGAATTGAAATTTCCGGTTTTTTTGTTTACCGTCCGGAATCCTTAAAACTTTAATGGTAAATATTTTTTAATTAAATCTTCATGGTAAGGTTTTAATTCTTGCAGATTGGGTGGATTAGGACTAACTCTCAGCCGAGTCTCCCGCAGGGCACTCGGCGTTGTAATAAGAACTATTTTAATTTCAACTCATGTCTGTAAAACTAAAAATTGCCGAACCCGTAATGACCCAGCTATTCGTAGAATCTTCAAATTAAAAAAAGGCTGCTGTCCTGACGTTTGCAACTCAGGACATTTATATCATTTTTAGAAAAAAAATAATGGGTACAGGCGGTTATAAAATAACAGATCACAAGTTGCATTGTTCCTTTAATGAGAATCCGGCGTTTTAAAAAATATTAAAAAGCGGAATTGAAATTTCCGGTTTTTTTGTTTACCGCCCGGAATCCTTAAAACTTTAATGTTTCAGGTAAATATTTTTTAATTAAATCTTCATAGTAAGGTTTTAATTCTTGCAGATTGGGTGGATTAGGACTTTTGGAATACAAATCGTAAGGATTAAAAAGCTTTACCCACTTCAGCATTTCCCTGTCGTGGTCGTCCATCAGGTAATCATATTCTCCTTCACGATGCCATGCATAAAATGAATGAAACCGCAACATATACAAGCCTTCTTCCGGAAGATAGTCTTTGAGCATTTGATATACATACTCATCATGCCCCCACGACATTTGAGCATTTCTTAAACCACATCCTTTTTCATATACTCCATATTGACTGTTGTATTCAGGGTTGCTGTAATCAGGATTATTTTTGAAGAATTCGGGATAAACAATTTTATCAGAATAAGCGCATCCAACCGGAAAAGTATCTCCCACTACAGCCCATTGAGGTTCGCCAAAAAGGCACAGCACTTTCCCCATATCATGCATCAGTCCTGCAAGGATCATCCAATCCGGGTGCCCGTCATGACGGATAGATTCTGACGTTTGTAACAAATGCTGCAATTGATCCAGATCGGTATCCGGGTCAGAATCATCGACCAGCTCGTTTAGAAAATTAAACGCTTCCCAAACCGGCATTTCTTTTTTATTAAACTGCAGGTAATTCTTCTTCTTTTCTTTTACGAAATCATAACTTTGATACATATGATTTAACCGGTAAAATTCTTTGACGGTATCTCTGACCGGGTTGTCATAATTACGAAACTCTTCTTTGGTTTTGAATGTTTCCGCTTCAGGATCAGGATATCTTTCCAACACATCGTCTTCCCATTCATCCAGGCTTTCTAAAGGATTGATTTCTTTTGAAGTGAGACCTTGTTGCTGATTTTCCATAAAAATCATTTTTGTTGTTATTAATGATTATGCTAATTTCCTTTTTTTTCTTAATAGTTGCAGTTTTTATTTCGAAACCGGTATTGCCTTAAACGCAAGCAGCAAATGACTAACCATTTTTTAAACATCACCAATTTTATTTTGCATTACATATAAATTATACCTTGTGCTTTACAAACAAAATCTCACATGAGCCTTCACATTGCGGACTACCTGATCATTATTGTTTATTTTCTTTTTGTAATAGCAGTCGGATTCATCATAAAAAAAAGAATTAAATCAAGTAATGATTTTTTAGCAAGCGGCAGAAACATCCCTTTGTGGATCACCAGTCTTGCATTTATCTCCGCAAATCTTGGCGCACAGGAAGTAATAGGAATGGTGGCTTCCGGAGCAAAGTATGGAATCATGACGGTTCATTTTTATTGGGTGGGCGCCATATTCGCGATGGTTTTCCTGGGAGTTTTTATGATGCCTTTCTACTATGGCAGCAGGGCAAGAAGTGTCCCTGAATTTTTAAAACTTCGCTTTGACGAAAAAACGAGAGGGTTAAACGCCATCTCCTTTGCAGTCATGACCATTTTTTCATCGGGAATATCTTTATATGCATTGGCAAAATTGCTGGAAGTTATTTTGCATTGGAACTTTGACGTTTCGATCTGGCTGGCTGCCGGTATTGTAATGATTTATACTTTTCTTGGTGGTTTAACAAGTGCAGTATATAATGAAGTACTGCAGTTTTTCCTGATAGTTCTTGGCCTCTCGCCTCTTGTAATTGTAGCATTGCATGATGCAGGCGGATGGTCAAATATTAAAACAGTTTTACAGCCCGAACTGACTCATGCATGGAAATACATGGGCAATGCAGATTCAAATCCAATGGGAATCAATTTTATGTCTTTGATATTCGGGTTAGGCTTTGTGATGTCTTTCGGATATTGGTGTACCGATTTCCTGGTTGTGCAAAGAGCTATGATGGCAAAAAATATGAATGCCGCCCGGCGCACTCCTATCATTGCAGCCATTCCTAAAATGCTTATGCCGCTCATAGTTGTATTGCCGGGCGTTATCGCAATCGCATTATTGCAGCCGGCGCTGGCTTCAAAAGGCTTTAGAATCCCTTCTGATGCCAACGGCGGCCTTGATTATACGATGACCTTGCCTGCCCTTATTTCTCATTATTATCCTACCGGTTTACTTGGTGTTGGTATTACAGCCCTCATCGCCTCATTTATGAGTGGCATGGCCGGAAATGTAACCGCATTTAATTCGGTATTCACTTTTGATATTTACCAGTCTTATTTTGTCAAACACAGATCCGACAGGCATTATCTTATTGTCGGCAAAATAGTAACCGTTGCGGGAATACTTTTGTCGATTGTAACTGCCTATATCGCTAAAGGTTTCAATAACATCAATGATTTTCTGCAATTGGTTTTCAGTTTCGTAAACGGACCATTGTTCGCCACATTTTTGCTGGGAATGTTTTGGAAAAGAACAACAGGCCATGGGGCTTTCTTCGGACTTCTTGCCGGCACAATTGCTGCTGCTCTTACTCACGGGCTTACACTTGCAGAAGGCAAAGGCGGCTGGATTTATCCATTATATGAAATTCACAGCGGAATGGGGCAGGCATTTATTGTTGCCTCGGTTTCATGGATCGTAAATTTTTGCACTACTATTATTGTAAGTTTATTTACAAAACCGAAACCTGAAAATGAACTGGTAGGATTGGTATATTCATTGACTGTAAAGCCGCCTTATCACGAGGATAAGTGGTATCTTAAAGTGGTTCCACTGGGGTTAATATTAATTGCCATCACTATTGTTCTCAATCTCATTTTCTTTTAAATAAAATCCTATGTATAAAAAACTAAATAATCTTGCATTTGTGATCGGTATCTTCTTTATTATAATTTCACTTATTCTGATAATCGGTGGTCTTTTATCAGCAGCTTTGAACAACAAACTGAATTTTTATACCGGCTTTTCATTCCTCATATTTGGCTTCTGCATGGCATTTTTCAACAGGAAATAAATACATCAGCATCAGGAAAATTGACTCTTGTAAGCGTAAGAAATAGGAGTATTACTCATTTATTCCTTACCTTTTTCATTTTTAATAATATAATAAACACATGTAGTTACAAAATTTCTCAGGTATGGAATTTTGCTTATTAAAGCATTTTGCCTTTTTGGTTTTAGATTGAACTTGTATTCATAAATTGGATTGAATAAATAATGAATCTTTCCAACAACGGCATAATTTGTATGCTTCACTATTCTTTCAAAACGCTCAATTGAAATTCCGGTTTCTTTAATTTCTGCCAGGTCTTTCACTACATATTCCGGCTCTTTAAAAAGTCGCAGAACACTTTTGTATATTGGAGTCGGGAGCAAATGGAAATACGGCACTTTCCCCAACTTTTTTTGACACAATTGCTGATGTCCGCCAAAAGGCATTTGCCATGGTGGAAATCCGAAGAAAATAATTCCACCAGGAGTAAGAAAATCTTTTAACCTTCTTAAAAGCTTTTGCTGGTCATGGATATGCTCAATAACATCTTTGAGAATAATGATGTCAAATTTTCCGCCAAGATTTTCAACATCTGTATCATATATGTCTTTTGCAACAAAAGAAAGTTTTCCTTTTTCAATATCACCGGCCAGCCATTTCTTTCCATTTTCAATTCTTGTCTCGTCAAATTCTACTCCAACTCCTGTACATCCTTTATTGATAAAAGCTTTTAAAACCCCGCCTTCGCCACAACCAATTTCCAATGCCCGCATTCCTTTTTGAATGGTAAAATTGGTTTCAATAAATGGCAAAATATATTTCTCTGCGTTCAGCAACTGAATATCAAAATATCTTTTTCTGTCAGCATGAAATTCAAACATGAAAGGAAGTGTTTTAAAAAATTAAGTGGCGAAATTATGAAAGAAGAATTGCTTTTTTGAGAACCATTTTATACCATAAAAAAACCTCTTATTTTTTAATAAGAGGCTTATTTTATGAAAAAATGAAAAACAACTACAACTATCTTTTCTTTTTGTTTTGTTTTCTTGATCCAAAAATGTTTCCTGCTTTAAATCCATTTCCTTCAGGACTTCCAAGACGGGTCATGGCGCAACGGAAACCTACAGTACTGCTGGATTCATCCTGCGACATGAAACGACGTGCACCCGGTGATAGCCAATAAGGAAAATCATTCCAGCTGCCACCTTTGATAACACGCGATTTATCACTTACCAAAGTAGTAACTCCATATCCATAAGTTACATTTGAAATAGAGTCGCCATCCAGGTAGTTGATTACATCACCTTTCTGATAATTACGGCGAAGAACGGCTACTGAATCAGGAACTACTTCCTTTTTCAATCTTCCTAAAGTATCCCTTACATATTCACCGGACTCATCTTTATAATATCTTTCAAATTTATTACCACGGAACGGATTCACATCATCTTCATCAAGAGGAGTCATCGGACGATAAACATCGGCAACCCACTCACTTACGTTTCCGCTCATATTATATAACCCGTATCCATTAGGATAAAATGATTTTACAGGACCCGGAATCGCAGCACGGTCATTCAATCCCCCTGCAACTCCCATTACGTCACCGCTTCCTCTTTTAAAGTTTGCTAAAAATTCACCCTGCCAGCTACCGCGACGATTATCACGAAGGCCGTTTACATTTTTGCTCCATGAATAAACCTGCTGGTTGGAAAGAACTTCTTCACCGTGATTTTTTTCTTTGGTACGCGGTTTAGGGTTTTGAGCAATAATACCATAAGCAGCATATTCCCATTCTGCTTCAGTTGGAAGTCGATATCCCGGTAACAAAATTCCATCTTCCAGGGTAACTACTTTTCTTGGCCTGCCGCTTACATCTTTTAACGCGCCTTTTTTAGGAGCAGTTTTATTATTGATCAGGTCAGCATTCATGATATAAGTGTCTGTATTAAAAGTAGCATCTCCGCCACCGCCTTTCATTGCTGCAACGGGTTCTCTCTTATTCAGATAACCCTTATCAATTAATATTTTTTCATTGACCCTGTCAGTTCTCCAGATACAAAAATCATGAGCCTGTTCCCAGGTAACACCTACAACAGGATAATAATTATAAGCAGGATAACGGAAATAGTATTCTACATAAGGTTCATTATAAGCAAGTTCACTTCGCCAAACCAATGTATCCGGGAGCGCCATTCTCATCACCGTGGTATCTGCATCGAATGTATTAGACAGCCAGTAAAGATATTCGCGATAATGAACGTTGGCCACTTCTGTTTCATCAATATAAAATGAATTCACACTTACTCTGCGGGGAACATTGTTCCAGTCACCCATCACGTCTTCTTCCTTGGAACCCATAACAAAAGTACCTCCCTGAATGAAAACAAGTCCCGGCCCGGTTTTTTGTTCGTTGGCTTTTAATACATGAAAGTTACCATAATTTTTGTCGTCATAATTCCATCCCGTAACGGCAGACTGCTGTTTCTTTTTACCGAAAATGCCTCCGTTTTTACAGGAAGGAAAGGCTATTAACGCGGCCAGCGCTATCAGGGTAAGTTTACTGGCAGAAAATGTTTTTAACATGTACATTCGTTTTGCAGATTAAATAACGAAAGGTTTTCTTTCTTATTGTGAAAGGGGCTTTTGTTATGCGAATATAATTACTTTATTTGGTTTTGATTTGTGAACGAAACCAAAATTTTCTCTTAATTTTTTAATTGTAAATTCTAACTACTGACACCTTTGCCTTTCAACGTGTTATCTCTGACTGCCCTCTTCCCCCTACACATACATCGCACTTACCACCTCTGAAACAATAAACCTTTTTTTCTTCATTTGTTCCAAATCCATCATTGAGGTAACCAGGAATTGCAGGCAAATCGCCGTTACTATAAGGCTTCCTGGTGTTGTAGTAACTGGCAGTGGCACAATTCGTTCCGGCTCTTCCACTTCGTTATAATCATAACAGATAGAAGTTGAGATCCCATCCCCTGGTTTTCCACTTTCCATATTGAAGCATGCAACAGCAATATCACATTTTACACTCATGGTACCAGGTGGCGCGTCCATTTTTTTGATGGGGACAAAAGCCGGTATCTTTAATTCCAGCAGGCCGTCTTTAGGTTGGCTTACTTCAAGGTGAACACGCCATCTTGCGCTGATTGCATCGCCTTCGGTAAACTGGAAGCCCTTAATAAATCGAATATCAGTACAAGGCGTACCGGCTTCATAACTTTTGCGTAACCATAATAACAATGCACTGATCAGCCTTGTGTGCATTTTATTATCTGAAGGGAAAAAAATAACCGGTTTCAACTGCATCCTCAGGTTTTTGCCAATCCGCGATGCTCTTCCAAACTCGGCCGAACGCTTTTTGGTAGCTTCTGTTTGACGCATTTTTGTTGGAGCCGTTCGGACAATAATTGAGTCACCGACCCTTGAATAGATCAGGCCCCCTATTTTTCCCGTAAAACCATAATCAGTAAGTTTTCCCATAAAAGTAGTTTTTAGTTAATAAATAAAGGCTTCTGCGGTAAATATAATAGATTTTTCAGGGAAAACACACCCCTTTGATGCGTTAGGACTTCCGGCATCTCCCCCATGGCTTCGCCGTAGATACTTCATAGATACCCCGTAGCAAAGCCGTAGATACTACCTTTCAGACACTGTATACAGCCGGACTTACCCCGGACTTGCATCGGAGTTACCCCGGAATTGTCCTGCTCCTGTGCCTGGAAATATGAAATAAGGAATTAAGAAAATAATTACAAATCCTGTTGGAAAATTAGTTCCTGCTTAATATTTTAAAGATACGCTATTTAGAATATTTGGTAGTATTTTTTTCGACTTTTGACCCAGGCACCCGCTTCATTTACTATATTAGTAGAATGCCTCCTTGCCTTAGATGGCAAACTAACTAAAGAGCATTAGCGGCAGGACGCATGAGCGGGCATTTCTAAAATCTGCAAATACATCGGACACGCCTGATCCGGATTTTTAATTCACTCCTTTTTCAACATCCCAGCAATTGTATTCTTTTCGCAGGGTTATTATTTGACCGGTATGGTAAGCCGTATGGTTAATGAGATTGCCGATCATAACATTCCACGTTTTTCCTTTATTTTGAATAGTGGAATTAAGCCTGGCATCTTCGGAACCGGCAATACAAGCGATCCATTCATCGAAAATATTTTTAATTTTTTTGCAGGCCTGCTCCCATGTGAATCCAAAACTGTTTTTGAATGTTTCATCATTTGGAATTTCAGAAAAAGAAAATTCAGGATCTTTAAATCGGTTGAGATATAATTCATTCCAATATATAAGATGATGTACTATTTCTTCGATAGAATTATTTTGTGGGTTGGGTTTGGCTGAAGCCTGTGATGGAGTAATACCTGCAATCGCAGTTTCTAAAGGTACAAACCAGTCTGGCTGACTGAAGACGGCTTTAAGCTGATATAATAAAATTTCTTTCATGACTTTTTTTACAATTTACAAATTTCCGGAAAAATTTTAAAGCGCGCCCATTAGCGACCCGGAAATCCTTTCAAATATCTACAAATCATTTCGGTAATCATATTGATAAATAAAGGATTTCTGCATGAGAATGAAATGTTTACATACCTTGTAGGGAAATCTAAAAATTAAATTTATGTCGAATAAAAAGATTATCGCAGTTTTTGGCGCGACAGGTGCGCAGGGAGGTGGTTTGGCCCGTGCGATTCTAAATGATCCTGATAGTGAATTTGCAGTTCGTGCCATAACAAGAGATAAGAATTCTGACAAGGCAAAAGAACTCGCGGCAATGGGAGCAGAAGTGGTTGCGGCAGATATTGATGATCCCGAAAGTTTGAAACAGGCACTGAGCGGCGCTTATGGCGCCTACTTTGTCACATTTTTCTGGGACCATTATTCCCCGGAAAAAGAAATGGCGGAAGCCGAAAACATGGCAGCCGCAGCCAAAGAAGCGGGATTAAAACATGTTATATGGTCAACCCTTGAGGACGTTAGGAAGTGGGTTCCGCTCGATGACAACAGCATGCCGACGCTTCGGGAGAAATATAAAGTTCCGCATTTTGATGGCAAAGGGGCTTCCGATCACTTCTTTACTGATGCCGGCTTGCCGGTTACTTTTATGTTACCTTCCTATTATTGGGATAACCTCATCTATTTTGGAATGGGCCCAAAAAGAGGGGCAGACGGCAAACTGGCGATCACATTTCCTATGGGAGATAAAAAAATGGCCGGCATAGCTGCCGCTGATATAGGCAAATGTGCTTACGGAATATTTAAAAAGGGCGCCTCATTAATCGGCAAAAGAGTAGGTGTTGCCGGCGATCAGCTCACCGGTACTGAGATGGCAGAATCGCTGTCCAAAGCTTTGGGCGAAGAAGTTTCATATCATGAAATTACTCCTGAACAGTACCGAAGCTTTGGTTTTCCAGGTGCAGATGACCTTGGAAACATGTTCCAGTTTTACCGCGATTTTGATAACGTTTGCAACAGCACCCGGGATGTAAACTTTTCCAGGGAACTGAACCCGGAATTACAGTCTTTTGATGCGTGGGTTACTGAAAATGCAAAACGAATCCCGGTTGATTAAAGCTTGTGAACCTTTCAGATTTGATTTCTTACCCTTGAATTATCTTGTCGAACATATCAAACCTTGGAAATATCCCGAAAGGTACCATTTGGGGTATGTTTTCGGGAATTTTATTTATTTTTATAAATTCGAACTCATAAGTTTATAAATTATCTGATGTTGAAATTCTTTTTTTCACTTTTGTTCCTTAGTTTTTCTGCAATTGCAATCCCTGTAAATGCTCAGTCAACTGCTTCAAAAAAAGAAAACGAAAATTGGTTTAAGCAAAGGGAATGGCTCAGAGGGTTAAAATTGCAGCCGCATTCATCAACGGATGTACAGGAGTTTGCTCGTCAGTATCATGCGAATAAAAAGTATTGGGATGAAGCCTTTGCCTTCCTGAAAAACCACGACCTGTCGAAATTGACTCCGGGAAAATACACAATTGACGGCGAAAATGTCTATGCTTCTGTTACCCGGGATCCAACAAAGGATTTTGACAAGTCCGCCTGGGAATCACATCGTAAATATATCGATCTGCAATATGTAATTTCAGGTGAAGAGAAAATTGGTGTTTCCCCGGTTGCCGATGTAAAAGTTACCGAACCTTACAATGAAAAAAAGGATGTCGCTCATTACAATGGCCCTGGTAAAATTTACGAGGCCAGACCCGGCACTTTTTTTCTTTTCTTTCCGGGTACTGCTCACCGGCCTGATATTACAACCGGCGCAAATAAAGCCGATAAGAAGATCGTGATCAAGATTAAAAGTGCATAAAGGGATTTTTGATAACAGAATGTCAGAAATTAAATAATTCATAAGAATTATGGGAACGGGAAAAGGAAAAACTAATTTAGCGACTAATATCAATACTTTCTTGTCATGAAAAAACCTTCCCTCGTATTTCTTCTTTTTCAACTGGTAACTTTTTTTTCCTTTGGCCAAACAAAAGTTCAAAGCGTATTAACAGAAAATTTGCTGAATCCCATTAGTGTAGGAATTTTTCATCCACGATTTAGCTGGGAATTAACCAGTAATAAAAGAAATGTCATTCAAACAGCTTATGAAGTAAAAGTAACTTCAGGCAAATCAACTGTCTGGAATCCCGGAAAAATTACTTCCGGCCAATCTGTTCATATTCCTTATGCAGGTTCTCCTTTGCAATCAGGCAAAAAATATTCCTGGCAGATCAGGGTTTGGGATAACAGCGGAAAAGTTTCTTCATGGAGTGCGCCTGCTTTCTTTCAAATGGGTTTATTGAATAAAAGTGACTGGAAAGCGAAGTGGATTGAACCAGATTTTAAGGAAGATTCACCACATGCAAGCCCGATATTTCGCAAACAATTTTCTTTGAATAAAAAAATAGTTTCGGCAACAGCATATATCACTTCCCATGGATTGTATGAAGCGCATATCAATGGACAACGTGTTGGCGATGCATATTTAACTCCCGGTTGGACTTCTTACAACAAGCGTTTGCAATACCAGGCTTATGATGTTACCAATCTTTTGAAGAATGGACAAAATGTAATAGGAGTGGAATTGGGAAATGGCTGGTATCGTGGAACGCTTGCTTGGGGCGGTAATAAAGATATTTATGGAAAAGATGCAGCATTGCTGATGCAGATAAATATTACCTATAGTGATGGTTCTGATGCAACAATTATATCTGATGATAGCTGGAAATCTTCGACAGGGGCCATTCGTTATGCTGAAATATATAATGGTGAAACGATTGATGCAGGAAAGGAAAAAACCGGTTGGTTGTTACCTGCATATCATGATGAAAACTGGAGTGGTGTAAAAGTGGCGGATTTTTCTTTGGATAATTTAATTGCAACAATTAATGAGCCGGTAAGAAAGCATGAAACGTTTAAACCGGTGAAAATTTTTACAACACCAAAAGGCGAAAAAGTTATTGACTTTGGACAGAATCTTGTTGGCTGGGTGGTGCTGAAAGTAAATGGGAAAGAAGGAGATACAGTAACTATTTCTCATGCAGAAGTTTTGGATAAAGAAGGAAATTTTTATACCGCCAATCTGCGTGCTGCCAAAGCACAGGATAATTATATTTTGAAAGGTGGAGGAGAAGAAACTTTTGAGCCACATTTTACATGGCATGGTTTCAGGTATGTGAAACTGGAAGGTTATCCGGGCGAATTAAAACCTGAAAATTTTTCTGCTGTTGCCTTATATTCCGACATGAAACAAACCGGCACTTTCACTTCTTCTAATCCGTTAATAAATCAATTACAACACAATATTCAATGGGGACAAAAAGGAAATTTTCTGGATGTGCCTACTGATTGTCCGCAACGCGATGAACGTCTGGGTTGGACCGGCGATGCACAGGTCTTTTCACGAACTGCTTCATTTAATATGAACGTCAATAATTTCTTTGATAAATGGATGAAGGACGTTGCTGCCGACCAATTGCCCAATGGCAGCGTGCCTTTTGTTATTCCAAATGTTTTGGGAAATGGTGCTGCCGGCTCTGCAGGTTGGTCAGATGTGGCTACAATTATTCCGTGGAATATGTATCTCGCTTATGGAGATAAAAAAATTCTGGAAGACCAATATTCCAGTATGAAAGGCTGGGTTGAATACATTCATAGTCAAAGTAAAAATGATTTATGGAATACAGGGTTTGATTTTGGCGATTGGCTCTTTTACAGTCCTGAAGATGATAATGATGGAAGAGCCGCTGTTACCGATAAATATTTAATAGCCCAATGCTTTTATGCACATTCAACACAATTGCTGATTAACGCTGCAAAAGTGCTAAATAAAGAACAGGACGTGGCTTCTTATTCAGCCTTACTTAAAAAAATAAAAGACGCATTTCTCAAAGAATACATGACACCAAATGGCCGCCTCGTTTCCGGTACACAAACAGCTTATGTGCTGGCTTTGAATTTTGACATGTTGCCTGATTCATTAAGGGCGCAGGCAGCAGCACGACTTGCTGAAAATATAAAGAGTTATGATAATCATCTGACTACAGGCTTTCTCGGCACTCCGTATTTATGTGAAGTGCTTACACGTTTTGGATATGATAGTGTAGCTTATAAATTATTGTTGCAGGACACGTATCCTTCCTGGTTGTATCCGGTAAAAATGGGCGCTACGACGATTTGGGAAAGATGGGATGGAGAAAAACCTGACAGTACTTTTGAAACACCCGGCATGAATTCGTTCAATCATTATGCGTATGGCGCCATTGGTGACTGGATGTACCGCAAAATGGTCGGGCTTGATACTTATGAAGATGGCGCCGGATATAAGCACATCAAAATCAAACCACATATTGGAGGAGGCTTTACTTCCGCATCAGCAACTTTAGAAACTTATTATGGCAAACTAAGCAACAGTTGGAAATTGCTGAATGATTCTTTGATAATGGATATCCAAATTCCCGTAAATACTATGGCGACTGTTTACATTCCTGCTGAGAATGAAAATTCTGTTAAGGAAAGCGGACATGCTTTGTCACAGGTAAATGGATTAAAAGTGACCGGGAAAGAGGATAATTATGTGGTAGTCGAAATTGGCTCAGGAGAATATCATTTTACTGCATTGAAATAATCGAAAAGATGCGAGATTAACTTCGACAAGGGAACAAATAATGGTGATTTTTATTTCATTTATAAAAGCACCTTAATGATATTTATCTGAATAAAAAATCGTCCTGAATTCACATTTCAAAAGTTAAATAGCTGATCATTTTTTTGTTGCTAACCTGAAATAACCTACTTTAGAGATTCAATGAAGCAACTTTCCAATGTCCTGGATCCGGTATTTGTCCGGCCTAAAACTTATTCTTTGTTTGATAAATTTTATTTAAAGTATATAAAAGACGAACGCGACCTTCCCTTTATTTACCTGACAATTAAAATCTCCCTAACCCTTTTACCTTTAGGAATATTATTGTACATGCCTTTTCTGCATGGATGGCTTTGGTGGACCATAGCTGTTGCCTATGCTTACCTGAACAACTTTGTTTTTAAAGGCCCTTTTGGCCTGATGCTTCATTGCACCTGCCATCGCCCTTTCTTCAAAAAGAAATACCAGTTTATAAATTATTATCTGCCATGGGTGATAGCGCCATTTTTTGGCCACTCACCTGAAACTTATTTTGCCCATCACATCGGCATGCATCACACTGAAAATAATCTGAAAGATGATGAAAGCAGTACCATGCCTTTCCAGAGAGATTCTATAAAAGACTTCGGAATATATTTTGGAAAATTTTTATTCAGAGGAGTTTTTGATCTTCTTCAATATTTCTCCAGAAAAAAAAGAAAACGTCTTCTTTATCGTTCACTCCGCGGCGAATTATTGTTCTTTATGTTTTGTATTGCAATGAGTTTCGTAAGCTTTAAAGCCACTCTGTGGGTATTCATCATTCCAATGTTCATCTACCGCCTGGTTTCCATGATGGGAAATTGGGCGCAACATTCATTCATTGATTCAACAAGTCCCGGGAATGAATATAAAAATAGTATTACCTGCATTAATACCAAATACAATTTAAAATGCTGGAACGATGGCTATCACATTAGCCATCATGAAAAGCAGACAATGCATTGGACCGAGCATCCTGTGTATTTTCAAAAGACTTTAGAAAAATATAAATCAAATGATTCTATTGTTTTTGATGGAATCCATTTTTTGCATGTTTTCTTTTGGCTGATGAGAAAGCGTTATGATCTTCTCGCAATTAACTTTGTCAATCTCAATGACAAATACCACAACAATAAAGAAGTTGAAACATTTCTAAAATCCAGAACCGCAAAAATTGAAAGCTGAAGATTGAGCTCGATTCATATTCATAGTTAGTTGTCATTAGAAATTGCCGGTTCCCTTTCTACTGAAAAAATTATAATTGTAGCTTCAGGCAATAACTTTTATCAAATTTCGTTCAATTGTGAAACCAAAATTGCACAAAAATGGTGGTTTTGGTATGATAATTATTATATCACAACAACGCATCATGATTAAAAATTAATTGGATGTTTAGAAAAAAAAATTATTTTTACAATTCGTCAACCCCACTTCTATAAAGAGAACTCTACCTAACCAGAACATAAAATACACATGAAGACAGTTATTTTTAAGCTGATTGCATTGGCAGTCCTAGTTGGAGCTTTCACTTCTATAAAGGCACAAAATGCAAATAGTATAAATGTGGTTACCACCGCTGTTCCTTTTTTGCGGATATCTCCGGATGCCCGTTCAGGTGGTATGGGAGATGTTGGCGTAGCTACTATTCCAGATGCAAATTCCATCTTTTGGAACCTTGCCAAAATACCGTTTGCTCCCAGTAAATCTGCTATTGCACTCACTTACACTCCATGGCTGAAAGGCCTGGATTTGAACGATGTGTATCTTGTCTCAGCCGCCGGATATTACCAGTTGGATGACTTGCAGGCTATTTCCGGTTCAGTAAGATATTTTAGTTTGGGTAATATTCAGTTTACAGATAATTTAGGCAATGATCTTCAAACTTATCGTCCACGTGAATTTGCAGTTGATGCGGGATATTCAAGAAAACTTTCCGAGTCTTTAGGATTGGGAATTTCATTGAGGTATATTAATTCCAATCTTGCCAGCGGTCAGTCAGCCAGTGGATCTATTTACAAAACCGGGACTGCGGTTGCGGGAGATATTTCCTTATTTAATGACGGATCTGCAGGAGGAACTGCTTCCGGTCTGAACTGGGGAGTTGCTATCAGCAATCTTGGTTCAAAAATTTCTTATACCAACGACGCTTCTGAAAGAGATTTTATTCCTGCTAATTTAGGTTTGGGGCTGGCTTACGTGGATGTGGTAAATGAGGCAAACAAAGTAACTTTTGGTTTGGATGTCAATAAATTATTGGTTCCAACACCGCCGGCTTTGGGCGATTCTGCAGGATTGGTGACCTACCATGATGAAGGTGTTGTTTCCAGTTGGTTCAAATCTTTCGGTGATGCGCCGGGTGGCTTTAAAGAAGAATTAAAAGAGTTTCAGATTTCTGTAGGCGTTGAATATACTTATAATGATCAGTTTTCTTTAAGAACGGGATATTTTTATGAGAATCCGTTAAAAGGTGACAGGCAATATTTTACTGTCGGCGCCGGCCTGAATTATAATGTCTTTGGGTTGAACTTCTCTTACCTGATCCCTTCAGGAAATGGTGTAAACAGGAATCCTCTATCCAACACATTGCGTTTCAGCATTCTTTTCAATTTGGATAAATCTGCAGCAGTAGGCGGTGGCGGAAATGATTAAAAAACACTTTTAATTTATCGTATATTTGAACGCTCCTTAAGGAGCGTTTTTCATTTGCAGTAAATAAAAAATAAACTAATTTTTATTAAAAAAATAGACCGCAAATAAAGTGAGAATGTAACTTACTAATAACCCGGTTAACCAATAAACCAGTTAACCAATAAACCAATAAACCAATCACCAAACATGAAACCTTCACCCAAACTTCCTTTCCGCACAGGCTTTGGCATCGACTTTCATCAGTTAGCTGAAGGAAGAGAATTATGGATCGGGGGAATTCAATTAGAACATACGAAAGGAGCGCTTGGCCATAGCGACGCTGATGTTTTACTTCATGCGATTTGCGATGCCATGTTAGGGGCGCTTTCTCTCGGGGACATCGGTTTTCATTTTCCTGATACTGATGAGGCTTATAAAAATATTGACAGTAAAATTCTTTTAAAAGAAACGATTCGGTTCATTACAGAAGCCGGATATGTTGTAGGAAATATTGATTCAACTGTTTGCCTCGAATTACCAAAAATAAAACCTTACATTTCTCAAATGCAGAAAGTGATTTCAGAAATACTGATGATCGATGAAACGCAGGTTTCTATAAAGGCAACCACTTCAGAAAAAATGGGTTTCGTGGGCCGCCAGGAAGGTATCGCAGCATATGCAACGGTTTTGCTGTTATCAGTGGAATAACCTTTGAAAAGGATCTTCACAGTTTTAAGCTAAATGAAAGGCACATCATTGATGAAATTATAAGTTGAGAATAACGAGAAGAAGTGAGCCTTTTTGATTACATTGCAGAGCCGGTTTTTCAGTTGTTTTATTTGAATCATTAGCCGGCCTCTTTGGGAGATTTTTTAAGACTAGATAAATTCAGCCATGAAAGGTCTTAATTATTTTTTTTGCATTCTCCTTCTATTTATAAGCTATAGCGGCTTTTCACAGGAAATTTGTAACAATGGTAAAGATGATGACGGTGATGGGTTAATTGATCTGCAGGATCCGGATTGCCAATGTCATTTTAATGTAACAGGTAATCTTTTGCAAAACGCTTCTTTTGAGTCCTTTAAAAATTGTCCTACTAATTATTCTTATAATAACGATTACAACATTATCAATTTTTGGAAATATGCTAATTATACAAGTGGTAACGTAGCGCAATACTATCATAATTTCCGTTGTTCTTACGATTCTGCGCAGGTAATGCTTTTTATTCCACCGGCTCTTCCATTACCCGACGGAAAAGCGTTTATCTCAATAAGGCAATATGTTTATCGAAAACCAAATATGCAGGAGACAGATCTTGCAAAAGTTTACGTGAGCCAATGTTTACAGAATCCCCTTATCCCTGGTCAACAATATACGCTCACTTTTAGCGCTGCCCGTTTTAAATCAAATGATGACCGTGATTTTAAATTTAAATTAGTACCATTTACTGTAGCCATCTTTGGTAGCGCCGATTGTAATGCTGTGCCATTTGGGCCGGCAAATGCAATCAGCAATGGCTGCCCTGCAAATTATCCGGGGTGGAAATTACTTGGTAAAACAAAAGTTTATAGTAAAGGCAAGTGGGTACAAAACAAGATTAATTTTACAGTACCATCAGATATCAACGTAATTGCAATAGGACCCGATTGTTCTCTTTTAAACCCTGACTTTGATAATGCAGATAGTACCACTTTTCTGGATTTTTATGTTTATGATTTAGATGACCTGCATTTATTGCCAACGAAAGATTTCCACTTTACTTATATTCAAAATCAGAGTATTAATCCATGCTCTGTGGATTCGGTACTAACTGTCCCTTTTACCCCTAATACCACATTCCAATGGTATAAAGACAGTATTGCAATTATTGGCGCCACAGAAAATAATTATCATTTACCCAAAAATAATTCATTTGGAAATTACAATGTCCGTATTACTTATCCTGATTCATGTCTTATTTCTGAAACTTATTCGGTACAGGTAAATGAACTGGATAAACTTGATCTTCCGGCTGATACTTCGCTGTGTGAAAAAGATACCTTACTCCTGGCGCCTGCTTTGAAAGGGGTTACTTATTTATTAAATGGCAACAGCGATACAGTAGTCAGGATATCAGAGGAAGGAATTTATAATATAATCGCAACTACTGCCAGTGGCTGTTCACGCAAATTCACTGTTAATGTCCATCCTCAAAATTGCAACCTCTTTATGCCCAATGCTTTTACACCAAATGGGGATGGTAAAAACGATTTATTCCGCATTCCCGAACAGGTAAAATTAGAACTGAAGGAATTTTCAATCTTTGATCGTTGGGGAAATAAGGTGTTTAGTACAACTACAAGAAATGCAGGATGGGACGGTAGTTTTAAAGGTGCAGCCTGCACTACAGGAGTTTACATTTATATCATTGATGGGACTGCGGGTAATAAGAAGATACAATTAAAAGGAACGGTGACTTTGGTTAGATAAAAAATGAAAAGAAGTAAATATATTTCTAAACGCAATTACCTGATCCTTCCAACTTTACCTTCAAATTCGGCCCTTACTTCTCCATCATTCCTTCTCCATTTGCTTGGTCATATAAAATCCAATAAATAATCCAAGACCCGCCATTGTAAAAATCGCTGCGGGGTAAATCGCATCTCTGTCAAGCAGGGTGTAGGCTGATAAAACCAAAGCGATAAAAACGCCTATACCAATTCCCATTAAGAGCAACGCGAGATTTAAAATGATTACTTTACCAACCGAACCTGTAGTTGGTTTGCCTTTGATGAAAATTCCTGCATCTGCACCTTTTTCGATTAATGCAAGTCTTTCTTTATTTCTCGTAGATAAAAAAAGATATACAATTCCAAAAACCACGATAAAAAATGTTACCGAAACCATAACGCCTTCCATAATTGATTGTTTTAAATGATTAATTTTAATGTGTTCAATAATTATGACGGGGTTATTTTAAAATTGGTTACGAAAAATTTCAATTATTTTTTTTTTAAATAGTTGTAACCGGTCGTAAATGCTCATCGTCTTATTTAAAATAACATGCAGAAATTAAACGATCAACATTATATCAATCTGGTAATTGGAGGTGATGTCCATGCCTTTGCCGTTTTGGTAGATCGTTATAAAAACCTGGTCTTTACTTTATCACTGAAAATGCTTCAAAGCCGGGAAGAAGCTGAGGAAGTTGCACAGGATGTATTTATTAAAGTTTATAAATCATTAGAAAAATTTAAAACTGAATCAAAGTTCTCAACCTGGCTTTACAGGATAACTTACAACTCATGTATCGATACTTTGAGAAGTAAGAAAAGAAATGCATCCCTTTTTTCTCTTAATGATTTTGAAGAAGATGAAGTAGTTTCTTTAATAAATGTTTTGGATACAATTGAAGAGCGTGAACGCAAACAAATGATTCAAAAGTGCCTCAGTTTATTGCCGCCTGAAGAGAGTTTTTTGTTGAATCTTTATTATTTTCAGGGAAATTCTTTAAAAGAAATTTCAAAAATTATGAGTATCAATGAAAACAATCTGAAAATAAAACTCTTCAGAAGCAGAAGACGGTTGGCAGGCATTTTAAAAACACAACTTGAACCTGAAATAATCAATCAGTATGAAAATGAAGGAAGATAAAAATATTGAAAACCTGGTAGAAAAAATGATGAGCGATTCCTCTCTGGAAACACCCTCGTTTGATTTTACCTCAAAGGTAATGTCAGAAGTTCTGGCCACAGAAAAAAAACATGTTTACTATAATCCTCTCATTTCAAAACGAGGCTGGTTTGTGATCTTTACTACAATTGCCGGTTTGCTTGGATGGCTTATTTTCAATAGTCATTCACAAACTCAGACAAATTCAAATTTTGATTTCAGTTTTATAAATGCTGACAAGGTTCTTAAAGTTTTCTCCGGACTGGAGTTTTCGGGCATCACTGCCAATATTATCCTTTTCTCGATGATGATGATGTTTGTTCAAATCATTTTACTAAAAGGTTATTTAAATAAAAGATTTCATAAATGAAGATTGCTCGATTATTTGCACAATTATTAAATAAAAAGAGCAACATCGAAAATGCTGCTCTCTTCAACCATCAACTTTCAACCATGAACTATTCTCATCTATGGTCCTCATGATGAGGTTCTAATTCATCTACATGTACCTCTGTATTGCGCACAGAACCTTTTACAGTTTCATCACGTTGCGTAACTTCTTTTTTGACCCTTACTTCCTCTACTACACGCGCTTCTTTGTTTACTACCGGCACTTCTGAATGTTCCCTGATTTCTATATCCTGATCTTTTGAATGATCAAAATCGGCATCTGTAGCAGGACGATCTACGTTTTTGCGATCCACTTTTACGTGCTCTTCTCTTAAATTTACCTTCTGTTCAACAGGCTGGTCTACTACCCGCTTGTGAATTCTGATTCCGCCGGTTTCTTCTTCTCTTTTACCTACTTCAAAATTTTCTTTGATTACAGGAATGGTAGTTTCCGCGTTTCTATTTTCATTTCGAATGATGCTATCATTATCGGTGTCTGCCGTTCTGTTTTGACGGTTTTTATACAAGTTCCTGTCATTAAAAACTTCATGGTTATAGAAATCGTTCCCGGCAGCAACTGCTGCTCCGCCAGTTACAGTATTGAATGTTTTAGTTTCCATATCGCGGTTAAGCATGTTATGATTATATTCAGGAATACTGTTCAACTGGCCTACTGTCATGTTAGACAAAATAACATTGTCATCATCTTTATCAAGTTCTGCCGTACCAATTGGTATCAGCACTTTCCGTCTTTCATCCAGACCAATGTCTTTGTTTTTCTTCACCTGCAAAATGATATACCTTACTTTCATAGATTCTTTATCAAATACAAGATCATCTACTTTACCGATTTTATTTCTTTGAGCATCCAATACGTCCCAACCTGTAATGTCTTCCTGTCCTTTGGCTATTTCAAAATTGCTGCCGTTCAGTTCATGCAAACGGTCGGGCCTGTTATCTTTATATTTCATAATTTTTTAGATTTTATGGTTAATTAATAATTTTTCTTTTAAGAATAATTGGCAGGTTTATGAAACTGCCATTGATATGTGGCGGCTGTATTATTTCCATTATTATTTTCACGGCTATTCTTCAGGATCATTCCGGTGCTGTCTTTTACAGTATTGATATTTCCGTTGGTATTGTTGCCTTTGCGGAATACAAAATACAGGATGATCAGAATAATGATTATGATCAGGATGATCCACCAGGCTGACGAGCTCTTCTTGGGCTCTACATTTAATTCTGCCATAATATTGAGTTTTTAATTTTAAAAATTATTTCAGCATCTCATTTTAAAGATTTAAAACAGTTACTTCCTGCGTTCACGTTCCAATGAAACTTTTTCTTTCTTTAAAGTGACTTTCTCAGAATGAGGTATGACCGTTTCGGATTTTATTATGTGAATTTCTTCTGTCACTTCATATCTCTTTTTTACTTCCACAATTTCCTTTACAACTGGTATAATCGTTTTGTTGCCTTCATTCCTTATCTGCGGCGGCTCGTCAAAAATTTTATCTTTTACAGTAATTCTTTCTACCTGGTAATTATCGCTGTGAAGAGGAATATTAATGTCTTGCTCTTTATTTATAATGCTTTTTTTAATGTGGATTTTTCCTGTTTCGACTACTTTTTTTTCTACGTTCAGAAATTCCTTTATTACCGGAATAACAACAGTTTCATCTTCGCTAAAAGGCTGTTCTTCTCCTCTCGGTTCATTTTTCAGTAAATTTTTTTCTTTTTCCATCGACACATTTTTTTCAAAAGCCATGCCTTCATGAGCGATGAAAGAAAGTTTCCTGAATTTGAGTGATTTAAGTAACGCAACAGAAAAAATATGGCGGAAATTGTGTAATTACCTACACAATAAAAGAACACGTAAGAAACACTGCTAAAACCCGGACAAAATATAAGCCAGTAAAGATCTATGATAACAGAAAAGACATTT
>Ga0134128_10002844_pt1 | contig 21279 bp, 41 predicted proteins | sample KB31754_FD_96462 | JGI IMG/M metagenome (GOLD analysis project Ga0134128, IMG submission 96462) | Terrestrial soil microbial communities with excess Nitrogen fertilizer from Kellogg Biological Station, Michigan, USA - KB3-175-4 | ecosystem: Environmental > Terrestrial > Soil > Unclassified ... | reverse complement strand
TTCCTCATCTTGGATTGAACAACGCGGGCCGGCGCGGCCACGCTCAACTAAGGCAACGTGGTTCCCCACGATGTCACGCTGTACCCCGCGTCCGGGTTCTGTCTGCTCGTATGAGGCCTCGTAGCCGGCGCTCACTTCGGGCAATTCTTTGTTGACATAATCGATGGCGGCCTTGTCTTTGATCACCAGGTCGGCAATCAATAGGTCGTCTTGTATCCCCTCTCCGCGGCGCACGTTTTGAACGGACCCGACGGATATTTGGTGCCAGTTCTCGGGGCTGACAAAATCATTTGGGTGCTCTACCGTGACATCCTTACCCTCGAAGCTGGCAATGGTCTCGGCGCGGAACACTTCCTCGGGCAGGCGATCAATGCGAATCTCGCCGTTAACCGCGTCCAGTGGCAGCTCTTCATCGGTGTAGCGCTGCTCGCCGATGCGAGCTATTGGCACGTCCTGGCACACCAGGAAACCCTCGGGCGTGGTGCTGCGCTTCGCACCCAGGTCGCTCGTCGTGTAGAAGCGTCCGCGGTCTTTGGTTTGGTGCTTCATGGTTATTCTTCAATAATGGGCTCGGCAAAACACCGACAGTTGTAAATGCCGCCCGGATTGGCGCGCGCCCCGCTGTGCTCATCGGCCACCGGCGGATCATTCCACGCGAAAATCTTGCCGTTCAAAATCTTGTGGTCTGGCCGCACCGTGCTGTCTCCAGAGGTGCGCCAGATGTAATGCGTGCTGCCAATAGCCTGCGCTCGAGCCTGCGTGAGATTCGACGCGGTGCGCGACACCTCGGTACGCGCAATCAATACCGCGCGGCTCTTGGTGACTTCGCCGCTGCGCATGATCTCGCGCTGTATTTCTTTGCCGCGGGTGCTGTCTTCCAATCCCTTGATCGTCAGGTCATGCACCCGCCGCGCCGCCTCGATCGGGATGCTTTGAATCAGCGTCACCTGCTCAGCCATCAGGCGGCGCATGGTCTCACCGACATCGGCGCCCTGCACCTCGCGCTGCAGGCCCTTGGATAGATCGGCGCTGACCGTTTTCCAGCCAGCCAGGTCGCGCTGGTTCACATCCTCGACCATCTTCTTGGCGGTCGCCGTGGCCCAGGGCATCAGGGCATCGGCATAGGCCGACAGCATCTGCGTGATCGTCGGCACCGTGGCCGGGTCGCCCGGCGGAAAGCCGCCGATGATGTGCCCGACGTGCTCAGCCAGGCGCCGTAGCTGCCTTGCGTACACCCGCTCCGCCTGCTGCGGCTTCGTCAGCCTTCGCGGCGGCGCCATTCGGTCCAGGGTTAGCGGTTTCATTTGGTGTTTCCTCGGGCGCTGGCGGCGGTTCGTCCTCGGCCTCTTTGATGTCTTCGTCGCTCACGTTAGAGAAAACTCCCGTGATGTGCGACGACTGGCGCAACTCCTTGAGCGCCGTGGCGCGGTCGATAATCCCGGCATCCGATGCCCCTACGATGGCGGTTGTGATCTGTGAGGCAATCGTGCCTTTCTCTGTGTCGGAGAGCTGCCATAGCGGGCGGAAATCGAAGTCGAACGACTCGGGGGGCGCCTCGCCCAGTTCGCTGCGATACAGCGCGCCGTAGACCTTGCCGACGCCCGTGCGCAGTCGGCGCTCCTGCTGCTGCTTGACGTTGTCGTAATAGTTGCGGATGTCGCTCTCGCCGGTGCTGGAGAGCCCGGCCGGGGATTGGCCGAACAGGCGCACCAGCGGAATCCCGAGCGCGCCGCTGATCTGCTGGCCAAACTGCAGCAGTACGTCGTTCAGGCCGGCGAAGGTGTAGGCGTGCGCCTCAAACTCATCCTTGCCATCCATGAGGGTCATGCCCTCGTTGGACTGGTACATGCGGATCATGTCGATCTGCTTGATCAGGCCCTCGAACGCTTTTCCGCCGGTAGCGATGATCTCGCGTAGGCCATCGACCTTGTACGTCCTCAAGTGTGCCTTGAACACCAACTGCGCCGCACCCTGCGTAGTGCTGTCGAACGCCACCAGGCGATCCCACAGGCGCTCCAGCACGGATTGTCCCCATCCGTTCTCGGCGATACGCTGCCAGTACGGCAGGTCCACGCCCTCCACGCGGATGACGCGAGAATGGTGAATGCGCATGTTCACCAACGCCTGCGCGTCGGCGATCACGTCGTAGTATTTTGGCTTGCCCATGTCCGGGCCGAAGTCGGTGATCAGGTCCTGAAGGGTCGGCTGCACCACCCATCGATCCAGCGGCAGCACGCCCTTGAACTGACCTTTTCCGATGGTGTCCAGGCGCAGCGGCGTCTCCATCTTCTGGCCGTCGATCATCAGCACACCGACACAGCCCCCGTACAGCCTAGCCCACTTCACCGTATCGCAAATTGCGTCCCACAGCCGCAGACGGCCCGCGGCCTTTTCCAGCGACTCCATGTCGTCGGGATCGATCTCGCCCTTGAGAACGATGCCTTCGCGCGTCATGTCCTCGGCGTAGGTATCCACCGCCTGGCCGGCAATCCAGCTGGAGCGGTAGACAAACTCCATCTGCACGCGGTTGCGCGACATCGGAGAAAAGCCATAGCCAGCGCCATCGTTCTGATTTCCTGTTCCCAGGCCGACGCGCGCGGCGAAGTTCTGGAAGCTGTCGGCGGTTCGGGCCGGCTGCTGTGCGCGTGTTCTCCGCTTCATGCCAGCCGCTCCCAAATTTCGATGGCGCGCGCGCTCGGCGGGAAGCACATGACGAACGCATCCGCCAGATTCGGCGATGCCACGTCACGTTTAGCCAGATCCTTTTTGCTTTCCACTTTCACGCGCCCGTTCGCGTCGTAGTCACGGCGAGGTGTCGAGAGTTCATCAATGAGCTTGTCCAGGTGGGGGCAATCGCTGGCGATGCTGATCAGCTGGTCGTCGCTGAACTTCTCGCCGCGCTGTACCGCGTTGTAGGTGTTGCGGAACCGGTCCGCCAGCATCCACCAGGCCTGCGCCTTGATGTTGCTGAACATGTCTTTGTTGGTGCGTCCCGGCAGATACGTCGAGTCCGGGTCACACACCGCGCCGCCTGCGTTGAAGCCGGCGTGCTGCACCATGAAGGTCTCGCCTTCCGTCTTGCGCTGCTCGTTGATCTCGTTGAACTTCGCGCCCGAGCCGGCGCCCACGCCAATCGAGTCGTAAGCCACTGATGCCTGACGCTCCCGCGCTGCGTTATAGGTGCGCGAGCAGCTTTTCAGCAGCTCATCCTCGCCAGCCTTCCACTCGTCGGCCCAGCTCACCACGGAGCCTCGCGCGTAGACATTGGCGCACTTGTCCTGCCCGCTATCGGCCACGTCATAGCCGATACGCCGCGCACCCGATGCCTCAAAGCCAAGCTTCACATGCGCGTCAATCGCCGCCAGAATCCACGAGCGCTTGATGATGACCGCATCGTCGTCCTGGCGGGGCTCGCCCAGGTAGATGTGCGCGTATTCGTCGTAATCCTCGGCTTTTGCAGCTTCGATCACCTTTTTGATCGTGTCGCTGAGAAACGGGTTTTCCGTGTAGTTCAGCTTCCTGACGATGGTGTCGGGCGGCGGGCTGGTGACGAACCGCTTGTAAATGAAATCGGTTGACAGGCGAGGATTGAAAACAATCCAGTGCTGTGAGCCCTCTTTTCTCAGAGTCGGGTCAATGACCAACCACTGGGATTCGGTCATCAGGTGGGCCTCTTCGGCCCAGTGCACATCGATGGATTCGAGAGACTTGATTTCGTCAATGGCGCGCCACAGGCCATAGAACACGAACTCGCTGCCAGTCGTCAGACAGACGATCTTGTTGTCCGTGATCTTGAATTTGGCCTGCCAGCCGAACCTCTCGATCTGGATCTTGAGCAGCGTGTAGACCGATTCCTCGATCTTGTTCTGGAACTGCCGAGTGCACAGAAACCGCAGCTTCATGCACTGCGCCAGCACAATCGCCGCCTCAGCCGTGGCCCAGGACTTGCCCGAGCTGCGGCCACCGTACAACACCCTATTGCGTGCCGGTGTTCTCCAAAACGACTCCAGAACCCCGTTGTTTAGACTTGGGCGGCTTTCCATAAAACTCGTCCCATGTGATGGTCTTGGCGGCCGGGTTATCGACTTGCGCCATATCCCGCACCGCCTCTTTGTTGGCTGCGATCAGGTTGATCGGCGTCTTGGCGGCCTCGTTCGCCATCGAGGTCAAAGCGGAAACGTTCTTGAGCGTGTCCAGCGACAGGTGCGGGTCCACGACATCGACCTTTTGCATTTCCGTGCTCGCGATGGCGCTGAGTTGTCGGAACGTCGAAGCCGCATGGGCTGCGCCGTCCAGCATGTCATCGCTGATCGCAAGGAGCTTGGCTGCGTACCGCTGCGTACCTTCCCGCGTACCAGAATCGAGCGCCCGATAAGCAAGCTCTGCCGTAACTATTTGATTCCCAACGGCTTTTATCTGCTTGACCCGCGTACCTTTGCGCTTGCGGATAAGCCCCTCAGAGACGCCAAACTCTTTGGCGAGCGCCCTGGATGCCTCGCCTTCGAGCAGCCGCTTTTCAATGTCCGCCCACTGGCTCTCGGTCAGCTTGGACTTACGCCCCATACCAGCACAACCACATGACGCCCAGCAGAATCGCCCAAAACGTCAGTAGGCTCATGATTTAGGCAGCAGGTTGGTCGGCCGGCGCCGTCACGGTGTACCCGCGCGCGGTCAGATCGGCGACTTCGGCAGCCACAGTCGCAGCCTCGGTTTCCTTGCCCTCCACGAAGGCGACCACCTCGGCGAATTTCTGCTTCAAGTCGTCTCCTGCGCTGGCCAGGTGGCCCTCGATATAGCCCTTGATGTCTGCAATGCTCATGATGATCCTTGGTGAAAGATGCCCAGCCCCGCGCGCAATTGGTCGGGAGACAGCGGATTGCGCCTTTGCTCGTGCTGGGACTGCTGGCGTTACGACGGCACTGGCCAGCGCTGCCTTTGCCACATACACCTGTGCCGCGCCCTGTCGGGCAGGATGGCAACTGCTGGGTAGAGGTGGCGAGAGATTCGCCGCCCGCGAAGATCAGCACCTCGGGTCGTTGTGACGTGTGCGTGTGATGCGTCTTCGGGGCGACTGAAATGGGCGGGCCGGGAAGGAGTCGCACCTTCAACCCGCGGCTTTGGAGGCCGCTGCTCTGCCAGTTGAGCTACCGACACAAACAAAAAGACCTCACTGGAATGATCTCAGCGAGGCGAAAATGTGGCCAGCTTATGGCGCTGTGCCGTGCCACGCGGCATTGCTGCCGGATACGAAAAAGCCACCGCTAGGGTGGCTTGGGAAATTCTGGAGGCAGTTACGTGCGATTCACTCACCCACGCTCGCGCCCACACACGTATTCGAAACGATATCCAACCTAATGTCAAGCGTTTTATTCCTCATCTTCAGAATATTCCGCAAAAACATTCTTTCGCCACATCCATGCGGTCTCAGTTGGTGGCCTTGGACAGAAATCCGCAAATGGTTTCCTGGTCTGGGCGCTTTTTACTTTCTTGGCCACGGCTGCTTCCTGCTGGTTTTCCTTGGGTGTCCCAATTCTGACGTTTCCCACCGTATAACCGCCTTCGTCGCGTGTTCTCAGCATGCCGTATTGCCCGGACAGTCGGCCTCGATCTTCTAATTTCTGGCCCCAAATTTCCAGCCATTCGTCGTATGTCAAGTCGAATTCAATGCCGCGTCGTTTCGCGTTACTCCTGTGAGACTGATATTTCCTATATGAAGAAATAGATTTAACTGAGTTTTGATGTGTAGAATCAGAAGTGCTCATGCCGCTCGTTCCTTTGACGATGGTTTGGGAAGTGGCGTTCACGGCCTGCAAGCTGTGAACGCTGCGCATATTTTACTGTGAATTCTTACAGTAATCAACTATTCAGCACACGCCAGCCCCAATCAGCCGGCGCAGCAGGGTCGTCCTGGCCTCGATCAAAATCGTGGTGCGCTCGAACGGGTCAGTCGGCAGGCGCGGGCTTGTCCACACGTTCACGCCGCAGGCCAAATTACGCGCCTGCAGCTGGATCGCGGTTCGATACACCGGGGGCAGCTCAGATAAATGGAAATCGACTGCTTTCATGGTCTCGTTGTGCAATGTGCTATCGACAACGTCGTTTTCGCTGTCCCACTGGCGCGAGTTCTTGACGCCTGCAAACATCGCGCAGGCGCCGTGCTGAGCCACGCCAGTCCAGTCTTTGGCCCAGCGATACCACGATGAAATCAGGTCATCCAGCAGATTGTCGGTTTCGTCGCGCACCATGCATTCCCCTTTTTATAAAGATTGACCGACCACAGAGCCCCATACCCGCTGCAGCGCCAGCCGGTCGCCCGTAAATGGCGTCTGACGCGGCCCCTCATAGCGCGGCACCGGGGCGAGCTTGCGCTGCCCAATGGCCTCGCGCCAGTCCTCGATCACCGACCAGACCTGTGGCGAGTGACTTTTATCGCGCTCGAAGAGGCCCATGACGGCACCCTGGGCGAGCACCTTTTGGGCTTCCTTGCTGGTCAGGCCGGCGCGATCCTTGACCTGGCGCGCGGTCCCCGGACGGCCATCCAGCGCCGCGCATACCGATTTCGTTTTCTCGCCGATGGGGCGACCCTTGGGTTTGCCTGTGGGTTTGGTCATTCGAGCACCTCCCGCACCGTCACACCCTGCGGCACCTTGCATTCCTTGGTCACGCCGTAGCGCATGAAATCACTGCCTTCCTCGCGCTCGTAGCGCTTGAGGCTGCCGTATTTAGCAAGCTGGTTCAGGGATTTCATGACCATGGGTTGCGGCATGCATAGGGCCCTGGCGACTTCATCGGTCGCGCAGATGCCTTCATGCAGGACGTGCTTCCAGATTGTTGCGCTGTCTTTCACTTTGAGAGCCTTTCGATCACCCATGCCAGGGCGTCCATTTCATCAACGTGGGCCAACTTCCACGCGCGGCGCTGGCCGTGGATACCGTCCGGGCTGCTGTTCGCGTGGTGCTTGTCGCAGAGCGGCGCCACCAGCCAGTTACTGGCACGCTGCGACATGCCTTGTCCCTCGCGTAAGTGGTGAACCTGGGCCGGCGTGGCGCCGTAGCCGAGGTGTTGGCACAGGTAGCACCCCAAAGCGGCAACGCGGCCCATCCACTGCTTTTCGGCGATGGTGCTCATGCGCACTCCTCAGCCGCGCGAAACTGCACGCCCTTCTCTGCGCCGAAGGCTTCCATGAGCGTTTGCATATCGCTCATTTCCGCTTTGGTCATGCGGCTGGTATGCATGCCGAGCGCGACAAACCCTGTTCCGTCAAGATTGGGAACGACATCAAGTTTCTTCAGGCTCGCGGTAAAAACGTGCTTCCAATCCTCTGGCGCGAGCTTCTTGCCGTACCAGTCCACTTGCTGGCTGATGTCTGCCAGCATCGCCCACAGACGCCGGTTTTGCGCATTGCTGCGCTTTTCCTCGCGCAGCTCCAGCGTCATGCGCCGGCCCGCGATCAGGTGCGCCTTCGCGTGGTGCCACGCCTTGTTGAGTTGCTCAAAACCCTGCTGTGCATTCCAAAGGGCGAATGTGAGGCGTTCGCTCATACCGGCGCCCGCTGATAAGCAATCGTCAGCCCCAGTTCTTTCGCGATCCGGTGTTCAAGCCGCGCGCCGCGGGAATCCTCCCAGCCAGACAGCATGAAAACCGCATCGCACTGAACCACCTGTGCAATCGCCATGCGCATGTAACCCTCCCATGACTTGCAGGGCGGCTCGGCGTTTTCAGCAGGATTCAGGACCGTATCGCCGCAGGCGCGCAAACGAGCGGCTTCGGCGTGGAAGGCTGGAAAATTGAAATCTGGCAAGCCACTCATCGGCCCCGCAACGTATGTCTTCATGCGACCACCACCACTTCAATACCGTGCACGGTCGCCATAAGGTGCTGTTTCACGCGAAACAGTGGGGTGATGACGCCCTTCACATCCTCCAGCACCGTCGCGCCAGTCTTTGCATCAACATAGCAAAAATCGGGCTTGTAGCGAAGCGCTGGCTTCCTGCGGCCGCCGATTACTACTGCCGGCGCGAGCACATAGACGGGCTGACGGTGCAGGCCGGCGATATACCCGGCCCGCTCCAGAATCAGCAGCTCGCCGTACCTGCGCGCCTCGGCTTTCGAGTCGAAAACGATGCCGTCCACGGTTGTTTTGACTGCGCCGTACTTGCTCACGACTTACTCCCCGTCCAAGATGCCACCTGCACGCCGACAAACGTAATGAAAAACAGGATGCCCACCAGTACAGTGGCGATCATGTCGAGCACCCAAATGATGGCGCTGCCGATGCCGGCGAGCGTTTTGCGGATGAACTTCACACTTCCACCTTCGCTTTCTCGATTGGTTCCACGGCCAGAGGGCCTTTGCACAGCGCCCGAATCTGCTTTTCGTCGTGCCCGGCAGCTACCCAATCCGCCAGCACGGCACGCCGGCGTGTGGTGGCCTCGCTTTGCGGGATCTGGTACGTGCCGATCTTCTGAATCAGGCGGCCGCCGCAATAGATGCAGGCCGGGTTGTGCATCGGCCAGGCGGGCGCCTCTCGGGTTGCGGTGCAGTCGGTGCAGGTCATACGGCCACCTCTTCCGCTGCGTTTTCAATAGCTTCTTGCGTAGACCCGATAAGGGCTACAGCTTGAATTCGTTTGCCAATCCACGCCGCGCAAGGAGCCGCCCAGCTATTGCCGAGCGCCTTGTAACGGGGTCCGTCTGCGGCTGGTTTGCCACGGTGCGGGATGGCGGTATACCCGCGCGGGAATCCTTGAAGCGCCTCGCATTCTTCTGGCGTCAGGCGGCGCACCTGTTGACCAACGACCGTCATAGGTTGTTTGTCTTGTCTGCCACCCTGGCCTCCGTTGGCTGTAAGCGTCTGCGCGACGATGGATGCAATTGCCGGAACATGCGCCAGCGCCGCCAGCGGGTGGCAGGGGTCGCCCGCTTTGGGGCTGCTGTAGTTAGCCGCACTGGTGATCTGCGTCGTGTCGAAGGCAATCAGTCCGTGCTTGTCACGAAACCCACTGTGAGCATCGCCATTACTGACCAGTGTTGGCACTGTGACCGACACCAGCGGCGTGCCGCGCCCCGTGCCATCCTCGCTGGCGTCGAAGCCTTCTCCGCGCAGGCTGTGCGCGATGTACGGCGCTTCGTGGTTGCAGTTCAGCGTCGGCGCCATGTCGGCACCGATTTCGGCACCGGCTTGACCCGTGGCGGCGCATAAAGTTCGCACAGGAATCAAGGTTTCGCAGGTATCAACATCCGTGCCTGGTGGCCGGTCGCCGCCGGTCTTGTTGCCGCCCGCGCGCAATGTTGGGCTAACTTGAACTACTCCGCCGCTGCATTCAAAGTCGGTTCCGAGTCCGCCACCGCCCTCAGTGCGAGCGCTAAGGGTGCCGGTAGGCCTTTGCCCCGCTTGTCGGCGCGGCGCAGGATGCCCCGACAGGCTGTGGCGCTCAAAAAGTACCGCTGCGGCACTGCGCCAGTCTCCAAGACATCCGACAACGAACACACGGCGGCGTCGCTGGGGAACTCCAAAGTGCTGAGCGTCGAGAACGCGGTAGGCGAACCCATACCCGAGTTGGCCCAGCATCCCGAGGAAGGCGCCAAAGTCCCTTCCTCCGTTTGATGACAGAACGCCGGGGACGTTCTCCCAAACCAGCCATTGGGGCCGATACTTTGCAGCAATGGCACCAAAGGTAAGCATGAGGTTGCCACGCGGGTCAGCCAGTCCTTTTCTGAGTCCCGCGACACTGAAGGATTGGCAGGGAGTTCCTCCGCAAAGAAGGTCAATTGGTTCATCGGTCCAGTCCTTGAATTTGGTCATGTCGCCCCAGTTGGGCGTGTCTGGGTAATGGTGCGCCAGCAGCGCGCACGGGAAGGGCTCGATTTCAGAGAAGGCGACGGCTTTCCAACCGAGAGGCGTAAATGCCACGCTGGCCGCTTCGATGCCTGAACAAACGGACAAGAATCTCACACCGCCACCCTCCGGCCCAGCCCCGCAAACGGACTCGAATGGTCCGCCCACACTTTTCCCAGCCGGATGCGCGAGGCATAACCCTTCTGCAGCCCGAGCCGCAGTTCGATGACGTTCCCCGGCTCCGCACTGGCGCGAATCTCGCGCACGATGTCGATGGTCAGCTTTGAGTTCGCCCGGCGTGCGTTGGCGATGTTCAGCCGCTTCGAGCGCGTCATCTTGACCTTGCGCATGGCCAGCTTCTTGGGCCGCGCGACCAGGTGGTCCGGATGCACGCACAACTCACATTCGCAGTTGATGCCCACCTGCAGACCAGGACGCAGAGGCCCATGCACCGCCTCGTACACAATGCGGCGCGCCGGGCGGTTGATGTTTTTGATGCGCCACTGCGGGTACTTGCGGTGCTGCGCATAGCCGGTCCACACGAGGCAGTCGCCCTCTTCCACTGTGCGCGCAAGGAGGTCGGACAGGCGGATGTCGGTGGTCATGCCTCCTCCGGATGGATGTATAGAGACAGCGGCTCATCGCCACAAACACCCAGGTATTGCAAGCTTCCAGGATCGAACCAAAGCCCGATGTTGCCCTCCCATTCACCGTTTCTTTGTTTGTCGCAGATCAAGAGAGCGTCGGGCTCGGTGTCGGAAAGCATGGCATTCGCTTCACGCTTGCGCTCTTTGGCTTTGTTGCGCCACACGCTGATGACGTTGTCCACTTGATCGGTAATCGCGCCTGTGCCCTTGTAGTCGTATTTGGTCGGCTTGTGGCTCTCGTCTGTGGGCTTGCGGATGTGGTGCACCAGATGAATATGGATGTTGTGATCGCGCGCGATGGCGGTCAGCTCGTCCACAAACATCTTCTGGCCGTTGTAATCGTCCTCCGCACCGACGCACTTCATGAGGCTGTCGATGAAAAAATGCGTGATGCCTTTTTCCTTCGCGCAATAGCGCACCACGGCGCAGACCTGAGACGTTGTGACGGTGCCTTGCTGGTCGTACAGCCACAGCTTGCCATCGGTCCAGTCGCGGAATTGTTCGTACAGGTCGACGAACTGGGACTTCGCACGCTCATCGCCGTAAAACGCGGGGTCTGAAACATTGAAGGTTGACCACTGGCGGCCCATACGCTCCAGCGTTTTCATGGGCTTCATTTCAAAGCTGGCAATGCAAACCTTCTCGCCCTGGCTGCACAGGCTCAATGCAATCTGTCCGGTAACAAGGCTCTTTCCGCCACCGTTCGCGCCACCCCAAACCGTCACCTCGCCGGGTCGGAACTGCACCAGCGCGTGCGTCTTGCGCCACGGCATCACCGCGCGTTTTTGTTTGATCGGAGACTTGATGCGGTCAATCAGTTCCTGAACGTACATCGAAGCAGGTTTGACCTTTTGCTGTGCATCGGTTTCGCGCATGTAGACATTGAAATCAATCATGTCATCTGTGATCAGCTCTGCCATTGCATGATTCCTTCGGTGTCGGTGATTCGGGTTGTTTCGTAGCCGTAGGGCGCCAGATAATGGCCCACTGAGCACACGGTGCGGCGCGCGACTTTGGCGCAAGCAGCGGCCAGCCGTGGCACCATCGGGTCGTCGTCTGGCCCCTCAACAAGCGCGGTAAGGCCCACCAGGAAACGCAGGTCAAGCAACTCCGGTACATCGCTGGGCGCAATGTGCACTGTGGCGATGTGCGGCAGATCGTCGTTGCGCGTGACCCACACGTAGCGCGGCGCGTTGCCGTCCTGGCGCATGGCAATGATGGGCTCGTGGCCGGTCATACGAACGATTCCGATTGCTGGGGCGTCGTGGCCGGCTTTCCCTTCGGCTCGAACACGCCGGCCCATCCGCTTTTTATCGAGTTGTTTAGCACCTGCACCGGGTCATGTCCCATGGCCCTGAATTTCTCCAAGTCCCCGACGATCAGACCCAGCGCATGCGGCTCGTTCTTTGCCTTTTTCCCCACCCGGACTTTGCAATACGCCGACCACGTATCCTCGGGTATCCAATCCGGAAGAACAAAAGCGGGCGGCTTGCCGACCTTATCGTCTACGGATACGGATACGTCTAAGTGAGCATTTGATTGCGACTGCTGCGCATCTGCTGCGCAAACGCTAGGCGGGTCCGGGAATTTGCTTTTCTTTGCACGCACCTGCTGCCCAAAGTCCAGCAATTGAAGGTAGCTCTCCCCGTCCGTGGCCGGGTACACACTTACAAGGGCCGAATCCACGCATGCGCGTAAAAACTTCCCAATGTCCGCGTCGGAAACCTTGTTTAACTGGCGTGGGTAGCAGGCCGCATGAAGTAGCCCGTGATCCGCGTAGTAACGCCCGAAGTCATCAACGACCGACATGAGGCGTCGGTAAAAGACTTCCTCGGGCCAGCCCAGTTTTGCCATTCTTGGGCTTGTCAAAATGCCTTCACGCAAAATTCGATTAGGCATGCACCGCCTCGATCTTTGCGCGATCGGCATCGCCTTGTTCGACGAAATAGCAACTCGCTTCACGCGCAGCTTGGCGCGCCACCGTCTGCGCATTCATCTCGCGCATGGCCCGGTAGGCGGAAGCACGCTCGCCCAGCGCCATCGCAATCTCCATATCTTTGCCGGCCAGTTGCGCGGCCAGCGCACGGCGCTCGTCGATCAGTTGGGCGATATCCGTCACAGCTCCGACCTCCCATGCTCAACCGCCACCCACACCACCGCCGCATCCCCGCCAGCCGTGTCGCGCTCGCGCCCGCTGTTGCAGATCAGGTGCCCGGTTACGAGCTCCACTCGGCGCGGCCGCTGGGTGTTCGCGCTCATGGGGATCTGCTGCTGCATTTCCTCATCCGTCGCGCCGGCCGTGCCACGCCCGCGCAGAAACGCCAGCACCAGGGCGCGCTTGGTGCCTGTGGTGGGCTCGACGCGCGCGGCAGCGGCTGCACTGGTGCGGGAGTGGCGCTGGTATGGGGCTGGCGCGGGGGTGAAGTCGATGGCGAGTTGCGGGTTCATGCGGCCTCCTCAAAAAGATCACGGTTTCCCGCATCGGAACGAATGCAATTCGGGCTGCACCACAGCGTTTCGGAGGCGCTGTTTTCGACGGCTTCGTCGGTGACTGCGTAGCCTTTGCGCGCGGTCCATTCAGTGGTAAACCAGCCATGCGCCAGCAGCGCGTCATGCTCTCCCGCGTGTCCGCAAAGCACGATGCGCAGCTTCGGGTTGTCACCATTGGCCGCGCACCAGGACTGCACCTGCAGCGGCAGGTCCGTGCCAACGCCTCCGGCTGCGTAGTCCATCGCGCCCTTGGTGTAGGGCGGGTCAAGAAAAATTGCGGTCAGGCCGTGTCGCGTGGTCACAGAACCCTTGACGACCCGGCTCCAGTCGCCGCAGGTGACGCGCACCTCGCGCAATCGGTCATGCAATAACCCGAACCATTCGAGGATGTAGGTAGTGCGTGGGTGTTCGTCGCCCTGCCCCGCATCGCCCAGGTGCGGGAGCTGGCGGTTGATGCCCTGCCCCGCATCGCCCAGGTGCGGGAGCTGGCGGTTGATGCCCTGCCCCGCTGACAGGTGCGGGAGCTGGCGGGAATCCACAATCTTTTCGCCATCGTGAATCCACGGACCAGTGCCGCTGCACCACCCCGAACCGATCCAGTTACACGCACCCCAGCACCACCAGCCGGCGATCTTCGCGTCGTAATAGTCCGGGTCGGCGTGCAGCTTGTCGGTCAGGTCGACGGCTTGGCGCATGAGCCACGAATGGCGCGCGAACAGGTCAACTTCGTTGCAGGGCCAGTCCGCGTGGTGCGCCATCGCCTCGGGATCGTGCGCAATGGCACGCCAGAAATTAGCGACAAAACCGTCAGCGTCGTTGATCGTGCTGACGCGCTTGCCATCGGGCGCCCCCAGCAGCATCGCGGCGCTACCGCAAAATGGCTCGACATAACAGTCCACTTCACCAAAAGCAGACCAAACCGTTGCCACGGCCCGCGACTTTCCGCCAAACCACGGAAACGGCGCTACAAGTCCAGGTGTTGCCATGGGTGTAGTTTTCATTTAGAATGCCCCTATGAAAAACGCACAAGGACAATTCATCGCGGGCACGCCGGCCGCGAATCGCCTACCCATCGGGTCAGTTGTAGTCCGCACGCGGCACAAGCGCGGCAACGAGCAGCGCGCATGGGTAAAGATCGCCGAGCCGAATAAATGGAAGCTGCGGGCGCAGGTTGTGTGGGAGGAGGCGAATGGGCCGCTCCCGACCGGATTCGGTGTGCACCACCGCGACGAGAACAAACTGAATGACGCTCCCGACAACTTGGAGCTACTAAGCAAAGCCGACCATCTCGCGATACACCGCATAGCATTCCAAGAGAAGTGCATCGCGGCTCTAACGCGAGCGCGGCAAGAAAAAACGTGGTCCACAAAAAGCGCCACGAAGCGGACGGGGCGCCATCCGAAAGACTGCGATTGCCCACTGCACCGTCGATCGACATAGTTGTCAACGGTGCCAAACGCGGACCATACCGTCTCGCAGGCGTTCGACTTGCCGCCAAAGTACGGGAAAGGCGCGGCCAGCGTGCCGGCGATGGATTTCATCGGCAGCCAATCCCAATGGACGCAATCGACTGCACCTGCTCAGCCGCTTCCCCGCGCGCCGATGCCATGCGGTTGCCGGTGTAGAGAGTGCGCTGGATCGCGTTGCAGTGCCGGATGGTCGGCACGTCGAAGATCACGCGCGCGTCTTTGCGGAATACCTGCTTCATTTCGAGCTTGGCGGCGGTGATCTTGTCTTTTTTCATAGCATCAACGCCTTACAGCGCGCCCAGTTCCGAAGGTTTTCCATCGGCTTCCGCGAGCAATGGATTGCCGCGCAGCGAGCGATGCACCATGCTTGACTTATGCAAGTACTCACGCACCCCGGCAAACAACCACTTGATGGCAAGCTGATTGCGCTCCATGCTGTCAGCCATGGCAATCGCGTCGAGTGCGGCGGCGAGCTCGGTCGGCACCATGAAACGAATCTCAATTTTTTCGGCGGCCATTTATGCGGCCGCCCTGATCTTGTGCGCGTTCTTCCTGTGAAACGACTTGATCGCCTCGCCGACCGAGTAACCGGGGTTTTTGGTTTTCCCCGTCATCAGCTCAGAGATCGTGGTCTGCCCACACCCGCACGCTTGAGCTATTTGCTCTTGGCTGAACCCGGCGATTTTCAGGTCAGCAATGAGTTTTTTCCAGTCCATAAGCCGCATCTTAACGGCTTTCCGTTACGTTGTAAACGGGTTTCTGATAACAAATTCAGTCAGGATAAAAACATGGCGACTGAATACGGAAAAAGACTTAGGGCCGCACGGCTGTACGCGGGCCTGAAACAGATGGAGGCCCAGAAGCTGACGGGCATACGGCAGAGCACGATCTCCACGGCAGAGCGCACGGGGCACGGCTCCTCCGATACGCCCGTCTATGCCAGTAAATATGGGGTTAATGCGCTCTGGCTGGCGACCGGCGAGGGATCAATGACTGCCGAAGAGACGGCGCCCCCGGAAGCCCAAAATGCGCCGGCGCCGACCAACCTCACAGCGCCCACACTGGGACAGATCCTTGAGGCGCTGAGCGATAAATTACTCAGGATGCCGGCGAGCACCCGGCACCGCGCTGGCCTCCTGCTGGCAAGCTTAGCGGAAAGCCCCGAGGGCCACGCAGAGATCGCTGCCATGCTAGAGGCGGCATCCGGCGCCCGAGTTACAGAGGCTGCCGACACGACGCCAGAAATACCCATCACGGCAACATCGGAACAAGACCGTAAATTGCGCGCGACCGTGGCGGCTAAAAAGCTAGCGCGTACGCAAAAACATATCGAGGCAAAAAGAGCGGGGAAATCATGACCTTTCGTTTGATGCGCGGCAGTGTGTCGAAGGATGTTGTCGAGGTGCTTGAGCTGATGCTGGAGAACGCACGCACGGGCAGCATCACCGGCATTGCCGTTGCGGCCACCATGAGGAAATCGCGCTACATCACCACGATTGCCGGCCACTGCCTGGTCAATCCAACCTTTGCGCGGGGCATGGTGCTCAGCTTGTCGGATGAACTGGGGCAGGTTGCGAAAGAGATGAACGCCATCGAAACCCGGTTCTAGCGCCCGTCGCCCCAATAGGCCCGCCCCGAGCGGGTTTTTTTACGCCATCTGCTAAGGGATTTCCCTTGTTTGCGAATTTATTTTATAAAAATAACGGATTGCCGTTGACAAGGGATAACGGAATGCCGATAATTCAATTCACTCGCACCAAACCAGCGACAAACCCAAGGCCCGGCGATACGGGGCCGAAGCCGAACAGGACGCAATGGCAGGGTCAGGCTCAGTGAGCTGCAGCTGGCGGGGCGAGTGAAGAGCGATGAATGAAGCGGCGGCGTTGGAAATCGATGAAACGCTAGAGGCTGGGCTCGATAAATACGGCTCCCAGATTGGCAAGGTAGGTAGGTGGCCTTGGATGCTCCCCACGGGGACTCTGAACACATCGCCGGGGTAGCGTCCGGCTCGCTTCATTCATCGCTTTGTGTGCAACAGCAACAGGAGAACAGCAATGGCAACGGAACGATGTGTTCGGGTGGGCAGCCGAGATTACACAGTCTGGTTTGGTGATGACGGTCAGCCGACCACGGTTAATACGCACGTCGTCGGAAAGGCGGGCTATGTACAGGCCTTCCGGCGCATCCCGCTGTCCGGGCCCACCGCCCGCGCTGCTATCGCCAAAGCGCAAGCAGAACAGCAATGAAAACTGCACAGGACGCGATCAACTCGATGCGCCAAACACCGGGCTTCGGCGACATCGACATGCTGCTGATCTTGCGGCAAGGAGCATCGCAGCTCGGCGAGAACACGCCAGCGGGCCAGTTGCTGGTGGAGACGATCAGCAGTCTGGAAAACATCATTGATTCAGAAGCGGCAGAGGGTGCAGAGCGCGCTTATCTGCTATCCGCCGACTATCAGCAAGACATGCGCAACGCAGCAGTTGCGCGGGGAGCGTGAGATGAGCAAGCAAGTGACGATTGAGGGTTTTGTCTACGAAACCAGCTACTTCGGAAGTGAGAAATCGTACTCGCTGTACAGCAGCGATTCCATGGCCGACAAGTTCATGTCGCTGGTCGGTCCCGCAAAGTTCGCTTACACCATCCCTGATGACTACGACCCGATTCCCAGCCAGGTCGCAGCAATCAAAAAACAGCAGCAGGAACTCAAGGCGGCGTTTGCGAAAAGGATGATGGAGCTGGAAGACGATCTGTCGAAGCTGCTTTGCATCGAATCGGCGGTGACGGTATGAGCGCGCAAAACACGGGCGGCCCGGCTTTTCCATCAGCGGACTTGTGGAGCAGCAAGCGCGGGGAGTGGGTGGCCCATGGAACTCAAGGGCTCTCCCTGCGCGATTACTTCGCGGCGAAGGCGATGCAAGCTGCAGCAACGAATCCGGTTGGCGCCGATGGATTTTCATTTGAAGAGCGTGCCAACTGGGCATACCAGCAGGCCGATTCCATGCTGAAAGCGAGGGAGTCATGAACATTCAGAAAAAGACCGTCACGCAGATCGACATCTTTGATGCACCGAATCTGGACCCGATTCGCGTTCACATCGACGACATCGCGCCGGGCCAGGGGCGAATCACCATCAGTTGCTTCTCAAGGGCGTGGGCCTGCGCGGCATATTGGGGTTCCATGAGCGGGCGCACCATTGGCCAGTTCTTCATCGACTGCGACCCTGGTTATCTCGCGGACAGCCTCGCATGGGGCCAGCGCCTGAAAAAGCACGAAGAGGCGTACCTAATTCGAATCATTGAGGCTGTTCAGGCGGCGCTGCGTGAAGAGGCATCGGCATGAGCACCATGTCCACCCCCCTCAACTGCCGCACCCACGTCACGCGCGCCGGCATCGTGCGCAAAGCAATGGAGATTTGAATATGACACTTGCATTGCAATTGACTGGCGAACGATTTGGCCGATTGATGGTTGTTGAGCGATTGCCCAGCAACACAAGCGGAAGCTTATGGAGGTGTATATGCGACTGCGGCGCACCGAGTTTCGTTCGTGGGTGCAACCTCAAAAGTGGAAAGACGAAGTCGTGCGGATGCCTCAATAAAGAGCTTATCCGCGCGCAGGGCTTTAAGAATCGTCGCCACGGAATGTCTCATACACCAGAGCACCGCAGTTGGGCGGCGATGATGACTCGTTGTTTTGATACAGGTTCGAAGGACTACCCGCGATGGGGAGGACAAGGCATCACCGTCTGTGAGCGGTGGCGCACATTCGAGAATTTCTATGCAGATATGGGCGATCGACCAAACGGCACTTCGATCGACAGATGGCCCAACCAGAGCGGGGGTTACGAGCCCGGTAATTGCCGATGGGCGACGCCAAAAGAACAAACACGCAACAGAAGTGTCGCGCGTATCTTGTCCCACGAAGGTAAAGAAGCGTGTGTTTCCGAATGGTCTGAGCTTACAGGAATCGCCGATGGAACGATTCTCGCGCGCCTGACGCGAGGTTGGACGGTAAGTGATGCCTTGACAAGAAAGGTTCTCCGATGAGCCCGCGCACTGCTTCACTTGCTATTACCGCGACCGGTCTGCGCATCGGCATCGCCTACATCCCGCCCGCACCGGCCATGACACGCACCGATGAGTTGGTGCAGGCCGCCCTGCTGGAGCCGCGCACGGCGCAGCCGATGTCCCTGTTGCAAAGCGTCTTGGGCGCTATTTGGAGGTGGCTGTGAGCGCAAAACACACTCCCGGACCGTGGCATATCGTCCAAGGCGGCATGCACGTCGTCACCGCAAAGATGCACATCATCAGCGCCGGCGACGAGCAGGGCCGCATCGTCTGGACTGCCCGCCTGGAGCACTGCCGGGCCGCCATCACAAAAGCACAGGGAGAAACCGCATGAGCCACCACCCCAACGTCGAGCGCCTGTTGGGTGACGCTGCCGACTGGCGCCTGATCCGCGAAGAAGAAGCGCAGCACGTCAATGCCGCCTATGAGCGCACGCATCGGGCGTGGGTTGCGCGCAACGAGGGCGAGGCGAACGGGAAGATGCAGAGCTTCAAGCCGCCGTTCGTGAAGCATGAAGAGGTCGAGCAAGAGGTTCTGACGCCCGGCCACAGGCGCGTCTTGTTTGGTATGTGCGCCGCGCTGGCTGTGTGTGTCGCCGTGGCTGTGGCGGCGCTGAATTATTGGAGGTAGATCGTGAGCACATTCAGGTTTGAGTATTCGCGTTGCCGCCGCATGGGTTTTGGCCGCATTAAGTCGGCATGGCTGGCCTATCGCTGGGCCACGGCGCCTGCACCGTTTTAAGGAGAATGAAATGGAAGTTTACAAAGCAATCAACGCCGTGCAGTCTGCACTGGCAAAGACCGGCATATCCAAAGACCGGACCAATACGCAAGGCTCTGGCTACAAATTCCGAGGTATTGATGATGTATACAACGCCATCGCCCCGCTGCTGGCCGAACAGGGGCTTTGCATTCTGCCCCGGATGCTGGCGCGAAGCTGTGAGGACCGACTGACAAAGGCGGGTGGCAACCTGTTTTACGTGACGGTCGAAGCTGAATTCGATGTGGTGTCGGCCAAGGATGGGTCGAAGCACACTATTCGCACGTTCGGCGAGGCCATGGATAGCGGCGATAAAGCCACCAACAAAGCCATGAGCGCGGCTTACAAATATGCCGCTTTCCAAATGTTCGCCATCCCCACCGAGGGCGACAACGATGCCGATTCGCAAACGCACGACGTTGCAGCCCGCGCATCAAGCGGCGCTATTGACGACAGCCCCAAGGCTGTTGCACGGCGCTTGTGCACGGGCGTGTCAGCAGGCGATGCGGCAGGCGCGGCCATCTATCTCGCGGGCATGCCTCGTGCCCGGCTTGATGCTATTTGGGCGCTGATCGATGGCCCGACGCAAGACAAACTCACGGCCGCATGGCCAAAGGATTAATCATGACCGCACTCTATGAACTGGCCCGTCAGTACCACGACGACGCCGCAAAGCTGGAAGACCTCGACCTCGATCCGCAAACCGTCGCCGATACGCTGGAAAGCATGGGCGGCGAGCTGGAGATGAAGGTCGTCAACGTCATCTATTTTTGCCAGAACCTGGCGGCGACCGCTGCAGCTATCAAGGAGGCCGAGGCAAAGATGGAGGCGCGGCGCAAGGCGCTGGAAAACCGGACCGAGGCGCTCAAGAAATACGTGTTCGAGAACATGAAATTCGCCGGCATCAGCAAGATCGAATGTCCACACTTCAAGCTGTCGATTCGCGACAACCCAGCGTCAGTGGAGGTGTTCGACCAGGCGCAGTTGCCAGCCGACTACCTGCGAGAAGTGCCGGCCACCTACACGCCTGATAAGACGTTGATCGGGAAGGCGCTGAAAGACGGTTTTAACGTGCCCGGCGCGAAGCTGGTGCATGGGCAACGACTGGACATCAAGTAACCCTTACGGCCCCGCAGCGGATGGTCGGCCCCTTGGGATTCCAGGGGGAGCGCACCGGCTGCAGTTAGCGGGGCCACCAATTGAGAGCAACGATGTTCTGCACCGAACCTAAAACCGTCATCGCAGCTAAGCAGCACCAATGCACTTGGTGCGGGCAACTCATCGAAAAAGGTGAATCGCACAGCACTTGGAAATCGGTTGATGACACATGGTTCACCAGTCGGATGCATCCCGAGTGCGAAGAAGCATTGGACGAAGACGTTCGACTGGGCGGAGAGACTGAATATCTCCCGTTTGACAACGACAGACCGACAACAAAGGAATGACATGCCCATCAATTTGCGCGACGCATCGAAAAAGCAATACACCACCCAGTGCGAAAACGCGACGGTCGCGGAAATCGACTGCGGGTCGCTCCAGCGCATCGCCGACGCCGTCGAAAAGATGGCGCTGCGCTACACCGAGTTGATTGACAAAGCGGATCGGTCTGAGTCGTCGGCGAAGTACTGGCGTAGCGAGAGCGAGCATAAAGACAGGCAGTTGTCGGCCTACAAGGGCCAGGTCACGAGGCTCAGGAAGAAGATGGCAGAAATCAATGCGGCTTATGAAGCTGCGCGGGGAGCGACATGAAAGAACTGACAGATGAGCAAGTTATCGACGCGGCGTGCGGGTTTTTTCGCGACAGCTTCACCAGCTCCGAAGCGTATGACCTAGCCGTTGGACGCGCAGCCATCGCTGCCCATGTCGCCCTCAACGCGGCTGACCGGGATGTGATGCGGCAGGCAAACGACGATTGCGTCACGCGGGAGAGTGCCCTGGTGGCGATCGAGTACTTGGCACTAAGCAATAGTGGTGGTCGGGAGTTTGAAGCCAAAAGAATGCTCGCCGC
>Ga0134128_10002843_pt1 | contig 21282 bp, 20 predicted proteins | sample KB31754_FD_96462 | JGI IMG/M metagenome (GOLD analysis project Ga0134128, IMG submission 96462) | Terrestrial soil microbial communities with excess Nitrogen fertilizer from Kellogg Biological Station, Michigan, USA - KB3-175-4 | ecosystem: Environmental > Terrestrial > Soil > Unclassified ... | reverse complement strand
GCCTGGCTGCTCGATCCGGTCGAGCCCGGGACGTTTCTTCGCGATTCCTGGGAGCAGCGCCCGCTCGTCGTGCGGCGGGCGAAGCCGGATTATTTCCGCGAGCTGTTGACGCTCGAAGACATCGATCGCGTCCTCACCACGCTCGATCGCGGCTATCCGGATGTGCTGGTGAAGCACGCCGGTCGCGATATCGTCGCGGGAGACTACACGATCGGTGGCTCGAAGCTCGACGTAGCGAAGCTCTATCAACTATTCGCAGACGGCGCGACGCTCACGCTGGCCTTCCTGGATACCGTGCTTCCCGCTCTCGAGCGGTTCTGTCGCGGGATCGAGTTGGAGCTCAGCATGCCGCTGCAGGCGAACGTGTATCTCACGCCCCCGGATGAACAGGGCGCGAAGGTCCACTACGACACGCACGATGTGTTCGTCCTGCAGGTCTCGGGCTCGAAGCGGTGGACGATCTACGATGCGCCTCTCGCGCTGCCGCTTTCCGGCCAGGCGTTCGACCCGGACGTGCATCGTCCCGCCGCACCGATCCACGAATTCGAGCTCGGTGCGGGCGATGTCGTGTACATCCCGCGCGGCTGGCTCCACGAGGCTCGGGCGACGAGCGCTACGTCGCTGCACATCACAGCCGGCGTGCTGCGCTATACCTGGACCGACCTGCTGCTCGAGCTCGTCGCGCGTGTGGCGCTCGAGGAGTCCGCCTTGCGCAGGGCGCTGCCGGTCGGATTCGCGCGCGAGGGCTTCGATCGCACGGCGGCGCGGGAGACGCTGCGCGGGCTCCTGCTCCAACTGAGTGCGCGAGCGGATGCGGACGCGATGCTGGATCACTTCATCGAACGGTTCATCGCCGATTGCCCTCCTCTGCTCCAGGGTCAGCTGCGTCAGCTCGATGCGCTGCAGAGTCTGACGATGAAGACGCTCCTCGGGGCTCGTCCCGGCGTGGCGCATCGCCTGCGTCGCGACGCGGCAGCGCTCATCGTCGAGCTCTATGGCCGGCGCATCACCTTTCCCGCACACACCGGCGAGGCGGTCGCGTTTGCGCTGACACATGCGCAGTACAGTCTGCGCGAGCTGCCCGGAGAGCTCGATGAGGCGGGACGGCTGGCGCTCGCACGCCGCCTGGTACGCGAGGGGGTGATTTGGGTTCTTCCGGCGCCGCCCGGGTAGCCGAGCTCAAATGAGCCCGAGCCGCGCGCCGAGGCGCGCGAGCTGCATGGCGTTCCTCGCACCGAGCTTCTCGCGGATCGCGGACTGGTGGTTGGCCACGGTCTTCTCCGAGAGGCCGAGTCGCTCGCCGATGTCCTTCAGCGTTTCGCCTCGCACCAGGAGGCGCAGCACTTCGAACTCGCGCGCCGTGAGCGTCTCGAGTCCCGTCTGCCCGGACGATGCAGTCGACCGAGCCATGTTCGCGGCCACATCAGGACTCACGTACCGCTCGCCTCGGGAGACCGCGTGGATCGCTTCGAGAAGGACCTCCGGGGCGCTCGCCTTGCTCAAGTAGCCGAGCGCGCCCGCCTGCAACGCACGAGAGGAGAAGATCGCATCGTCGTGCATGCTGAACATCAGCACGCGCAGCTGCGGTCTCGCCGCGAGCATGCGGCGCATCGCCTCGATTCCGCTACTGCCCGGCAGTGCGATGTCCATCACGACGACATCCGGGGAGAGCGCGAACGCCCGTTCACAGGCCTGAGCCGCATTTGCGGCCTCCCCGACGACGGCGATATCCGGCTCACGCTCGAGGAGACGCCGATAGCCCTCGCGCACTACGGCGTGATCGTCGACGAGCAGCACTCTGACCGCTGAGCTCATGCGGGAATGCGCGCGTGCAACTCGAAGCCCTTGCCGGGCCTGCTCGAGAGCGTGAGCTCCCCTTCGAGCGCGGCGACGCGCTCGCGCATACCGATGAGTCCGAGCCCCCGAGTCGGCAGCGAGAGCTCGGCGCCTCGGCCATCGTCGGCGACGGCGAGATGGATCGCCTCGGCCATGGCACCGCCCGGTACGCGCTCGAGTCGAATCAGGACGTGGCGAGCCGCCGCGTGCTTGGCGATGTTGGTCAGCGCTTCCTGAACGAGCCGGTACAGGGTGAGACCGACGCTCTCCGGCAGCGCCGAAAAATCTCCGCCGACGGCGAGCTGCACCGACGCCTCCGGAAGTCGTGCTCGCCAGGTTTCGATGCAGTGCTCGAGGGCAGCGGCCAGACCCAATTCATCGAGGCCCACGGGACGGAGCTGACGGATGAGGTCGGCCAGCACGCCGTGGATGTGGTCGCAGTTCGCAACGATCGCGCTCGCCCGGTCATGGAGCGCATGTCCATCGAGCGACCGGCGATCGCGAATGCCGACGGCGTCGATCTTGATCACATTGAGATATTGCCCGAGCTCGTCATGGAGCTCGCGCGCGAGCGATTTGCGCTCGGCCTCCTGCAGCTCGACGTATTGGTGCGAGAGCCGCCGGTTGTCGGCGAGTGCGGCGGCGAGTTGGGCTTCGGCAACGCGCCGGCGAACGATCTGCCGCCCGGCATCGCGGTAGCGACGCGCTGCGAACCACGTGAGGCCGGCGGCAAGGACCAGCAGGACGACCGGAAGCTCATCGAGCTGCAGTCGCTCCCACGGCGCACTCAGGCGGCGCAGCAGCTCGGCAAAGTTGAACTCCATGCAGAGGACCGTGGCCGCCACGGTCGCCACAGCAACGAGCGTGGCATCGCGCCATGCCGACGCGAGCCGCGGATCTCCCGAGAGGTTTATTCGAGTCATGCGGTGAACGCTCGCTCGGAGGCGGCTCGATGCGATCAGCTTATCGCAGGCGAATCGCCCGCGAAATCGGGAAAAACTCCCTTGGGTTTCGCGAGGCGTCGTGGAAGCCTTCGCCACCATGCCGACCCGCGTGCCTGTGAAACGACGACGACTGCTGAGCGCCGGCGCCGTCGCGCTGCTCGCGCCATGGCTGGGATCGGCCTCCCGAGCCGCCCGCGCAGCGGATGCGCCGCATGCCGCGGTCAGCGCACCCGCCGTACCGCTGCAGCAGGTCGTCGTCACGGCGCCGCTCGCCGGGAGTGAGACCTCGCTCGATGAGGTTGCCGCGAACGTGCAGCGAGTCACGGCGGCGGATCTCAATCAAATCAGCGCGCGCGATGCGACGGACGCTCTCAATCAGCTCTCCGGTAGCATCAATATCAACGACACGCAGGGCAACCCCTTTCAGCCGGATGTGAACTTTCGCGGATTCGCAGCATCGCCGGTCCTCGGTACGCCTCAGGGCGTGTCGGTGTTCGTCGACGGAGTGCGCGTGAACGAGGTATTCGGCGATGCCGTCAATTGGGACCTCATTCCCGAATCGGCGATCTCGAGCCTCGAGGTCATCCCCGGCTCCGATCCCGTCTTCGGACTCAATACTCTCGGAGGGGCCGTGACCGTGACGACCAAGCGCGGGTTCGACTATCCCGGCACCCGCATCGAGACATACGGCGGCTCGTTCGGCCGCTGGGACACGCAGCTCGACACCGGCGGCCACGGCAAGCACTTCGATTACTTCCTGAGCGGCAATCTGTTCGCGGAGCACGGCTGGGGGGATCACAACCCGAGCCGGGTGCGCCAGGGCTTCGGGAAGATCGGCTATCGCGACGAGGCCAACGATGTGACGCTCGCATTCACCTATGCGGATAACCGTCTCGAAGGCAATCAGACGCTGCCGCTCTCGTTCCTGTCCGATCCGCGGCAAAGCTACACCTGGCCGGATATTCAGACGGATCGCATGGCGTTCGTGGATTTGAACGCGAGCCACTGGCTGAGCGACGACTGGATGCTGTCGGGGAAGGCCTATTACCGCAAGGTGAGCACGGGGGTCCTCAACAGCAACGTCAACGAAGACTTCGATCCCACCCGGCCGATCGGCCCGGGCAATGAGCCGATGGGCAACATCATAGAGGCCATCGATCAGTACCGACCGGGAGCGGCCCTGCAGCTGAACGGTCACAGCAACGTCGCGGGTCATCGCAACACCCTGATCGTCGGCGCGAGCTACGATCGAGGCACGACGGGTTTCCAGCAGCTCGACCAGGAAGCGGGCATCTCGCGCGATACGGCTTCGGGGGCGCCCGAAGTGCTCGGGACTCTGCTGCACGCCATCAACGGCTATACGGGCCTCTATCTCACGGATACGCTCGGCCTGACCAAGCGCGTCTTTTTCAACTTCGCGGGCCGCTACAACGACGCGAGCGTCACGTTCGAGGACCGACTCGGCACCGCTCTCAACGGTCGGCACAGGTTCCGCCGCTTCGACCCCTCCGTCGGGCTCACATTCAACCCGACGCGCTCGCTCACGATGTACGTGACCTATGACGAAGGCCTGCGAGTCCCGACCCCGGTCGAGCTCACTTGCGCCGACCCGAATGCGCCCTGCAGTCTGCCGAACGCTTTCTCCGCGGATCCGGCGCTCAAACCGGTCGTGGCCAAAAACATCGAGCTGGGCGCGCGGGGCGCGCTCGGGCCGGGAGTTTCCTTCACCGCGACGCTCTTCAGGACGAATCTCGAGAACGATATTCAATTCGTCTCGAGTGGTGGCGCGGCGGTGAGCGCGGGTTTCTTCGAGAACGTACCGCAAACGCGCCGGGCGGGATTCGAGCTCGGGCTCCAAGGCAAAGCCGGCGCGTTCAGCCTGAGCGCGCACTACACCTACCTCGAGGCGACCTTCGAGGCGCCGCTGATCCTCAGCAGCCCCGACAACTCGACGGCCGCAGCTCTCAGCTGCTCGACCTGCACGGACATTCAGGTCAGGCCGGGAGATCGAATTCCGGGCCTTCCCAAGCACGTCGTGAAGCTACGCGCCGAGTACGCCGTCGGGGCATTCGCCCTCGGTGTGAACGTGCTCGGCCAATCGAGCCTCTACGCGCGGGGCGATGAGAACAATCGGGACGTGAATGGACCGATCCCCGGCTTTGCGCTCGTCAATCTCGATGCGCATTACGATGTCTCATCCCGCTGGCACGTCTTTGCGCGGATCGACAATCTGTTCGATCGACGTTACTTCAATTACGGACTGCTCGGACAGAACGTGCTCACCGCACCCGGCAATACATTCGATGCCACCGGCACGAGCTGGCGGCCCGAGCAATTTCGGACCGTAGGGGCGCCTCTCGGCGCGTGGGTCGGCGTCATCTACGGCGTGCGTTGAGCGAGCGCGCGACGCATTCCCGCTTCTGCGGCGATCGGCCCGGCATGCCCTATGATGCGGGGCATCGTGCGCATTCGTTTCCTTCTGCCGTACGTCGCCGGCTGCGCCCTGATCTTTGCGGGCTGCACCAGCCCGCTGCCGCGAGGCGGCGGCGGTCCCAGCGGGCAAACACGCACCTCGATAGAGTCTCTGCTGCCGGCGACGGTTTCCGACCGCGCGGGATGGACTGCCGATATGCGCGCCTCGTTCGCCGCTCTGCGCATTGCGCCGACGCGCGAGCATGTCTGCGCTGCGATCGCGGTGATCGAGCAGGAGTCGGGCTTCCGAGTCGATCCCGTGGTCCCCGATCTCGGCCGGCGCGCCCGGCAGGAGATCGATGAGCGCGCGGCGAGCGCCAACGTGCCGGGCGTCCTGGTGCACGCGGCACTCGACTTGAGGTCGTCCAACGGACGCACGTACGGCGAGCGGATCGGCGCAGCGCGCACGGAGAAGCAGCTCTCCGACACTTACGAGGACTTCATCGGACAGGTGCCGCTCGGGCGGCGCTTGTTCTCCGGCTGGAATCCGATTCGAACGCGCGGACCGATGCAGGTCAGCGTCGCCTTCGCCGAGCGCTTCGAGCGTATTGCGCCGTATCCGTTTGCAGCGCGCGGCAGCATTCCCGATGAGCTGTTCACCCGACGCGGGAGCCTCTACTTCGGAATCGCCCATCTGCTCGATTACCAGGCACCGTATGACCGCTACCTGTTTCGTTTCGCCGACTACAATGCCGGTCAATACGCGAGCCGCAATGCGGCGTTCCAGCGAGCGGCCGCTCTCGCGTCCGGCCAGCCGGTGACGGCGGATGGCGCGCTGCTCGCGCCCGCAGAGGGGCTGCTCGCAAGCGGGGGCACGCTCCTCGCACGAGATCGCCCGGCCAAGGATGCCGGCCAGACCGAGCGGGTGCTCGATCGGCTTGCCCCACGCCTTCATCTGACTCCGGCGGAGATCCATTCCGCGCTCGAGCAAAGCACGACGCGGGAATTCGAGCGGACCGAGCTGTACCGGCGCATGTTCGCGCTCGCCGAGCGCCGCGGCGGACGGCGCTTGCCGCGCGCCGTCGTCCCGCAGATCCGCCTGCACGGGCCGAAAATCGAACGTGCCCTGTCCACCGATTGGTACGCGCACCGGGTCGATGGTCGTTTCGAGCGCTGCATGCACGAGTAGCGCTATATTCGCGCTAGTGAGACGGAACGGGGGGAATCGAACGTGATAGCCGACAAGCGCGCGCGCGCGGCATTTGCCGCCGCCTCATTCATCGCGATCGGGTGGGCGGCCTCGCCCGTTCGCGCCGCCGCAAGCTGCGATCGAGCGTGCCTCGAGCACATCGCGGAGCAATACCTCGCTGCGATGGTCGCTCACGATCCCTCCAAGGCGCCCATTGCTTCGCGGACCCGCTATACGGAGAACGGTGTCGAGCTCACACTACCCGACGGCCTCTGGCGCACGGCCGATGGACTCGGCAAGTACCGCCTGTATGTGGCCGATCCCGACAAGGACACGATCGGGTTCTTTGCGAAGGCGCGCGAGAACGGCGCGCCGGTGCTCGTCGCGACCCGATTGAAGGTGGTCGGGGACAAAATCACCGAGATCGAGAGCGTCGTCGCCCGGCTCTCCGGAACTATCGGGGGAAGCGCGAGCCCACTCGGGCGCGAGGACCGGCTCGGCGATGAGCCTCGGCCGCAATTCCTCGCGGTCCTGCCGTCCAAAGAGCGGCGCTCCCCGGCGCGGCTCGCGCAGATCGTCGACCGCTACTTTACGGGCATCGAGAACAATACCGGCGATAAGCCTCCGCCGTTCGCAACCGACTGTCTGCGAATCGAGGATGGAGCGCAGACGACGGGCCGGCCGGTCGCAGCCGGCCGCGAGGCCGGGGCGGCGAACTATAGCTGCCGAGAGGCATTCGGTCTCGGCTACTACCACGAGGACACGCGGTTGCGTAACCGACGCGTGCTCGCCGTCGATACGGAGCGCGGGCTCGTCTACACCGGCGTCTTTCTCGACCATGACGCGACGGTGCGCACGTACCATCTCAAGAACGGCCGTCTCGTGACGGTGCGCAACACGGGCCCATGGACGTGGATGGCGCAGGAAGTCTTCGAGGTGAACGGGCGCGGTGAGATCAGCCAGGTCGAGGCGGTTCTGCTCAGCGTGCCCTACGGCATGCGCCCGGGATGGAGCACCGGAGTGCATCTGCCGAGCCCCGCCGCACAACGGGATGGATTCAAAGAGTATTGATGAATCATGGCGCCTTCGTTCAAAACGCTCGCCGCTCTGATGGCTGCCGGGGCCCTCACCGCGCTTGCGCCCCCGGCGCGAGCCGCGGGCCCGGCTCCTCAGGCTGCGCCCGCCGCGCAATGGCTCACGATCAATCGTCGCCTGGACGGGGATCGCTTCTCACCGCTCAAGCAGATCACTCCGGCCAACGTGTCGCGGCTCGGGAACGTCTGCCGCGTGCAGATCGATGGCGCGACGACGTTCGAAGCCGGCCTCATCGTCGCGGACGGGGCGATCTACACCGACACGGGACAGGAGACCGTCGCGCTCGATGCGGCGAATTGTGCGATTCGGTGGAAGCATCGATACGTACCGGAGGAGGAGCGTTACTCTCCCTCCAATCGAGGACTCGCCGTGATGGACGGCCGAGTGTTCCGCGGCACGGGCGATGCGCGCCTCATCGCCCTCGATGCGACCACGGGCAAGCTTCTCTGGAAGGATGTCATCGGTGCACCGCGCCTCGGTGAGGCGGCCACCGCCGCCCCGCTCGCGTGGAACGGCATCGTGTACATGGGCATCAGCGGCAGCGAGCTCGGGGCGCGCGGCCGCGTCATGGCCTACGACGCGGCGACCGGCCGGGAGCTGTGGCGCTTCGATACGGTGCCGATCGGCAGCGAAAAAGGCGCGGACACCTGGAAGCGTCCGCAATCGGCGAAAACGGGCGGCGGAGGCATCTGGGGTGCTATGTCGCTCGATGTGGCGACGGGGGAGCTGTTCGTGCCCGTTGGCAATCCCTGGCCCGACATCGACAAGGGGTACCGCCCGGGCAGCAACCTGTTCACCGACTCCATCGTCGTACTCGATGCACGCACCGGCGCTCTCAAATGGTGGTATCAAGCAACGCCCGAGGACTGGCAGGATCAGGACATGGTCGCGGCGCCCGTGCTGTACCGGGACACCCGGGTACGTGACATCGTCGCGTTCGGCGGAAAAGACGGGTACGTCACCGCAGTCGATCGCGACACGCACCGGATGATTTTCCGCACGGCCGTCACGACCTTCTCCGCGTATCACAAGAGCCCAACGCGCGAGGGCGTGCGAATCTGCCCTGGATACGCCGGCGGCGTGGAGTGGAACGGGCCTGCGCTCGATCCGCTCAATCACACGCTCGTCACGGGCGCCGTCGATGCATGCTTCATCGTCAAGCTGGGCACCACGCACTATTCCCCCAGTCAGGCGAGCTTCGGCGGCACGGTGCAGCCAGATGGCCCGATCACCGGCTGGGTCACCTCACTCGACAGCGAGACGGGTCAGGTGCGCTGGCGTTACCACGCGGAGAAACCCGTGATCGCGGGCGTGACCCCGACCGCGGGCGGCGTGACACTCACGGGGGACACCGCCGGAAATCTCCTGGTGTTCGAGAGCCGCACCGGACGGCTGCTGCGCAAACTGCCAACGGGCGGCGCACTCGCAGGCGGCCTCGTGACGTACGCGATCGCAGGGCGGCAGTACGTCGCGTTCGCATCGGGGAATGTCTCGCGCATGGCCTTTGGCGCGCTCGGCATGCCGAGTGTCGTCGTCATGGCTCTCGAGCCTCAGCACGCGCAGCCGTAAGCGCGAGCTCGGGCACGCTGATTGCTGATGTTGGGGCGCTGCCCCGCGGAGCCGGTAGGAGGCCGCCGTGGATTGCGAAGTTCCCCTAATTCTGCAGGTCGCTGCGAGTGCACCGACCTGCTCCCCTACGCCTTCGACCATCACCTTCGATGAGGCGGACCACGCTGAACGTTCGCTCGATGATCCCCCGCTCGAGGCCTGCAAACGCGAGCTCGACGCGGTGCTCGCGTCGCTCGACCGCTGATCGATCGCCGGGCGCGCTGAGCGCGCGGCGACGACCCCGCTTCCCGCGCTCGACCGCAGCGCGGCGCGGGTGGGCGGCAATCCTCGCGAAACTCGCTACCTGTTGATACGCAGCTGGTCCTTCACGTCCGTGACGCCAGGCACCTGCCGCGCCGCCTGTTCCGCCCGGAGCTTGGCGATCCCCGTGTCTGCCCGTCCGCTCAGCGTGACGACGCCGTTCTGGGTCGCGACCGTCAAACCGACGAACGAGCCCCGCATCTCGTGAGTGAGCTTGTGCATCACCTGCTGTGTGATCTGTGTATCCGACTGGGTCGGCTCACTCGAATCGGCAGCCGCGAAGGTGACCGTAGTGCCTGCGGCGAGGAGCGAGCATCCAAGGATGACTGCCAGTAGATTCGTGCCTCTCCTGTCGCTCATGGCGCTCTCCATCGTGAAGATCAGCGATACCTGTTCGACCGAGCTCGGGCGACCAGGTTCCGCGACTGTCGCTCGAGCGCAGCCGCGGACGGGACCGCGAGATTACGGACGCGTGGCGGCCGCGGTATGCTTGCGCGCTCGCCTCAACTCAACCGGGAGAACTCATGATCAGATCCGCCGGGCCCGTGCTCGCTCGGTCGCTCGCCGCGTTCGCGGGCATCGTGCTGCTACCCGCGACCGCAACGGCTGCAGCGCAGCCGCCGGCGGCTGCGACGGCACCGGCAGCTGCGGCGTCTGCAGTCCCGGACGCAGCAAACGTTCTGCGCGCGACGCTTCCAAACGGACTGCGCGTCATCATCGTGCACAACGGCCTTGCCCCAGTCGCCTCGACGGCCGTCAATTATCTGGTGGGCTCGGATGAGTCTCCGTCGGGCTTTCCAGGTACGGCGCACGCCCAGGAGCACATGATGTTCCGCGGCAGCCCGGGGCTCACGGCGGACCAGCTCGCCAACATCGGCGGTGTGATGGGCGGGAATTTCAACGCAAACACGCGCGAGAGCCTCACCCAGTATCTGTACACGGTGCCGGCCGAGGACCTCGATGTGGCGCTGCACATCGAGGCGATCCGGATGCGCGGCGTCGATGATTCGGCGAAGCAGTGGGACGAGGAGCGCGGCGCGATCGAGCAGGAGGTCGCGCAGGACCGATCGAACCCCGGCTACGTGCTCTACGCGCAGCTGCGCTCGCTCGCCTTCGGCGGAACGCCCTATGAGCACGACGCGCTCGGCACACGTCCCTCTTTCGACCATACCACCGCTTCGATGCTCAAACAGTTTCACGACACGTGGTATGCGCCGAACAACGCCATTGTCGTGATCGTCGGAGACGTAGACCCGAAGCGTACCCTCGCCGAAGTGCGCAAGCTCTTCGGCGCCATGCCGCGCAAGGAGCTTCCGGCGCGCCCGAAGATCGATCTCAAGCCGCTCCAGGCGACCTCGATCTCGGTTCCCACCGATCGGCCGACCGGCACGCAGATGATCGCGTTCCGCGTGCCGGGGCTCGACAGCCCCGACTTCCCTGCGCTCGAGGTGCTCGCGGATGTGCTGAGCAGCCAGCGCTACGCGCTCTATGGGCTCGTGCCGCAGGGCAAGGCGCTCGGCGCCTTCTTCGCGCTCGACCCGCTGCCGCACGCCGGGCTCGCATACGCGGGCGTCGCCTTTCCCGCCGGTGCAGACCCCAAGGCGCTCGCCGCAGATGTGCGCGCCGTACTCGAGAATGCGGTGCGCGAGGGCGTGCCCGCCGACCTGGTCGCCGCCGCCAAGCTGCAGGAGCGCCGCGAAACCGAATTCCAAAAGAACTCGATCGCCGGGCTCGCCTCGGTCTGGTCGGACGCCGTGGCGCTCTACGGCCTCACCTCTCCGGAGGAGGACCTGGAGCGGATCGAGCGGGTAACCGTCGCCGATGTGAATCGCGTCGCTCGCAAGTATCTCGACTTCGATCACGCGATCACGGCAGTGATGCTCCCGCAGGGCTCAGGGCCGCCCGTTCGATCCGCGAGCGCCGGTTTCGGAGGACAGGAGAGCATCTCTCTCGGGGAAGCGAAGCCGACGAAGCTTCCCGCCTGGGCCGAGCGAGCAGTGAGCCGCTTGAGGGTGCCCGCGCAGACGACGCATCCGATCGTCTCGCGCTTGCCGAATGGCCTCACGCTGATCGTCCAGCCCGAGGACGTGAGCGATACGGTGAGCGTGTTCGGGCACATCCGGAACCGCCCGGAGACCGAGACGCCGGTGGGCCAGGAAGGCGTCGCGCCGCTCACCGACGAGCTCCTATCGTACGGCACCGAGCACCTCGATCGGCTCGCCTATCAGAGCGCGCTCGATGCGATCGGCGCGAGCGCGCGGGGCGGAACCGATTTTCTCGCGCAGGCACTGACGGAACATTTCGATCGGGCCGTTGAGCTGCTCGCTGAGAACGAGCTGCACCCCGCTCTGCCGACCGATGCGATGCGGATCATTCAGCGCCAGCTCGCCGCGGTGGTCGCCGCGCGCAACCGCAGCCCCGGCTTTCTCACGCAGCGCTCCCTGACCGCCGCACTGTTTCCGGCGACGGACCCGAGCCTGCGGCAGGCGACCGCCGAGAGCGTGCAGTCGCTCACGTCCGAGGACGTGCATGCCTATTACCGCAAGGTGTTTCGGCCCGACCTCACGACCATCGTCGTCATTGGCAAAGTAACGAGCGCTGAGGCGCAGGCTGTCATCTCGAAGTATTTCGGCGGCTGGAGCGCCTCGGGCCCTGTGCCGGACACCGATCTGCCGGCCGTCCCGCCCAACCGCCCCTCGATCATCAACGTGCCCGATGCGACGCGCGTGCAGGACAACGTGCTGCTCGCGCAGACGGTCGGCGTTACCCGCTCCAACCCCGATTTCTACGCGCTCAATCTGGGGAGCGCCGTGCTCGGCGGCGGATTTTATTCGACGCGGCTCAGCATCGAGCTGCGGAAGAACCTGGGCCTCGTCTACAGCGTCGGCTCGCGGCTCCAATCGGGGCGGACCCGGTCCGTGTACATGATCCGGTTCGCGAGTGATCCGCAGAACGTGGTGCGTGCGGCGAGGATTGCGACGCGCGAGCTCGAGTCGATGCGGACCAAACCGGCCGCCGCCGATGAGCTCACGCGCGTGAAAGCGCTCCTGCTGCACGCCATACCGCTCTCGGAGGCGAGCGTCGATGAGATCGCCGGCGGGTTCATCGAGCGGCGCGAGCTCGATCTGCCGCTCGATGAGCCGACGATCGCCGCGCGACGCTACATTGCGCTCAGCGCGAGCGACGTGCAGGCGGCATTCCGCAAGTGGATTCGGCCGGACGACCTGGTCCGCGTGAGCGAGGGACCCGAGGCGACGAAGTGAGGCGACATGGAGCGGCTGCGATTCTTGAGCGGCGCCGCACGGCCGCGTAGCATGAACGCATGTCGTCGCGTCCGCCGCTTCCACCCTTCACGCTCGAGACCGCCGTTCAGAAGGTGCGCATGGCCGAGGACGCGTGGAATACGCGCGACCCCGAGCGCGTGGCGCTCGCCTACACCGAGGACAGCCGCTGGCGCAACCGGTCGGAGTTCTTCGAGGGGCGCGCGGCGATCGTCGAATTCCTGAAGCGCAAGTGGGCCCGCGAGCTCGAGTACCGGCTCATCAAAGAAGTTTGGGCCTTTCACGGTCATCGCATCGCCGTGCGCTTCCAGTACGAATGGCATGACGACGAGGAGTGCTGGTTTCGCTCCTACGGCAACGAGCAATGGGAATTCGACGAGCGCGGCCTCATGCGTCGCCGCGAAGCGAGCATCAATGATGTGCGGATCGGACCGACGGAGCGGCGTTTCCTGTGGCCGAGCGGTCCGCGTCCGGCCAATCACCTGGGACTGACCGAGCTCGGTCTGTAGCGCACGCGTCCGGTGCTCAGCGCACCGCCGCGCGAATCTTTGCGGCGAGCTCCGCCGCATCCGCAGCGAGTGCCCCCGCGGGCCAGTCGACACCGAGGCCTTCTCGCGCGCTCGGCTTCGGGATGATGTGGAAGTGCACGTGATCGACCGCCTGGTGCGCACCGCGGCCGTTGTTCTGCAGCACGTTGTACTCGCGCACGCCGGTCGCCTCGATGACAGCGCGGGCGAGCCGCGGCAGCACCCGCCCGATCGCCGCGGCCGATTCCTCGGAGAGCGCATCGAGCGTCTCGGCGGGCTCCTTTGGAATCACGAGCGTATGTCCGCGGCTCAAAGGTCCGACATCCAGAATGGCGATCACGCGCTCGTCCTCGTAAACCTTGTGAGCAGGGATGCGTCCCTCGATGATTTTCTTGAAGACGGTCTCTGCCATGGCTGGCTCTCCGCTTGTGGGGGGAACGGCGCCCTCATTGTCCCGCGGGAACGCCCGAGGGCGGAAGTCCGTTGCTCTCCGGTGAAGCCAACCCGAGGGCTGAACGATGAGCGAAGTCACCACCGACCATGGCCAGATCCGCCGCTGGGCGGAGGGCAAAGGCGGCAAACCGGCCGCAGTCAAGCGCACACACCGCGAAGGCGACGTGGGCATAGTCAGGATTATGTTCCCCGATGCGCCGCAGTCCGAGCACGATGCCCTCGAGGAGATCTCCTGGGAGGAGTTCTTCGAGGAATTCGACAAGCGCAAGCTCGCGCTGATTTACGAACGCGACAGCATGTTCTCCAAGCTTGTCAGCCGCGAGACAGCCGAACGCCGCGAGCGTGGCGATACGCACGCTGCGCGTCATCACTGACCCTGCCGCGCCGCAGAGCAAGCCGTGCCTTCGGCCCAGCCTCCGCGCCGTCAATCGGGCGCGCTTCTTGCGAATCGCGCAAGCGTGGCGGGCAGCGTGAAAGGAACGGCGAGCGACGGCGGCGAGCGAGCACGAGGACCGCTCATACCCCGCATCAGGGCGCGCGGCCGTTTGGATGACGATGTCTATCGAGGCGTTACCGAGCGCGACCGGCCGCAGCGGAGCACCGCGGTACGGCTGCTCACCGACTGGACGTTTTTGAGCCGAGCGGTGCGCTACGTTTTGCACCTTCCGACGCCGATGTGCACGGAGGATCGCCGGGTCCTCGAGCGTGTCATTTTCGGCCATTACCGTGAGCGGCCTGAGGTGCGTTCCGCCCTGTTCGTCGGCTGCCAGTGGTATACGCGCCACTACGAGCGCGCGTTCTTCGCCCAACACGACTTCTGGACACTCGATCCCGATGAGAGCGCCCGCAAGCACGGCGCACGCCAGCACGTCATCGCGCCCCTCGAACGGCTCGATGCTTTCTTTCCCGAGCGCTACTTCGATCTGATCGTCTGCAACGGCGTATTCGGCTACGGCCTCGACGCGGCCGAACAATGCGAGGCGGCTTTCGATCACTGCTATACGCGCCTCGCCGATGGAGGGCATTTCGTGCTCGGCTGGGATGACGTTCCGGAGCGCCGGCCGCTCGAGCTCGAGAGCCTTGCGAGTCTCAAACGCTTCCGTCCGCTCAAATTCCCGCCGCTCGGGACGGAGCGCTACCTCACCGATACCTCGTACCGGCACGTGTACGATTTCTACACACGCGCCTGAGCAAGGTCGAGCCGCGCGCGGGCGGGCGGCTCGAGCCGCATCATATTCCCGCGTACCACTGGTACCCGCGATCTTCCCAGAAGCCGCCCTTGCCGCGTCCGATGCGCGCGAAGCTCGCGACGGCCTCGATTCGTACGATGTACTTCGCCATTTTGTAACCGAGCTGGCGCTCGAGCCTCAGGCGAAGCGGCGCACCATAGGGAATGGGCAAAGGCCTGTCATTCATCTCGTACGCCAGGATCGTCTGCGGGTGCATGGCATCGCGCAAGTCGATCGTCTCGTAATACCGGCCCGTGCCGTCGAGCGTCATTTCGAGTGTGTCGGCGCAGAAGAACGCGATGTAACGGGCCTCGGGCCGAAGTCCCGCGCGCGCAAGCAGCGCCGCAAGCCGCGCACCCTTCCATTGGGCAATGTAGCTCCAGCCCTCCACGCAATCGTGGCGCGTAATCTGCGCTCTGGAGGGCAGCTGACGCAGGTCCTCGAGCGACAGCGACTGGGGCCGCTCGACGAGCCCGGACACCGCGAGACGCCAGTCGCGAAATCCGTTGCTCGCGAGCCGGTTGTACTCGTCCGTACCGGGTGTGGATGAGCCGTTCGAGCGCGGATGCGGCGAGATATCCGCAGCCGGATATTCCTGCGCGAGCGCATCGCGCCCGAGCAGCAGGCGCTGCACGGTGTAAGTCCAACCCTCGGCCGAATCGAGCGCCGCATTGAACCGCGGCGACTCTGAGAGCCGGTCGCAGCCGCTCACCGCGAGCGCACCGCCCGCGGCGAGAAGCTGTTTGAGGTGGCGGCGCCGATCGAGCGGCGGAGCCCGGCGGTCTTTCCTCATCGCGTCTCCTCCGGACTGCCTCGCGATAGAACGAACCAGCCGGTCACGATGCTGCGCAGCTCCTTGAGAGGCCCTGCTGCGACCATCGCGACGAGGTGAACGACGATGAAGAGCACGAGGGCGCAGGCGGTCAGAAAATGAATCGTCCGCGCCGACTGACGGCCTCCGAAGAGCTCGGTGAGAAAGTGCAGCCGCGCATCCATACCGGGCGACATCGTAAGTCCCGTCGCAACCATGAGCGGCAGCACGAGGAACAACACGGCGACATACGAGAGCTTCTGCAGCAGATTGTAGCGGCGCGCCTCCTCCCCCTCAGGGAATCTCAGGCGCACGTGGTCGAGAATCGAGCGCCCGATGCCGCGTAACTCACGCCTCGATGGCCAGAGCACGCCGGTGAGCCTGCCACTTGCGAGCGCGTAGATCACGTACGCAAGTCCGCTCGCGACGAAGATCCACGCGAAGAAGAAATGCCAGCTGCGCCCGTCCGCGAGGTCCTGCCAGGAAGGCAGTGTGATCCACGAGGGGAACGCCGGCTCATCGCCCCCCGAGCCGAACGCAATCCAGGGCTGCGCAAAAGTCGACGCATTCCCCCAGTACAGAGCGGGATGCGCATTGAGTATCTGCAGTCCGCTCGGGATCAGCACGATCAAACAAAGGACGTTGATCCAGTGCCACACCCGCACCGGCAGTGGATGCCGGTACACGGCGGTGCGCCCGTCGTCGAGCACCCGCTCGCGCGCGGGGGATGGCGTTCGCGGCTCGGCCGAAGGTGCGTGGGCGTCCATGGGCCTCGAGTGGCTACCTCACATCGGCGGCTTCGCTCCGTTCTCGCCGATCGCAACGCCGGTCGAGCTCAATGCGCCGCCCGAGGAGCTCGCGACGATGAGGAACACGGGAATGCCCGGCTTCACCTGCGAGCGCTCGCCGTTCGTGAACTCGACGATCGGCACGTTCCGCGGCACGATGAGTCGCCGCTCGCCGTGCGGATAGGTCACGGTGACCTCGCGCCCGCTGCGGACGGACTTGACCTGCCCGACGGTGCCATTCGTCATCATCGAGCCCTTGCGCAGGTCCCACGCATAGTGTCCTTCGCCCGCCTTCACGCCGGGCGGAAAGACGTGCACCTCGAGCGAGCGTCCGGTGCCGTTTCGCTGCGGCATCTCCGCCGTTCCAATGAAGCTGCCCGGCTTGATCGCATCGATCCCGATGCGCTTGAGCACCGTCACGTTCCAATTTGGGGCGAGCTCGATCTTTTCCGTCTCGCCCGATTCGGTCCGAATCGTGAGGGTATCGCCACTCAGGGACTCGATCGTTCCGCGCACGTGCCCGGGCGGGGCCTGTGCGGAGGCGGCGAGGGACAGGAGACAGAGCGCGGCTGCAGCCGCAACCGCATGACGGATTGTTTTCATTGTTGCGCTCGTATCGAGGCTGTGCGGGGAAGACCGGGCAATTATGCCTCGAATCACCGCGGCATGCTCCAGGGCGAGGGCATGCGGGAGGGCACCGTGATGAAATTCGCCTCGATCCGCTCGATGGCACCCGCCTTGATTTTGAAGAGCTCGAGCACGTAGAAGCTGTGCGAGCGGCGCACCGAAGATTCGAGCTCCGTACCGTCGGTGAGCCGATACCTGGCGGCTATTCGCGCTCGAACAGCCGGCAGTAGATGCAGTCGGCCGGATGCTCGCTCTCGATCCAAAAATTGCGAATCCAGGGCTTCTTGTGCAGGGAAGCCGCATGCTCGAGCGCCTGATTGGCCAGATCGTGTTCGGCGAGCTCGAGCGGGTGAGACCGCGCGAGAATCGCCTGAGCGCGCAGCGTCTCGAAGGCTCCGCGCGGGTGAACCGTGACCGCGGCGCCGCCGTGCTCGATCCGCTCCGCGAAACGCTCAGCGAGCGGCTGCTCGCTTTGCGCACTGAAAATCGCCCGGAAGTGACTGACGAAGCGCTCGTGGGCAGAGTGCGCCGGCGCGAGTCCCGCGCGCCCAGGTTCCCCGTCCGAGGTGAGGTCCACTCGATCCGTGGGGAATCCGTCCCGCACGAGCTCGAGAAGGACCCGCTCGGCAGCCCCCCAATCGTTGAACATTGCTGTCATGACGGCGCTCATGCCTCACCTCCGGCACGCTCGCAGCGGTCGCGACGGGCGCGCCACAACATCTCCCGTAAGCTTAGTCCTCGTGTGCGGAAGGGCAAGTTCAATCGCGCAGACTATACTTCGAGGGCAGAGGCGGTGGCGGGACGCGAGAGGGCTGGTTTCACCCGGCTGGCGCTGCCCGTCCGCGGGAGCGCGAAATGGCGGAATCGACGGCTCGGGGCTTCTCGGAGCAGCGCTTGCGGCGACTCGCCGCAGCGATCGAGGACGACGTGCGCCGGCGGCGCTATTTCGGGGCCGTGGTCGCCGTCGCCCGGGGCGGCAGCCTCGCATTGTGCGAGGCGATCGGCCACGCGGATGAGAATGCCCTCCGCCCGCTCGCGCGCGACTCGGTCTTCAACCTCTTCTCCGTCACCAAAGCCTTCACGAACGCGCTCGTCTTCCAGGCGATCGAGCAGGGCCGACTCGCCCTGACGACCCGCGTCTCGGCCGTCATCCCGGAGTTTGCCGGCGGTGGGCGCGAGCGGATCACGTTCTACGATCTGCTGACGCACAGCTCCGGGCTCGCTTCGGTGTTTGTGCCGCGACCGGGTATGTATATCGACCGGCTCGACGAGGTCGTCGCGGCGATCTGTGCCGAGGGCGGAACTGATGCGCCGCCGGGAGAGCGCGTCACGTACGCGCCGATGGCCGCTCACGCGCTCATGGGCGAGGCAGTGCGTCGAGTCGATCCACACGGACGGCGCTACCGGCAGATCGTGGAGGAGGAAATCTTCCGACCTCTCGCCATGAAGAGCTCATCGATCGGCGTGCGGAGCGATCTGAAGCCGCGGCACGTGGTGCCGCATTTCCTCGAGGCCATGGGTGTGCAGCACCTCGGCCACAGCGATCTCGGGCCGAACGGCGCCTTCGAGGAGGAGCACGCGGAGATGCCCTGGGTCGGGGCGGTCTCGACGGTGCCCGACCTGTTCCGGTTCGCGGAGATGCTGAGGCGCGAAGGTGAGCTCGACGGCGCGCGCATACTTTCGCCGGCGCTCCTCGCCGAGGCGACCATCAACCGCACGGGAGACAAGCCGAACGAGCTCTACATGCAGCTTCTCGCACCGCGTGGGTGGGCGCCCTACCCTGCATACATCGGGCTCGGGTTCTTTCTGCGTGGCGAGGCGATCTGTCCCCATCAGTTCGGGACGCTCTCATCGCCCCGCACCTTCGGGAATACGGGGTATGGGAGTACGATTTTCTGGGTCGATCCGAAGCTCGATATCACGTTCGTGTGTCTGACGGCTGGGGTCATGAACGAGGCAGACAATATTGAGCGCTTCCAACGCCTCTCGGACATGGCAATCGCCGCGGCGGAATAAATGGGCAACCCCGATATGAGCATCCCCGATCCGCCCCCGATTGGCCGTCGCCATTTCCTCGAGATCGGCGCGGCCGCATCGCTCGCTGTGGCGCTCCCACTGGCGCGGGCTGCAGATGGTGCGGCCGACGCCGCCCCGCTGCGAGCGCCCGAACCGGCCACGCTGAAGCCGCTCGCCGTGATCTACGATGAACGGTTCGAGGCAGCGCGGCACTTCGCCGCGTGCGTGCGCAGCGTGCCGTTGCCCGCTCACCCGATCCGGGGCGACGTGACGCAGCTTTGGTACTCGCAGCTCTATCCGCTCTGGAGGCGGGCGCCGACCCCGATCGCTGGCCTCACCGCTTACGCGGCGATGTTTTGCCTGGAACGGCTCGCATGGGATCGGCGGCTTCGCATGGTTCGCTGCGTCGCCGGCCAAGCGCGAGAGGGGTCGAGCGGCTGGCCGACGGAACGTGCCGCAATGGTCGCGAGGGGCCTCCGGGCAAGCTGCCTTGCAAGTCCCCGCGGCACCGCCGCAACCGGCACGCTCGCGGCCGAGGCGAGTGGAGCGCTGCACTTTTGGCTCATTGCCTCGCCGGCGCAGTTTGCGGCGCTATAGGCTGAAGGATTGGAGCCGAGCATGCGACCCCCCCAAGGTATGAGCGCCGAAGTGTTCTCGGCCGCGCTCGCGGAATTCCAGCGCGCGGTGGGCGCGCCCTGGGTCTTTACGAGCGATGAGGATGTGGAGCTCTACAAGGACGACTTCTCGCCTTTCTTAGGTGAGCCCGAGGAGAGGTGGGCCTCGGCCGCCGTGGCGCCGGAGAGCGTGGAGCAGGTGCAAAGCATCGTGCGCACGGCGAACCGCTACAAGGTGCCGCTCTATCCCATCTCCACGGGACGCAATCTCGGCTACGGCGGCTCGGCGCCCGCGTATTCCGGTTGCGTGGTCGTCGATCTGAAGCGCATGAACCGGATCCTCGAGGTGGATGAGAGCGATGCCTCCTGCCTCGTCGAGCCGGGGGTGAGCTACTTCGACCTGTATCGCTATATCGAGGAGCGCGGGCTCAAAGTTTGGGTCGACGTGCCCGATCCCGGCTGGGGCAGTCTCGTCGGCAATGCGCTCGATCGCGGCGGAGGCTACACGCGGCCGCAGTTCCGCAACCATTTCGATGCACACTGCGGGATGGAGATCGTGCTGCCGAACGGAGAGCTGATGCGCACAGGAATGGGCGCTCTGCCCGGTGCGAAGACCTGGCAGCAATACAAGACGGGCTTCGGACCGTGGATCGACGGCCTGTTCTCACAGTCGAACTTCGGCATCGTGACGAAAATGGGCTTCTGGCTCATGCCGCGCCCGGAGGCTTTCCTCGGCGGCACGGTGCTCGCGGGCAAGCGCGACGACCTTCATGAGCTCGTCCGCATCCTTACGCAGCTCGAGAACGGCGGCATCACCAACGGTATGCCCGATCTCGGCAGCCCGCTGCTCGGTATTCAAACGATCGAGGAATATGCGCGGTCGATGGCGGATGAGCCGCAGCCGCCCGTCGATCCCGAGCTCAATGCCCTCCGCGATCGCACCGAGTCGGGCGAAGCCAAAGCGCTCGAGGACTATGGCGCGCGCAAGGGCCTCGCCTACTGGACCTTCAAGCTCAAATTCTACGGTCCCGCGAAGGTGGTCGCAGCGCAGTGGGAGCATTGCAAGGAGGAGTTCTCCGCGATTCGCGGCGTTCGCTTCACGGACGGTGAGCTCGTGCGCCTGCCGGTCTCGGCGCAGCAGCGGCTCGATGCGCATTGGCCCGAGCTCGGCATCCCGACGCTCAACATGTATTCGATCGGCGCTCGCTCGAGCACCAACCCGAACCCGACGCACGGGCACATGTGGTTCTCGCCGATCATTCCGCGCACGGCGGAGGCGGTCTTCGAGGCCAACGAGGTCTTTGCGGCCGCGGCGCGGCGGTTCGATCTGCCGGTGCTGCGTTTCAGCCTGCCGTCCTGCTACTGGGAGCGGGCGTTCATTTTCATCTTCGGCTTTCCGGTGACGACGGACATCGCGACGAATCGCAAGAACCGCGCGGCCTTTCACGCGCTCATCGACACCGCCGCGCAGCACGGCTGGGGCGAGTACCGCACGGCGCCCGCCTATCAGGATGCGGTGATGAAGGTCTATTCTTTCAACGATCACGCCCTCCTCCGCTTTCACGAGACCGTGAAGGATGCAATCGACCAG
>Ga0134128_10002841_pt1 | contig 21296 bp, 37 predicted proteins | sample KB31754_FD_96462 | JGI IMG/M metagenome (GOLD analysis project Ga0134128, IMG submission 96462) | Terrestrial soil microbial communities with excess Nitrogen fertilizer from Kellogg Biological Station, Michigan, USA - KB3-175-4 | ecosystem: Environmental > Terrestrial > Soil > Unclassified ... | reverse complement strand
GTTTTATGTAAGTAGGACTACTACAGCCTCTACTTGCACAGCGCATTTCTTTGTCATAGAAGCGAATTCTACCTGTTTGGGTAGAACGAGGTTCATCCTCTTGTTTGAGGATAGAAGCTATTTGTTCAGGAGATAGTGTTATGCCGACCATATGACCACCAATACAATTGCGATAGCAATTAGAATAGCAACTGTACCAATAAATTTAGTGGTGTGTGGAAATAGTGCTGCAATCACAAGAGACATACACGATCCTGCAATGAAGCTAGTGAATAAGATTGCTAGATATCTCACGTCATTACGTGGTCACCATCGGGAATATCATCCCAAGGGATCGCTTTACCGAAGATAACTTTGTACTCTATAATCTTCGGATCGAAGTTGCAGTTCTTAAACTCACTTGCTATCGTAAGAATTGAATCCTCGTCCTTCTCATTCCACACAACGATCTTCTTACTGAAGTGAGCAAAAGTCCACGTTTTACCAATAGTGCAACTACAAGTGTACGGAATGGTCTGAATGCAGAACATGCCCTCATACTCGCTATTGCCCTCATCAGGGGTCACAGCTTTGTTCAGCGTATCCAGATCGTTAATTATCTGCATATCAAAGTCGTCTGAACCGGATTCTGCGTATAATCGTGTTCAATCTTCCATACTGTGAGATACCCAAGCTTCGGAAGAATAATGCTTTCCCCAATACGAGGGATAGTAGCCATTTTGACTTTTGCTCTTTTGAAGTCAGTACCTTTATGAGCAGCTTGAACGTCAACGATCATAGTTTTCCTGATAACCGTCGGCAAGAGTGAACTCGTAATCTTCTCCACGTTCTGCCTGAATACAAGGAGCGCGGAAAATGCAGTTAAGGCAGAGATAGTCCTTCTGAGGATTAGGATACAGATACCCGTCAGTAGTGCGAAGCATATCCATAGCCTCATAATATAGACGCTTACCTGCATTCTCTTTCTGAGCCTTGTTACGGGTAACGTAAGGCATTTCAGGAGTACCACGCTGAATGAACAACTTGTCACCTTGTTCTAGCAGATACTCGTAGTAGCTCTTAATCTTCGGGTCTACCTGCATAAGCATGGTAAGACCCAATTCCTTCATTGTATCTTCAAAAAGCCTAGCTGTCGTCATTTCCTTTTGACGATCAATGCTAGGTTTACCACTACCGAGGATAGTAGGCTTACGAGGGTACTTCTTCCAGAGCGCGTTGTAGATGATGAAATCTACATTCTTGTATTCAAGATCGTAAATCTCTGCTTCGCGCTCTGCTGCCCACAAGTATGTAGTACACTGTTCATCAAGCTCTAGATGTCGGAAGTAATCCTCATCAAGTCTAGCAGTAGTCTTGTTCTCTAGAATACCATACTGACCCGTTTCCAAGTCCTGAAGTAGAGTATCCTGCCTACCTCTAGCATGAACCTGTTTGAACATACCTCCCGTAGTTACAGGAGTATCAAAGTATCCATACAGATCATCCATCTTCCACCACTCAGGCATCTTACGATGATCCTCGGCATAAAGAACATCGCCATTAGGATCAAGCACAGGAACACTAAAGGTATGCTCGCTAACGATAACCCTGAAGTTATCGTTGCGTTCAGCGTAGTCCTTGTAATACTTCATCATCCCAATACCAAGAGCCTTATGCTCCATGAACAACTCTTCGTCGGGATTAGGCAGAAGTTCACTAAGACCCTTAACGCTCCATGCAGCGGGAACAGTCTCGCCTGTATGTTCATCAACTACCATTGCATCATAGTCAGTAGTTTGATAAGGTGATGCAGGAACAGGGTCACGATCAGCATAATAGTCTAGTTCACTGTAATGAACGATACCACCATTCCACTCGGTATTGAACCAAGACTCAAAAACCTTCTCAGGGTCTTCTCTCAATACAGGGTCGTAGAAACTAGCAAGAGCATAGTGAATGCCAGTACCAAACCAAAGCGGCATAGCAACACCATGCACCTTTACCTTACGAACCAAGTTACGACGGCTAGGACTAGACCAATCCCATTGACGGCGACAGAACTTAAACGTAGCTCTGTCCGACGTATGAATGGGGATAATGTCCCATTTCGTAGGTATTACGATATCTTGAACGCTAATACTCATGCGTTTATTTCCTCCGTTGCTATTCTGAACGGGGTGTGCGATTAAGGTTGACTATCATAGCACAGATCGGCCCGAAAGTCAAGCCCTATTAATGTGCCAAAGGAGAGCAACGACGCTAAACCCAAGAAGGCAGATAAGCACCGTAATGATGATAGCTGCGATAGGCCAGGTCACGCCATTGTCTCCGTGTAGGTCCTAACGATAGTATCACCGTTATGCCACAAATCGTCAGGCCCATGCATTTTGTCTAGAGTCTCCATAAGCTGTTCTTCCGTGGCAGGAGTCTTAACTCGTCTGAATGGGTTAAAGTTGCCATTAGGCTTAGGGTACTCTCGGTGCCACAACTCGACACACTCTAGAAAATCCTCTACATCTTCAGGATGCTCAAACTCCTGAACATCAGTAAAGACGATAGGACTAGAAACATCATCACCCGTATGGGTGAACGATTGTTTTGTTACTGTTAAGCTAGTTGTGATTAAAGTTTTCACGAATGCCACCACCAACCTCTACGTCTTAGAACTTCTATGACGATCATTATTACCGCCAAATCCACCCAAAAAGCCCAATCATCAAATGAATACCACGGATGGGTTAGCTTTTCTATCATTTAGATCATATCCTCGTCTGCGAAGATTTCATTGAACCAACCCTGCTTCTGATTATTAACCTGCTCTAGTCTCTGATCGGTAGTACCGATAGCTTCGATGTTAATTACCACTGGCTGTCCTTCTTGGCCGGGTCGTCTAATTCTCCCGATAGCCTGAGAGTTATCCTTCGGCGACCAGGAACGATCCAAAAATACAACGTGCCTAGCCGAAGTGAGATTAATACTCTCTCCGCCAAGTTGTACGGTAGACATAAATACCTTGTGTTCTTTCTTCGGGAAGATGTCGTGCCACTTCTTGTATCTTGTTTCATCACTATCACTCACGTCCATATGAATGTAGGGGATACCTTCCTTAATCAACTTGCCGTCCTTGTCATACTTGGGATCAAGACGAGCCTTTAGCAACTCTAGCGGGTCTTTGAAGTTAGAGAATACAACAACTTGCTGCTTCTCATCATCATCCCACTGAAGTTCCTCAATAATGTCCATAAGCTCATCGAGCTTGCTGGAAGGCTCAACCAATTTAATCCTGATAACCCTACGCTCATTGATAGGATCATACTCGTCACTAACAACTTCAGGAGTAGCAACGCAGATTTGCCTAAGACGCTGCAAGGCGCTTAGAACGTTAGGACTGTGGAAGGGTTCACCTTTAGCATCAAGAGCTTTCAACTCCGACTTAATCTCCTTATACATGCGACGCTGAATATCACTCAACTCAACATCACGACGCATCTTGATAGGCTCTTTGATATGAGGCATAACCTCAGTTAGAGTCCTACGGACTCCCCAATGCCTAACAAGAGTACGGAACTCTTCGCGCGTCTCATCCTTAACACCTACGACTCGCCTAAAACCTGTGTACTCGTCAATTTCGCAGAAATAGTCCACGAAACGGTTATAGCTACCGAACTTGCTTTTATCTAGGAAATTGAGCAGACTCCAAATTTCATCTGGACGATTGATAAATCCAGTACCCGTCATAATATGCTTATGCGGAGACTTGATTCTCTTAATACAATGCGTCCACTTATTGTCCCTGCCCTTCAACCTATGAGCTTCGTCTACAATAACAAAGTCCCAAGGGTGATTAGCAACTTTATCCGCCATAGTCCACGGAAGGGGCATAAAACCGATGCCCTTACACTTTTCACATTTTACTTGCAATTCCTCTTTAATTGCAGGTCCACCGATTTGGAAATTCTCCATACCACTTCCATCACATTGATCGCACTCGCCAGTCTTGTTCTTGTTCCACCTCGCAAATACATGATAATGTGAAAGAACAACAGCAGGGAACTTAAACTCTGTAGGCCAATCTTCCTGCAACTTAATCCTCTTACCACCCGGCATCACAATACTCAACGCTTTGGTACCAACATCGAGCAAAGTATGCTTGGGCAGCAAACGAGGCACCATATCAAAGTAGGTGCCTTTACCACCAGCAGTAGTAATAATCAGGATGCAGGGGTTTTCGACATTAATCGTCTTGGCCTCTGCAAGCCACAATCCTGTGGTGGTTTTGTAACAACCCATCTCACTCCAATTTGCAGAGTGAGGCAACTCGGCAAGTTTCATTAGATCATCAACCTGCCAAGCTGGACGGTCAATACCGTCGGGTAGAATATTTACATCAGGCATAACGGTCACTGTTCTGTACCGTTCCTTTCATTGTCTAGCCACTTTAATGTTTCACTTAATGCTTCGTCTTTACCAATACCCTTGCGTCGTACTCTCCAATATTTATCTGCTGCTCGCTTACACTGTTTGGTCTTTCGACAGAAGAAGTGTCTACCTTTAGTACCTCCTTTAATCTTGTAACCGCAACTAAGACAAATTGGGAGATTCTGTTTAGACACAAGCCCCACAGACATAGCGAATGTGAGCCCTATGCTCATTAGCATTTCTAGTCTGTCTGCATTCCTTTCAAGCCATTGCTCTTTTTGACAGTGTTGGCAAATTGTACGGAATTGCCCTCGATCCTCTATTCTTCCACAACTTTCACAAACGGCTTTATTTGGGAAAGTCTCTTTTGTGCAAGTAATACAGAATCCCGAAACGGAGTGAAGTTGAACTCCATCTTTACCACAACTGGGGCAATACTCATTATCTGTAGATTCCGCGACGGCTGCACTCATTGTCAATTGCTGCGGATAGAGGGAGCATTGCCATAGAATCTATCTTTAGTTGTACTCGCCTACGTTGCAGTACATCATTCACTAGTTCTTGAAACTCGGGTGTGGGCTTATAAAGTAGTGACAACTCAGATACGTTCCTTAGTCTTGGTTTGTCCACTTTATGCGCCTGGTGTTCTAGGTCATAAGCTGGTTCTGCCAACAGAAAACTCCTTACTCTCTCCTACTTTAAATTAGGTGACAATACCTTGCAGTATTCGGCCAAGGATAAAAGCCTCTGCCGCTTCTGAATGCATACTCAGCTACCCACATTTGTTCAAGCGGATTCCAGTGATTCGCAGTTCCCTTAATTTGCAAGAGATAGTAACCATACGTCCTCTGGAAACTGTAGTCCATTTGTAGACCACCGTAATAGGGACTTCCATCGTCAGCCCAAGAAGCCTCATAACGATGAATACACGACCATGCACTTTTATGTGGGGGGTTCTGATATGCATTAAATACCTGCTTATACCAGTGATATGCAGGAGCATGTTTTGCAACTCTTACATGCATTACCTTCTGCATATGTTGCATTGGCTTTAGAAGTCTTAGAATACCTGCTTGGGCTGTAGTTGCTGTTGCTAGGAATAAAGCAACTATGGCTACTAGCTTACGCATAATCCTCCATGTTAGATTACAAAATAAGGCGGTAGGCGACTGTCTGCGGCTTCCTGGGGAGAGGAAGATTAGCCGCCCACCACCATTAAGGGGACAATGCCCCCTAAACCCTCATACCCACTATCTAGGTATGCACTGGCCGCAGCGCTGTACCTAACATAACGTAGGAATGAGGGTTTAGGCGACATTGTGCGATAATATGTAGATAGCAGGGCTAACGCTCCTATGCCTCGCACAAAAGCATTCCACGTTAGCCCTGCTATTATGCCCATAACCGTCTAACGAGGGCGCTTGTCCAGCCCAACCACGGTAGCACAAAATTCCACGCTTGTCAAGGGCACGTTTATGGAGTTAACGCGGTTAACTATGCCCACACGCTGCAACCAAAAAGATCATCACGATTGCAAGTGAAAGAAAGCACATAACAACGTCAACGAATCCATCCATATTAAGCGGTATAGCCTGCCACTTTGTCGGGCTATCACTATACCGCTTAATATGGATAGAGGGCCGAAGCCCTCTATCCGTGGTACCCCTTTGCAAGGGTACTTATGCAGCAGCCTCTTCGCTATCTGTGTCCGGCGAAGCACCACCAGCGAGCGACGTGTTAATCAAGTAAACATGGTCCTCGGAGTTATCCTCACGATCAACCTGCTTACCATCCTCACCCGTCGTCTTACCAGTGATAGCAACGACCCGAACAGACTTACCACCCGGATGAACAAGACCAGTATCATTAGTCTTTTTACGAGCATTGTCGAAACCGATCTTAACCTGCTTAGCCCTCTTACCCTGAAGCGGGCCACCCTGAAGATCAACCTCAATACCCATATCACCCGAGTTAAGGAAGTCGCGAAGGACACCATCATACTCTCCACGGCTCTTAGTCTGCGAGAGAAGCTGACTAATCTGCTCTGCTGTAAGAACGTTAGACATTTGTTGTTACTCTCCTTATTGTACGATGTAGTGTGATGTTACTGTGAAACTTGTGCGGCTATGAGCCTTCCAACCTTTTGAATCTTTCTTCTACTGCAACCAAGGCATCTACGATATTCACACCCCCTACTAGAGTCTTCAATGCTTCCACGTCTTCCCGTAGGTTAGCATATGCCTCCGGGCTTGTCAAGTCCGATTTCGGGGCGGGCCGGAATGCCTCGGCGGTTGGGGGGTGATTGATAACTAGGATAGAATCAGTTGATCTACCTCCCCTCTGTAAGTACAGTATACATTCCTGTACTTCAAGTTGCCTAAAAACTTCCGAGTAATAACCCTGACTAATTCCTGTCGATGCATAGACCTCAGTAACCTTACCCTGAAAGATAAGGTCTTCTCCACGTTCTTTAGCCCTGTCTCGCAGGGCATTGTACACCGCGAGTGTATGACGAACAATCGCTTTAGGTTGCTCAGACATTAGCTTCTCTGTTTGCTCCCTCTAGGAAGCAGTAACGACAAATCTCTTTACCGTTTACCTCTGCTACCATCGCTTTACCTAGTTTGTTATCCCTTGGGTCTTTACACTCAGGATTTGTACACTCCCGAAAGTGAGTAGGAAGTGCAAACCAAGTTTCATAGTTTCTAGGCTCAGTAGGAAATTTCCCGCTCCTAATTCTAGATGCACGTCTAGCCTGCTGATTTGCATCGTCAGCTTTAAGCAGGTTAGCAATCTGTGTTGGATCAAGTGCTTTACTCAAGTTAACCCCTTAAAGTTGATCTTCGGCTACAGTACCATCTTCGTAAATCTTGTACCGCCTAACCTCACCGTTTACAGCCATGAATGATAGCGTGACGTAATTAGTGTTACGCCACAAAGTGAGATTAACACCTTGTGACTCAGGCAAACCAAGAAGAAGGTTAGCAGCCTGTCTTACCTGACAGACTTTCATTAGATTTCCTTCTCTACATCGAGCGCCCACTTAACAGGGCCGGAGAACATAGGCACAAAACCAATTTTAGGACGGATAGTAACCCAATCCTCGTTATGAAATCTAAAGCGCTTGATTGTAAACCATCTTCCACGCATACTAAGGAATGCAACTCTATCATCCTTAATAGACTTGCGGATCAGCCTATGCTCGTCTTCTGTAAAAATTGGCCTTACACTAGGCAATTTTTCGTCTGCTTTCTTCAGTAGTTTCTTGATAGTCTCTTCACTCAAAACTCTATTTGTCAAAGCCTAACCACCTTTCTATTTCATCAAATTTCATACAAACTTCATCCTGGTTGAAGTAAAAACCCTCAACGTTAAATCCGCGCCCAATAAGAACATTCTTCAGTCGCGTTGTTCTTGCGACCCTTCTTGCTTGGGCTTCAGCTCTAGCAGCTTCTTCACGATTGCGAAGCTCCTTTAACCAACTCTGACGAAGAAAATGCCCAATATAGTAAACAGCGTTTTCTTCTTGACGTCTAATTACTTCCTGCTTACGTCGTTCTTCGGCTTCGCGCTGCTTTTCGTAATACTCTTCTCTTTCATCTTCTACAGTTTCAATGTACTCATCCCAAAACTCTAGAATATCACGGCCTGATACCTTCTGAATAACAAGATTGTCAATGTCATCGGGCATTCCCGTTTCATCATTAACAACCATTACCTCAACGTAGGTACGATCACGCTTACCGTGATAGATCGGCTCCTTAATGATCTTTCGTACCTTAACGCGCTTAGCTGTAAGAGGCAGCGGGCCACCCTTACGGCGGTAACCCATCGCGTAATCAGTACCGGGCCAAATTTGCTGCGCCTTCATGACTGTTCCTGCTGACCTTCCTTAATGCCACAAAACTCTTTTTGAAGTTTACGCCTACGAACACTACGAGGAATTGGAATGTTCTCGCAACGAGGAGGAAAGACAGTAATGTATTCCTTCTCGATATCGAAGATACCATCGTCGGGGATAAGACCCTGTTCCCTCAGCCTATAACTAGGCTTGCTACGCAATCGAACCGTGATGTAACCGTGTGAAATTGTATCACCCGGCTTTTCCCACTCAACATTACTATCAATCAGAATCTCCACTCTCGTTCCTGCTGAGAGCATCTTCCAACTGCGATTCAATACTGCTTCCATTACTCACCACCTTTACCCTAAGATGATCTTTCTTGATTAGGTATGTCTGCGTACCCTTAATGACGATAAACACGTTAGGATGATTAACAATCTCATCCAACAATTGACTAAGAAACGCAGACCTCGTTACTTCCCATCCAATATCATCAGAATCTACGAAGTCTTGAATGCTATCCATCTAAGTATGAATAGCCCTCATTGTTACTACAACTACATCATCCATACCCTGATACTCAACGTCAGCAATCTCCAACGTGACGTTATCAGAGTTTTCTAGGGTAAAGACGATATCGGTATGTGACTCTAGTTGAGCCTTAAGCTCAGTAAGCCACTCATCCATGCTATTCCCCTTTCCGCCCTTATGGGCGTTGTGCGATGAACCGACAGCTTACCATAAAATCAGTGGAAAGTCAAGCGGATATAGGATCGGATACTAGTGCCCTGGGTGATAAAAGGCCCTAATCCTGATATCGCCGATAACCTTTTCCGCCGTATAAAAATCGGTAAACTCAGTAATCTTCCAACCTTCACGCTTAAGCCTAAGAAAACAGCTTTCGTTGATATTCTGAATTTGCAGAACAATAGTAGGGTCATCCCTACTAGACTCAAACCCCTTAAAAACCTTAAGGGCTCTATTCAGATCACCCCTAATTTGTGTCGGTAGCATTATTCATCTCCTTTACGAGATATCTTGTGTCCATACTCTTCCTCGCTTTACCTTAATGGTAGTACAACCAGCATCAATCATACCATAAGTCAAAGCTGCTTGCTGATTGAGACATTCATTATCGTCATGCAAGACGCCTTCATAGTAAAGTTCGCCGTCATCGTCATAAAGACGAAACTTAATGAGAGGCAAACCCTTCTCAGGCAAGTCCACCATTTCGGGAGCAATTGACAATCCAATGTTAATAATCTCACCCGAGGTGCCAACCCTATTTATACCTTCCTCACCGATATGATCTTTCTCAATTTTCCACATGAATCTCTAACACCGCCTCATCATCTCTGTAGACAACAGCAGCTTTAATTGTGCCAAACACCTTTTCTCCGCATTGTGGGCAGAATGTTGGGTATCTCGGATTGACCCAACAAAGCAGATGCCCGCAACATGGCATGTTAAACAGCTTGAATACTACACGCTCAAATTGTTTCATAGAACAAGTCGCCTATTTGAATATTGTAGTAGAAGCCTTTACTCTCACCCCGCGTTACTTCCTGAAAGAATGCTGTCCAGCTAAAATCAGGGATGGTATCAATCTGATAGTACTGAAGATTGGGTGGCAGGCTGTCAGAACTGTCGTGATAGTACTTAACTAACCTTTCATCAATTCTGACGATTCCTGTATGTAGAGTTTTCTCCATTAATCCTCCCAAAGTTCACTAAGTGGCAGTTGCTCAGCATCAGGGCTACAGGCATCAAGAAATTTTAGAGGGTCAAACCTCGGATTGTCCTCTTTAAACTTCTTAGCGAAATCTAGAGCAATCCGAACAATTGCATCAGAAACAGAAAGATACTCAGCTCTAGAATCACCATAGTCATGCACACCGGGAAAATTTTCCCTAAGCCGTTTCGCAACAAAGTTGTAATGCAGAGCATGAAACTTGTTCCCATTGCTAGGAGTGCTAGTGGCATTACCCTCCATTGTTAGATCTCTATTCCATTAATCGCCTCTACGATCTTCTTACAAATCTTCAACGCAGCAGCCGTTTCGTAGTGGTCATCGCAAATTTCGTATTCGTACAACTCCCCATCTTCTTCAACATAAAACCTACCATCTTTTTCTACATCGTACTCACGTTCTGATGGAGTGTAGTCTCCGATACCATTTACCCAAACCTGAAATTCTGCTTTAGTACCTTCTTCATTTTCTAGCTCAATCGTAGTACCATAGTACTTACGATCATTAGGCGCGATCCTTGCTTGAATCTTCATTAAAGCCCCCTTACTATTAGAAAAACCCCCACAAGTGCGAGGATTGCTAATGGGATTGTTAGCTTACTGTACAACCCTCTCTTTCCTTTCTAGTGCAGACATTACGCCATTAAGGTAAGTCAATGCCGCACCGCAATAGTCGCCCTTACTACTTTTACTCCTACTAGGACTATAGTGGTCAATGACCCACCAATTCCTAGGAGGATAAAAGTACATCACAAGGCTATCCCCTTCAATGAGGGGCAAACCACAGATAGGACAATTTTCTGTCATAGGATCGTCCTTCTGCACTTGATAAATACTAATGTCTACGTGCTGCGGATCATCCACTATGTCAGTCATTGTAAGCCTCTTGAATCTCTCGCAGATAACGAATCATGGTAGGTGTAGGTGCGTCAAAACTCATGGCAAGATCATCAGCCAGAGCTGGAATCGTTTGAGGCAAATCAGGCTTATACTCTTGGACGTATCTGTGGAGTCTATGTAGCAACTCCGCTGCTTCTAGGTCATCCATTTAGTCCTCTCCATCGTTTTCATCGCTGAAGTACATGGCAAACTCAAAATCTGCGCCTACTGTGACTTGATGACATGTTCCGTGATTAAGCTCCTCAATCGTCACAAACCTGTGAAGTTCATTGTCGTCATCGTAAGCATCGGTGTATTCCAAACCATAGATAGTTCCACCATTACAGAATTTGTCACCAAGCCTGAGCTCTTTTGCCTTTACCATCTTAATCATCGACTACCTCCAACTCATAGTCGTAGAACGTACCAGTGTACTTATAAGTCAAAGCAAGATCATCGAAGCGCACAATCCATGTTCTGCTACTACGCTGCAAGTGGACAGTACCCACCTTATCTTTCCACTGACTAAGGTAACTGTTTGCAGAATCCGTTGTGGGGTTGCCTACAGGCTCATGCAGCTTAACCCTTACTTTGTCCCCCACCTTAATCACTGTAATACCTCCCTACAACTACTTCCTCCATATCGTTTACATATCGGAACACAACTCCGCTAAAGAATGTCTCGGTGTAAATACCGCTCCATTCTTTAAATGCCTGAATGGTATCTCTGAAGATTGGCTCACAATCTCCAAGATCGTAGACGTTCCCCTTATACCGAAAGAAATGCTCATCGTTTACATCGTTAGTCCAATCGATGTAAACGAACTCTTCACGCTCTTTATCCGTCAAGTCATCGCCGCAGATAATCTCACGCGGCTTATTGTTCGTGATGATTTTCATCGAGTCAGTCCTCCATCTTCCCAACTCAAAGCTTCTTTGTATGCGAACGGATGGTAATAGCAATCCAAAGCCTGATGTGGTTTTGGATATAGTGTAAAAGCGTCACCGCTTTTAAGATCACGAACTGTGACTGTAATGCTATCATCGATAGCAAGCCACCAAAGCCTAACGAGAACACCGTCGGCTTCCCTTTGCGCCAATTCCTCAAAGGTTGGCACTTCTGTTTTAGTTGTCATAACGCCCTCCTAGGCGCTAAGTGTGCGATTAAATTCTTGGAGGCTAGGCTGCTGCTACTCTGTAGCCATTTCCAATGCACCTAGCCTCCATAAGCGGTAACAGAGTAGTGCGCGCAAGTTACCTTTTCGAGTCACCCCTATTTTAACTGGCCGGATGCATTTTTTAGAATTCACCATCGGCCGGGGTATTGCGTTTAGACTAGACTCTAGTTACCGCTTATGCAAGCTAGCCTCCATAAGACACAACCGGAGCGAACTCGGCGCAGCGAACTCGCCACGTTACGCGCTACCGTCGGACGATTTGAACTATAAGGTGTAGCGCCCTTATAGCTTTGTCGCCCCTCAATAACGGTTGTGTCTTATGCAGACTAGCTGCACTCTTACATATGGGCTACCCACCAAAACGTAGCCCAAACGATAAACACGATCAACGCGATTCCAAATAGTCTTTGCACTAGCATTCCCTTTACCTCCTTTCGGTTAATTGTAGCACACTCCTAGGGCTTTGTCAAGCCCCCTATACTGCCAACTCTTTTCCGTTAGGGTCAGTGACGTGGGCAACGTAGCTACCGATGCTATTGCTACTACGCCACCTAGCTGCGGCCTGTGCTGCTTCCGACAGACTTGAATACTGCTTTGTGATAATCCTTACTGCGCCCTTTACCATGAACTCTACTGTATACATGGCTTTTACCTTTCTAGTAGCTTCCCTGATAGTGTAGAGGCTTTCACGCCAGAGCCTTTCGCTGGACACTTCCCGATTAAGGGTACGGGCTAATCGGTTAGCGTTAAGTGGTCTACACTATCAGGCAAGCTACTAGCTTGCCTTATTGCCTTATTCGCTATCCTCGTTAGCGAGCAGCGACGTGTTAATCATCAGCACACCGCCCTCATGCTTCACAAAGCGAACGCTACCAAGCTGCGCCTTCTTAGCAACCTGGGTAAGCGTGTTCTTAAGCACCGTAGCATCCTTAGTCTTATACTCCGGGCGCTCGGACACGACCTCATACATGTTACCGCTCTCGATGAACTGGCGAATGTTCCGCTCATGCCCACCGCGATTACGAGTCTGGCTGAGAATCGCTGTAATCTGCTCAGAAGTAAGAGCCTCCATTAGTTACACCCCCTTTCCATTAAGCTGTATTTGTTCATAGCCCTATAGTAGCACATTGGAGTTTCCTGTGTCAAGCCCTTTTTCGATATTCAGTCGTAGATCGTTGTGTCGGTTGGAGTAGTGAGCCTTACGGGATCGGTAGATTTGAGGCATTCTTGACGAAAGCGGTTAATCGCCTCGTTCAAACCGTTATGGGTTGAGACAACTTCCCAACCCTTGCTCGTGTAAACTTCGATTGTAAACACTTTTGAGAAATCTTCCATAACTCACCCCTTTATCGAAGTTATCACTATTCAGCTAACACCGTTAAACCGGCTAAAGGTCTTTACCCTTTTTAAGCAGGTTTTTCATTTTTCGGTGTTAACTCAAAATTGATAACTAATGGTAAATTTAGTATGTTAGGTATGATAGGTATTAGTAACTAATGGTAAATAGTCCTGTCTTACGAGGGTTATCTACGGTCTAGAGCAGCGTTAACAGGCTTATCGGGGCGTTTACCGTGTCACAAAGTTTGCTCCCTAATGTTTCCAGCTTCCTGCTATACCTAAACTAAAACTTCATCTTTTTCCCTGCAAATCAGCCCCTTTTAGTTTAGGTTTAGGTAGTCGAACGTATGTTCCCTATGGAGGAATGCGGGTTTGCGCGGCTAGGCCGGACTGTTACATTAGGGAACGATATAACTCGGTTAGTCACTGTAAGCTAGATAGTACAGTTAAGCCCAGCGCGGTGACGGTTATGGGAGTTAAACACTGGTCGCTGGTTAGTTACTGTTCTAGCTTACACTAACTAACTTAGCTTGTCTTAGGCGAGTTGTGTCCGATTCTTGCGTTCTGCATGATAGTACACTTCGCTATTGTCTTGCGTGTCGATTACTAGTGCGCGTCCTACTTCTGCGGCGAAGTCTAGTGCGTCAGTCAGTCGATCGAAGTATTCGTTAGTAACGTACTTGTTACCGTACTCGGTTGTATGTGTGTACTGTACTCGGTATCGCATCTTAGTAGTCTCCACCTCGGAAGGTCGCATTCGTCTCGATGTTCACGATTCGATGTTCGATCATGTAACCGTTATCGCGGCGCGTTCGGAAAAGTTCTGCAACTCGACGAGCGTTCAGATGGTATCGCTCCGCGTACTCGATGTAAGTTGTGATTTCTGCTTTCAAGATTCTACGTCGAATCTTGACAGACTTACCGACGGGTGTCAAGTCGGTTCTCTTATCGTTGCGACTCTTTCGGATAATCACTTGACTACCATCAGGGAGCGTAGCAACGCAAGGGCTTAGCGCGATCGTCCTATTACGATTCTGGGTATGTGAGAATCGTTTGAGGTGTCTAGTCTTAGGACGCATACGAGTGAATCCTGTCGGTTCATCGGTTGGATCGTAGCTCAGCCTAGCCATAGCTCACTCCTTTCCTATCTCGTTTCTCTATCTGACTTACAACAGGAACTCTATCGCGTCAAATCGCCAAAATCTGGCACTAGACCCACCTGTATTCAGGATTGATCTAAGTCCTTGTATCAATTGTTACTACCGTTATCAGCCTTAAAGTAAGTTATTTCAGTCACTAAGTCTACTCGTCCGGTACCTTCCTTTACACGCGCGGGTGTAACGTATTGAAGGGAGGCTAACATGAGTGACACCGATAATAGCGTTAATAACGATGTAGACAGTAACTCAGAATATGAGCTTAGTATTGCAAAGGAAATGCAGGAGCTAGCAGAAAAGAGAGAAGCAATAAGACAGAAGTTGAAGGGAAAGAAGCTTGAAGACCCGGAAACAATGGCGATCGCGAAAGAAACAGTATTGGACTTGACTCCTGATGCTGCATTGCAGGTTCGTTATTTGATTAATCACGCAGAAAGTGAAACTATCCGTAAGGATCTTTCTAAGTGGGTTCTCGGACTTGCTATGAATGAGCATGGTAAGCGTGATGATGAAGATGAACTGTCAAGTTTGATTAACACGCTTACCGGAGGGAAGAAAACGACTGATGAATAGTCCTCCACTCATCGCAAGTGGTTATGCAGTTGGTTTGTCATATCTAGAAGGTTTCAGATTTAGGGCGGATAAGCCTTTTCGCGCGTGCTTGCTCTGTGGGGAAGTTTATCAAACGGAAGATGACCGGCTTGAATTGCCTGTTAGTGCTATTGGGAGGCAGGCGTGGGCTGATGGTCATGCTAAGACGCACAGTGATAGAGAACACCTGCTTTTGAAGCTTAGTGGTAATTCGATGACACCGGAGGCAGCGAATAGGCTTGCTGCTTTTGGCATTATCCCTGTTAGTGACATGGTGTTGAGTGAAGAACACGAAGCGGCATTAAGGGAAAGTAATAGTATGCCGACAGATGATGCTGAAGGGAGTGTTTAATGTTCTACGAGATTATCTTTGAAACAGGTAATCACTCGGTTGCACAGTATGGGAGTGATGAGGAAGCTAGGGATGCTATTTTGTCTCATCACAATAGGGCGCTCAAAGGTGAAAAGGCGCAAGCAACGAATCAGGAGATGGGGCCGGCGGAAAGAGTTAAAAAGGTGCTTAAGTATGATAGCCACCCTGTCGACTATACCGCTAGTCAAGCTGCTGTAGCAAGTGATGTTAGTGCGGCGGTTGAGGAAGCGATTAATGAAAACAAGATTGGTGATCTAGTTAGTGTTCCTGAAGTGGCTGCGGCTGTTAGGGAGATTAGCTCGCCTTTGGTTGATAGCGGGCCTCATGAGAGTAATTACAAAATGCCCGAAAGTGGGGAGTTGACAGGTGATTGGAATGAATGATCCTGGTATGCATTTTCACCACAGGGAAGTAGAGTTTGAAACTCATCGTGAGATGAAGGCGGTTATTGCTTTTCAGAGGATGAGTCAGCTAGTTACCGATTATGTGATGGGTAACTCGGGTTCGATTACACCGCCCGCTTCGTGGACAATTGCTCTTAGCACTACAGCCGTTGGTTCTGGATCGAATATGATGCGGAACTCGATTTGGAGTGCTACTGTTTCAGGATCGAACGTTAACGAGATTGGTTCTTCCACAGCTAACGGTTATGCGAGGCAGACTATCGCTAAGTCGATTAACCAGGCAGGGATCGATTGGGGTACGTCTACCTTCGATAACACGTTCTCTACGGGAGGACAAAGCACTACGGCAGATCAGGTTACGTTTGGAGCATTTTCTGGCGCTCCGTCGCCTAACGGTGCTAATAGTTGGGTGCTTACGGACGGTTCAACTCTTAATGCGGGGCAGTTGTACTTTGCGGGTGATACCGCTGCATTGAGGACATTCGCTAACGGTGATACAGAAAAGGTTACGCCTACGCTTAAGGCCGGTTAATGGGCCTGCTTGCTACAAAGCCTTTTCCGAACCCTAGTAGGGTTCAGTATCCGCCTGATTCGGTTTTAGATATCCGGGCAGCTTCACCTATTCCAATGCCCGGATATCTAAAGCCTACTATTGATCCTACGTTTGGTAATACTGTTACTAGGATTTGCGATCAGACGGTTTTTGGTACCAGTGAGTTGCCTCTGACTCACAACTACTCTAAAACCTCGGTTTGGAATGCAGACGAATCATTAATTCTTTTGGATTGGTTTTGGGGCAGGGGTAGATTGCTGGATGGTTCAAACTACAAATATCTGAGGCAGATCAACATTCCTAACGGTAGACACTCGGGTAGATGGAGTAATGTCAACCCGGATAATCTATACGGTATTGCTGACTCTGCTGGTGATACCGGCAATGTAATGGTAGTGACTCACCCGTTGTCGGATACTGCCCTAACACCCGCTGTAACAAACCTTCACACGTTTTCTCAGTTTGATGTGCAGATGTCGTTTGGGATGGAAGAGGGTAACTTCTCACACGACGATTCTGTGGGGGCTGTTATCGGTTGGTCGAACACTCAGAATAAGTGGGGCATTTGCTCATTTAGGATGACCAACCTATTGACGCCTACTCCTACTATTACTGAGATAGCTACGTTCTGGCTTCCGAGCGGTGGCGGTACTAGGGCTGCGCCGAATTGGGATAACATCACAGTTTCACCTAAAGGGACAGGAATCCTAATTCAGTACAAAAGTAGTGGTACCGGAACGGCACAGGGTATTTGGTGGTATGCTGTAGATTTCTCAGGCTCGTCGAATGTTAATGGTTCAGGTGGACATTGGGCTATTGGTCTGGACGAAAGAGGGGACGAATTTATCTGTTCAGTCGGCGGTTCCAATGGAATTGCTAATTGCCTCATTGCGGGGTATAAGGTAACATCGAGCGGGCCTGTTCATCCAGGTGTTAATGTACTGGCTACATACCCTGAAGTTCAGAGTGCGGCTTTTCATGTTAGTGCGAGAAATATTGATAGGCCTGGATGGATGTATTTCTCTGATATGCAGAATGATCCTCTGATGTTCATTGGGTTGCAGCATATCTTCGCTCTTAAACTAGACGGGTCTGAAACGGTTGAAGTCTTCGGTGTGAATCATGGTAGTTACAATGCCAGTCTGACTGATAACACCTACACCGCTCGGGGGGTGCCTAATCGTAGCGGTACTCGCATTATCTTCGATAGTGATTGGGGAGGCGGCACTTCATCACCTGCGTATGATTATGTGATTACTGCTCCAGGTCAGGTTCCTAGCACTATGCAGTTTGAAGGCCAAGCTAAGAAGATGACAGCAATTGGTGGCGGGCTGAATACTAGCACTAGTGTAAATGACCAGTCGCAAACTCCTGATGTCTGGAGCAGCCTAGGCTATATCAACGGTGATGTTTCATTAGTCAGTGATGCTCATTATGGTAAGTCATACCGTATGCACGTTAACGAGGCTTCCCATACACCTTGGTATGATCCTGGTACTGATAAAGGTGCTACAGAGCTTGATTGTTGGCGTCCTGCCTATATGGATGCATCCCATCCTACTGCTGATAATTGGGAATGGTATGCAATGGCATGGAAGCTTGATCCTTCATGGGTGCAGCCAACATGGGCTGATTTCTTAGAGCCAAACTTTCCTGGTATTACTTCACCGCCTATGGCTGTTAGGACAGCTTACCGCCAAAATTCCAATGGCTTGTATTGTTGGACATACGCCAATGTAGGTGCGTCAACGCTGTATTGGAATATGTCTCGTTTTGTGGGTACTTATGGATCAATGCCGGCTGCTTCGATTGATTACTGGCTAATGCCAGTTCAGCTGAACAAGTGGACTGAGTTTGTCTGGGGCATTAAGTGGTCTACTGTTAATGCTGGTGCATTTGAGCTTTATACCAGGGTTTGGGAAGATGGTGAGTCAAACTTTACGTTAAGGGCTTCTGGCACTAATGTAATGACTTATCAGTCTTACTCAGATGGATCGATTGGACGCGATCCTACCACAGATGTTGTGTTCCTATACCAAGGTACAGAACCGACTAATGGGTGGCCTTCTCCTCTTTGGGATAACTACGCGAACTTGGCAACATATGCACGGTTTGGTACTAAGGATGAGGCAATGAACTACCTTAAGGCATTTAGTTGACAGCTACCTTTATTCAAGCACCTACACCAATTATCGTTGGGGGAGTTACCTCAACAACGATTTCTTTTGCATCTAATGTTGTCTTGGGCAATTTACTCTTCTGCTTTTGCCGCGCCCCACCGCTAACTGGACCAGGGATTACTGTTACGGATAATTTAGGTGATGGAGTACCCTGGGTGCAATTTGGTAACTATTGGGGTAACAATACTCCCGCTGATAAGGGAGTATTTATGAAGATTGCTGGAGCATCAGGACCTTGTACTGTTACGATTACAGGAAATGGTGGAGCGGCAGGTACTATTCGTGCTGTTTTGCGTGAGTATTCTGGAATAGTTGATCCAATAAACGCAATATCTGTTTATACGAATATTGCTGGTGCTACTAACCAGTATCAACTGATGAAGAGGCAAGTAAGACCTGGTTCTCTAGTTATTGCTGGAGGCGCTGCTCCTACAAATACAACCCTCGCAGCAGGAGCTTCAGGGCCGAATAGCAATTTTGTAAAATTAGATGCAAATGCGAATGGTCTTATTGGATGCAGCGACTCAGTTAATTGGCCTGGTGGTATTGTAGAAGCATTATTTACAACTGGAACGACAGCGACGTTTGACTCCTTTATTGTCGCAATGCTCGAAATGCCTAATGATTACACAAGTTATCCTAAATCAATGATGCGACCTTCGTAGGGAGTATTATGCTAATCCTGAACAGTACAACAGATTCGCTCCGTGTCATTAACAACAACGCCGGGAGCCTTGACGTTGTTTGTTCATGGATGGAGCATTCAAATGCTAATCCTCCTGTTCCTGCACCTTCCGATACTACCGCAACAGCTATTACAGGAGCTGCTACGACTACCGTTGTAGCAGCTCCTGCTTCCGGTGTAAGGCGTAATGTTAAGACTGTCCATATTCGCAACAAACACGCTTCGGTATCGCAAGATGTTGAAGTGGTGTTTACTCGTAGCGCAACTGACTACTCACTTCACAAAGTTACGCTCAATCCTGGTGAAAGCCTAGAGTACATTGAGGGGATTGGTTGGTTTGAGCTTTCCAATCCGACTACCTCAACAGCACAGCCTCCTGCTGGTTCTACAAATTACTCAACAGCATCATCGGCAGCAGGCTTCGCTTCTGATACATATGTTTCAGGGAGCAACCTAAATCTTGGTGCTTTCGGTGGGCCTTATATTGGTATACGTTACAATTTCAGACTAGTCATCTCAAAAACTGCTGCTGGTACAGCAACTCCGATTCTTATTGTTAGGGTTGGTACCGCTGGAACTACTGCTGATACAGCACGTTTGACGTTTACATGGGGTCCTGGTACAGCAGCAGTTGATCGTGGTGAAATTGAACTTGAATGCATGTTCGCAACAGTTGGTTCGGGTACTGCTGCTGTTCTTCGCGGAAAGGCTAATTGGTCTACGAACCTTCAGACAACTGGTTTGACAAGCACGATTAAGGCTTTGCAGGTAAACTCATCTGGCTTTGATTCCACGGTAGCGAACTCGATTATTGGACTTAGCTACAACGGCGGTACTTCTGCCGTTCATACAATTGAGTGGGCTTCTGCTTGGATTGATAGACTGTAATGTTTGACTGGCTAGGACAGTGGTTCGATCAGATCGAGGATATCAATACCTGGTTTGATCCTGACTATGTAAGTTCAGGAGGTCCAGCTGCTTACACAGATAGCGAAACCGCTGTCCTAGCTCTTACACCTAGTAGCACAGATACAGCGCAAGATATTGAAAGCGGAACAGCAGTTGTAGCATTTACTGTTAGTGCAATTGAAACCACACAGTATGTCGAGAGTGCTACAGCAAGTGTTCTATTTACACCATCAGGAACGGATACTGCACAATATGTTGATTCTCAGACTACTAGGGTTAGTCTCAGCCCTTCTAGCACCGATGTCGCTGCTTTTGTGGATTCTAATACCGGGATTGTTTCTCTTGTACCTAGTAGCTCTGATATCGCTGTTTTCGTCGATGCTAATTCTGTTCCTGTTATTATTACACCAGGACAAACGCAAGAAGGGATAGTTCATTCTGATTCTGCAACTAATATTCTACCCCTTGTTCCTAGTGGAGTAGATGAAGTAGCTAAGTTAGATGCCGCAACTGCTACTCTACTAATAAGTCCTTCGGGGAGTGATCTAGCAGCTTATGTCGAATCAAATACAGCAAGTATCAACCTCAGCCCATCTGCCAGCGATATCAGCCTTTATACCGAGTCCACAACAGCTACGGTATCTCTCGTCCCATCAAGTACAGACGTTTACGCAGCCCTGGACGCAGCCGTGGTACAAGTGGGACTACTACCTAGTGGTGTGGACATCGCTGCCTATGTGGAAACGAATACTGCTTCGGTTAATCTTCTCCCATCCTCGACAAACATTATACAAGCGATCGATAGCAATACAGCGATTGTCTTTTTCACGCCAAGCAGCACGGATACGGCACAATATATCGAAGCTGCAACATCGCGCGTTTCATTAACTCCTAGCGCTACTGAGCAGCAGAGCGGCAACCTCGCCGACTCGGGTACAGTTAATGTGCTATTTACTGTAACTGCTGGTGAAGCTGCTGACTTCTCAGACAGTAACACTTCTGCTGTTAAATTCACTGTTAGCGGAACCGAGTTTAAGGAGATATTCGATGCGGCTACG
>Ga0134128_10002839_pt1 | contig 21303 bp, 18 predicted proteins | sample KB31754_FD_96462 | JGI IMG/M metagenome (GOLD analysis project Ga0134128, IMG submission 96462) | Terrestrial soil microbial communities with excess Nitrogen fertilizer from Kellogg Biological Station, Michigan, USA - KB3-175-4 | ecosystem: Environmental > Terrestrial > Soil > Unclassified ... | reverse complement strand
CGCTTCTATGTCGCAGAACTTCAGAAGACGCCGCGTATCTAGATGGCTGTAACAGCCAAGCAATCGGGAAACGCTTCCGGCGATTCTCTGGAGTCTACTCCGCGTCATTCGACTCGTGCCCAGCGTGTCCTCACCTTGCAGGATTCGATAGCAGAGCTGTTCACAACATCGTGCGAACGATAGCCAAATAATCGCTGAGCGGCCTTATTCCAGAAGCAAATCTCTCCATCGGTCGTTACGATGAAGGCCGCATCGGCTGTCCCTTCTTAGCAACGTGGATATTTCACCGACAAACATAGGCTGCCTTGGCGCAACAACGAAGACGGTTCAATGCCTGATAAAGCTGTTCTCGTCCCTGCGCGCAAGCCCCGCCCCGGCAAATCGTACCCTGATCTCACGCCCATTCATTACACTTGTCCGCCAGGACTCATTCCCTTGTGCCGTGCCCATAAGAGAGTGCAAATCGCGAACGCTTGCAGGTCTTCCTATTTGATTTGGCAGACTAGCTGCTAGCATTATCAGAAACTCAAACCAGGCTCAGCCGCTTCCGGCGGACATTACTTACATATGCCGACAATCGCTATACCTGATCCGGGAACGGCAGTACCGACGACCGGATTAACCGCGGCCGAGGCCGCACGACGGCTAGCCGAATATGGGCCAAACGATCCTGCCCCTTCCCGGCAACGCTCGACAATAGTCGCTCTGCTGCTCCTCTTTCTGAATCCACTCGCGATTGTGCTTCTGATCGCGGCCGTTTTCTCGGCGTTCTTGGGGCAACCTGTGGACGCCACCATCATTGTCTCCGTCGTAATTATCGGCAATGCGATCAACTTCTGGCAAACCTATCGATCGCAACGTGCAATCGAACATCTACGAGGGATTGTGAGGAGTACGGCATCCACCCTTCGCGACGGCGACTGGAAAGAAATTTCCCGGAATGACGTCGTTCCTGGGGACATCATCCGTCTGTTCGCAGGCGACCTTGTCCCGGCAGATGCACGGCTGATTCAGTCGAGGGACCTTTATATTCAACAGGCGCCTTTGACCGGAGAGTCGCTTCCGGTAGGAAAAGAGGCCGCCCCGGACAAGCCGGCAACCGATCAACCCGAAGCACCGCATATGGTTTTCCTCGGCACGTCCGTCGTCAGCGGGTCGGCAATTGCAGAAGCGACGGCTACGGGTCCGAAGACTGTCTTTGGCGGCATTGCCACACGGTTGGCCGTGCGCCCGGAAGAGAACGAGTTTGAGCGCGGGCTGCGAAAGTTCGGCATCCTTATCATGCGCGTCGTCTTATTTCTCGTTCTTTTTCTCATCGTCGTGAGCATTGCATTGCACCATGATCCGCTTGAATCTCTACTGTTCGCGGTGGCCCTGGCTGTGGGACTCACGCCGGAGTTTCTACCAATGATTACTTCGGTAACTCTTGCCCGAGGAGCCGTGCAAATGGCGCGTAAAAAAGTAATTGTCAAGCACCTTTCCGCCATCCAGAACCTCGGCAGCGTGGACGTCCTCTGCAGCGATAAAACGGGCACGCTAACCGGCGGAGTGATGAAGCTTGACCAAAGCCTGGACGCTGTAGGCGGTGCATCCGAACACACGCTTTTACTGGGCCATTTGAATAGTAAGTTCGAAACCGGTATTCGAAACCCGCTGAATTTAGCCATCCTAGAGACGCCATGTCGTGGGGCCGAGGATTACACGAAGTGCGACGAAGTCCCTTTTGACTTTGAGCGCCGCCGCGTTTCGATTGTGGTGGCGCGCGATAGCGAAAGGCTTTTGATCACCAAAGGGGCTCCGGAATCTGTGATTCAATGCTGTTCTGCCTATCAATCCGCGGGGCAAGTAATTGGTTTGGCTACCGGCAAAGAAGCGGCATGCCTCCCCATGTTCCACGAATTGAGCAATCGGGGATATCGGGTCCTGGCGGTCGCCTATCGCGCCGTTGATAGCCGAGATTCTTATTCGGCAGAGGACGAATCGAAGCTCGTGTTGGCGGGATATTTGGCTTTCGCCGATCCTCCGCGAGCGGATACAGCAAGTACCGTCGCCGCGCTCCGGCAAGACGGCGTTCAGATAAAAATCGTAACCGGCGACAACGAGTTGGTCACCCGCCATATTTGCGAGCAGGTCGGCATCGACACTTCCCGAGTTGTATTAGGAAGCGAAATCGTGCGAATGACCGATGCCGCACTACAGCACGTGGTGGAAGAGGCAACGGTGTTCGCCCGTGTTGCACCAGCTCAAAAGAGCCGCATTATTCTCGCCCTCAAGCATCGTAGCCATGTAGTCGGTTACATGGGCGACGGCATCAACGATGCGCCGTCTCTGCATGCAGCGGATGTCGGCATTTCGGTGGAAGGCGCGGTCGATGTGGCGCGAGATGCCGCCGACATCATCCTGGTCGAACCCGGACTGGGGGTGCTTCACGCGGGAATTCTTGAGGGGCGAAAAGCATCGGGCAATGTTCTGAAGTACTTGTTGATGGGGACGAGCTCCAATTTCGGGAATATGCTGAGCATGGCCTGTGCTTCGCTGTTCTTGCCCTTCCTCCCAATGCTTCCCACTCAGATTCTGCTTAATAACTTCTTATATGACTTGGCACAAATCACCATTCCAACCGACACGGTCGATCGCGGGTACCTTCGCAAGCCGCAGCGCTGGGATATTTCTCTTATTCGCAATTTCATGGTCTTGATTGGGCCCATCAGCTCGATCTTCGATTTCTTGACCTTCTTTGTCCTTCTGCGATACTTTCATGCCAGCCAGGCCGAGTTTCACACCGGATGGTTCGTCGAATCTCTTGCGACGCAGGCTCTGGTTTTATTTGTTATCCGGACCTTTGGAAACCCACTCAAGAGCAAACCCAGTGGACCACTTACGGCGACTGTACTGTTGGTTGTTTTCATGGGGATACTGATCCCGTTCAGCCCCATCGCCAAAATGCTGGGATTCACGGCGTTGCCTCTTCCGTTCTTTCTCTTCCTTGCCGCGGCGACTGGCACCTATTTGGCATCGGTCGAAGTGGTGAAGCGACGGCTTTTTCATGGTCTCGTTAAGGCTTGACATTCCCGGCTTCGGCTCCGTCATTCCACCCAAGTTCGCGGCTCAACTCCAATAGAACGTCAACCGGGTACCGGTTTCGCGGGTCCCAGAGCAGCCAGCCGCTTGCGCCTGCATCCTGAGCGGCGTTGATCTGCTCCGATAGCTCGTGCTTACCAAACTTTCTCTTGTCAAAGGCGTAATCATTGAACGCCTGCAACCAAGGCCGAAAACTCAGCGGCGAAAAGCCCGTGCGTTCTTTCGCCCGCTGCAGCGAAGCGAAAACGATACGATACGGATCGCTTAAAGGATTTCGAAGTCCCGGAATCCCATATTGGAATGACGACGGATACAACATCGGCGAAATGTAATCGACGACAGGACCGATGTCGGCAAAGCACTGGCCGATTCCGGTATCGTCGAGATTCCAGCAAACGTAACCGAAGTTATCGGCCGAGAGAAATACGTTGTCCGACGCCAGCCGCTTCTGCGCCTCGGCAAGAAAGCCGCTGATCGCATTTCGCCGGTTTGCTTCCGTACTCACTTTTGAAAATTGCAATCCCTTCTGATCAGGAAAACGGACATAGTCGAATTGGATCTCATCAAATCCTTCCTTGGCGGCCTCAATCGCAAGACCGATGTTGTAATCCCACACTGTATGGTTAAACGGATCTGTCCACGCCAAGCCCTCGCGGTCGACGAATTGTTTTCCTTCTACGCTCCTAACGGCCAGATCAGGCCGGAAACGCGCAACCGGATCGTCTTTGAATACGACAATTCGCGCAATCGCATAAAGACCACGGCGATGCAGGTCCGCAATGAGGGCAGAAGGATCCGGAATTGTGACGATCCGGTTCGCTCCCGCCTGAATCGCGAGTGCGGAGTGCGTGGGATAACTAATGAAACCTCTGTCTCCCTTAATGTCGATCACAACGGCGTTCAAATGCGCTTTGCTTGCAGTTTCAAGAACCCCGTTCCGCAGCGCTTGCGATCCAATGCCCCAAAATGAAAGATACAGTCCGCGTACCTGCAAACGAGATAAGGCAACCTGCATTTCAGGCTGAGCGGCGCACTGCTGGCGCGAATACCCGACGGCGCGCACACCGATCCGCGCCGCCGCTTGATGAAGCGTAAACCGTCCTTGCCGGTCCGTGCGCGTGGTTTCGTTCCCGAAAACAACCCATGCCCCTTGGATCGGCTTGCGGTCGCGGGCATCAATCACTCGGCCGGGTGTTGATTGAGGAAACTCGGCGGGCGACAAAGCACGACCGTATGCGAGCAGCAGAGCAAATAGGAAAACCGGACCTTTATGAGTGTGTCTGAGCGTCATATCAGTGTTCTGCAGTACGAATGGCAGAATCGAGGAAACGAAGAAACCGGTCACCCGTATATTCATTCAAGACAAGACAACGGGGAAGAGCCATGACTGGATCCAATCTGGTAGCGGCCCGGCACTCACTCGAAAATGCTGCTTCATAGCCAGCAGCTACAGCACGATTCATTAGATAGGAATCGTAAATTCCAAACGGCCACGCCAGCAGATTCACGGGCCGCTTGATTCTACCCTCGAGGGTCGCCTTGGAATGTCGAAGCTGCATATCAACAAATGCCGAATAGGCGGCGGCATCCAGCTTTGTCGATTCTTGCTTAAAGTTGGGATGCCAAAAGGTATGCGACTCCACGGTGAAGAACGATGTTGCCGTCAGCTCCGATAGTTGCTCCCACGTCATCGCGTACGATGCGTGTGAAATGCAAGAAGGGTAAATAAAAAGCGAGACGGGAAGCCGGTTCCTGATGACAATAGATTGCGCTTCCCGATAAACCGAAATGTGGCCATCATCGAAGGTTACAACCACCGATCGGGGCGCCGGCGGATGGCCCTTTCCGAGCCGCCAAGCGACAAATGCGTCGAGCGGAATGACAGTGTAATGGCTTTCGCGGAGCAAATCCATTTGCTCTCTGAATGTTGGGTGGTAACGGTCATCGAGTCGGTGCGGCTGGCGCCGAACCGGTGGTATACGAGAATGGGAACCGCAGGTTCAGCGGCATTCAGATAGGAAACACGAATCGCCACGCCAAAGCCAATTGTGATCAGGCATCGTAAAACGGGTAGCATATACGGATTCCTAAATAGAGCGAAGGCGCTCAATGCGGCTCTCCCTGATTGTTGGAAATTGCAATCGGAGAGCAGCAAGTATGGCGCCAAGTTCCTAGAACCATTCAGGCGCGCGCGGAAGCATGGAATTTGCTCAATTTCGTTTCACTTCGACATCAGCGCAACATTCACTGATGGTTTAAAATATCTTTTTGCGCCAGTTTGGGTGAAAAGACCCAACGCCAGTAGGCAGGTGAGCGGAAACACACAGACGAGCACATCTTGATTTCGCTACTAGCGCGTATTCGACCGGTATCCGGACCTGCTTGCTCCGGCGCGAATCATTGCGAAACGCTGATCCTAAAGCAATGACTGGCATTCCGTCACAGGCGTAAGGTGGCTTGACGACGCCTTCGTGTACGATGCCATCTGAAGGAGAAATGGTAGTCACATTGCAGCCATCCAATTGGGACACATCCCATGAAGGACCGAGCAAATGCCACGAATCGAAATCAAAACTGCTGAACCAGGAGGGGACTTAGCTGCCGCATTACCGAAATGGTTCGATGAACTGATTGACAAGGTGCGTCGTCGCGCTTACGAACTCTTCGAACAACGCGGAGATCGTGATGGGAGCGACCTCGACGACTGGCTCCGCGCGGAAAAGGAGTTCCTGTTTCCCGCGAAATGCATGGTGAAGCAAGAGCCCGATCGCTACAAGGTGAGCGTATCGATACCCGGATTCACCGGTAAAGATTTGAAAGTCTATACACTCGGCGATCGACTGGTTGTGAGCGGCGACGCCACGGAGAAAAGCGCCGGCAAACAGACCTCCACAGAAGAAACGCGCAGCGTTTTCTATCAATGTACGTTGCCGCCCGGATCTCTGGTGAATGCCATGACTGCAGAGGTAGAACACGAAACGCTGAACATCAACATACCAACCGAAGCCAAACCGAAATCAGTTCAGGTCGTGAGCGGAGAAGCGGCGAACGAACAGAAAAGCGCATCAACAGCGGCGTGAATCGCGGAACGTTTGCGTCACGCTCGCCCGGTAAATTGTCGAAGAGGCGATAGTCTGAACCAGTTCGCCTCTTCGGTATACCAGCCGACTTCTTCATGCGCCGCCAGAGGATTGCAGATGCTAACGTTTCGAAGGATTTTGTTCCCGGTCGATTTATCGCCGCGCTGCGTAGCGATTGCTCCCTATGTTGCGGCAATCGCACATAAGTTTGAAGCGAAACTCATTCTGCTGCATGCGTTTGTCATGTACGAAGATCTTCCGTATGACTCGATTCTGCCTCCCAATGTATATACCGCTTATGAAGACGCGATCCGCAAGCAACGCACCGCCGAATTGGAGAACCTGGGGCGTAAGGAGTTTGAAGGGCTAAAAGTAACGCGCCTTGTTGAAGTGGGCTTAGCCGCCGACCGCATCGTGCAACATGCGGGAGAACACGAAATCGACCTCATCGTCATGCCGACTCACGGTTACGGCAGATTTCGACGGTTGCTACTGGGGTCCGTCACATCGAAAGTGCTTCACGATGCGGCATGCCCGGTTTGGACCACTGTACATTCGGAGGAAGTGGCGGAGCCCCCTTTTCAAAATATCCGCAACATCGTCTGTGCCGTCGATATCGGTTCGGATGCAATTCGAGTGATTCGCGCCGCATGTGATATGGCGTCTCAGTACGGAGCAACGGTGTGCTTGGTTCATGCAGTCCCATACCCTGACTTTGGACCTGGAGCGACAGACGACCGGCCGTTTCAGCGCTTTCTTTTCGACACGGCAAAGGAGCGAATGACAACCCTCCAACAAGAAGCACAATCAGATTTTCAAACCTGTATTGAGTACGGAAGTGCAGCGGCCGTGATACGTGACACGTCTCTTAGCTGCGATGCGCAGCTTGTTGTCATCGGCCGCGGCAGAATTCAGGAAAAGCTGGGCCACATACGGACCAACGTCCATGCGATCATTCGCGAATCTCCGTGCCCCGTTCTGAGCGTGTAAAACGGAATTGTGGATCTATCAATCGAGGCTCTCATCATGCGAATTAGTTTGGCCGCCTATTCAGGAACGTTCCACCACCACCCCGCCCGGCGGATACTGTCGGCAGAATTGATAACACGTTCCATCATGAGGCATGAGAAAGAGCTTCATACCCCGCGATGACATCGAATAATTCCTCGTCGATGGAATTTTGACGCGCCTGGTTAAATTCGAGCTGGAGTTGCTCGATCAGATCACCTACTTTTTGCTCCGCTGCCTGCATGGACGCCAACCGGCTTGCACTCTCGCTCGCAAGCGACTCGGCGCAGGCTTGAAAAAGACATGCAAACAGATACTCCCGGAGAAGGCCGGCCAAAGTTTCGGTTTCGACGGGCATAACCTGTGGAATCATTTTTGTCGGCCACTTCATCATGGCGACATCCCGCAGCCACGCACTGTCAAAGGGCAACACTTGCTGCCGCGACGGCTGGTAAGCTCTGCCATTTGAAAGCCGATTGTGAAAAAGGAGCACTCGAGCGATATTTCGCTTTTCACTGTGTTCCTGGATCGCTTCGAGAATCGTAGTGATGAGTGGTGTAATGCCCGTTATCATATCCGGGACCGAAAGAAGCGGCATGACATCGATATCGGCTGCAGTCAATCGCCAGGCGATTTGTTCTCCTATTGGCCAAATAAACTTTTTGCCGGACGACGATTTCAAATCGCTGAGGACAAACTCAGCAAGAACGTCATTGAATTGCCCCACCATCCCCTGATCTGAACCGAAGACGACAACTCCCGTGCGGCTATTTGCAGACTCAGGCTCAACGCTGACCGAAGGACTGCCGATGTCTTTTAGACAAGCGATAAGTCCCAACTCTACTGTGCGGTAATAGTCAGCTAGCGAGCGAACCGCTCTTTCAAAGGGGACAATGCTGACGGCTGCGAGAGTCTTCATCGTACGCACAACGGATTTGAGCTCGCCAGCGGTGTGAAGGCGATGTTGTAGCCCCTCAATCGCTTCGCTCATTGGCTTTTCCGAAAATCCGCGAGTGCGTCTGCCGCGACCGCGAGAATGGCTGTCCTGTCCGCAGAACTTAATGGCTGCCCATCCAGGATTCGCCGGCGAAGTGCGACTACGATCTTCGATGCGGCCTGCTGAGCATGCCGCTCCGCCGCTTTCATCAGATCCAGAGGAACAGAATCAAAGAGTCCCTCAGTCAGAGCTATCAAAACGATAATCTGTTCAATCACAGTTACGGGCTCAAGCTCATTCTGCTTGAGACACGCTCGAACTCGGTTTCCATGTTCAATGTTCTTGTGCGTCTGTTCGTCCAGCCGGGCGCCGAAGCGCGAAAACGTCTCCAATTCTTCAAACTGCGAATACGTCAATTTCAAATCGCCAGCAACGGCGCGATACGCGGCGAGTTGAGCTTTGCCGCCGACACGAGAGACGGATTTGCCAACGTCCACGGCAGGCAAAACCCCCTTTCGAAACAAATCGGGAGAAACACACAATTGGCCATCGGTAATCGAAATCAAATTGGTTGGAATGTATGCGGCCAGATTCTGAGCCTCGGTTTCTATGATCGGCAGCGCCGTGAGCGAACCTCCTCCGAACTCGGGAGCGAGTTGCGTGGCGCGTTCCAACAAGCGGGAATGCAGATAGAAAATATCTCCCGGAAATGCCTCGCGTCCCGGTGGCCGGCGCAGTAGAAGAGAAAGGCAACGGTACGCGCGGGCGTGACTGGTAAGGTCGTCGTAAACGACAAGAGCATGCCGGCCTCGGTCCCTGAAGTACTCGGCGATCGCCGTTGCAGCGTAGGGCGCGATGTACAACATGCCCGGCGCTTCATTCGCTTCCGCAACGACAACCACGGTGTGATCCAACGCACCCTTTTGCTCAAGCGCGCCGACCACACGGGCTACCGAAGCATTGCGTTGACCAATCGCACAATAGATGCAAACAACATCCTTGTTCTTTTGATTTGCGATAACGTCTATGGCAATTGCGGTCTTGCCAGTTTGCCGGTCGCCTAAGATCAGTTCCCGCTGACCCCGGCCAATAGGAATCAGTGCGTCAACCACTTTTATGCCGGTTTCAAGCGGTGTGACGACTGGGGCACGATCCATGATTTGCGGAGCTAGCCGCTCCACTGGCATGCGCGCGCTGGCGAGTAACGGACCTTTGTCGTCCAGAGGCAATCCGGTCGGCGTAATCACCCGGCCGAGCAACCTTTCGCCGACGGGCACATCCATCACTCGAAAGGTGCGTTCGACGTGGGTCCCGGCGCAAAGCCCGCTACTGTCATTTAGTAGTACGCAGGACACACCCCTCTCCTCAAGATCGAAAACCAAACCGAGCACGTCATTCTCGAACTGGACGAGTTCCTGGTATCCAACTTTCGGTAATCCCGAAACTCGTGCGATCCCTTCCGACACAAACGTCACTATACCGGTTTCACTGAGCGTCAATTCAGTTCGGTACGACTCACGAATACGCCGTATGCCGTCGAGCGCCGCATCTGCCGCCACTGCGAGTTCATGAGATTGGCTGGACATGTTCTAGTGCTCCTTTATCAATCACTTGGTTCATCTGTCGTTCAAGCGAAGACAGGTAATTTGAGATAGTCCAGGAAATTTTATAGCCGTTTGCAGCGAGCTCGATTCCGCCGACGGTTTCGGACGCCGCCACAAATCGAACTTTTGCGGCGATACCGAATTCGTGGTTGATAGTTGTCTCTATTTGCCGCCGGTCATTTTCAGAGAGCTCAAATCTGGAAGCAATGACCGTCTCGCTCGACGAACCCGTGAGCGACGCAGAGAATCGAGCTTTTTCGGCTGGTTCGAGAGATTTCAGCCGCTCGATAAACCGGTTCACGATGCGTTCCTCTAAACTCGCTCCAGCGAGGTCAAAGAGCACCTGCCGACTAATGGCAAAGATTTCCTTCTCGATGCGGGCAGCGAAGTCCTGAAAGAGCGTGCCTCTTTCGTGATCGATAGCATCGCGCCAGCGCGCCTCGCTCGCACTCACTTCCTCACGAGCGGCGGAAATCATTTTCTTGCGTTCTGCCTCGGCCTGCTCGGCCGCGTTCTTCAGAAGCAGTTCCTTCGCTAGCGCCAGTTCCCGTGATTTCACTTCGAAAGTGGTTCTCGCGTTTTCTGCACTGATCTTTTGCTCTTCGGCATCTTTAAGCGCATTCACCATTCTCCTTTCCCGCCCGTCCATCGCACGGAGAATCGGCTTGTACAGAAAGCGTTTGAGCAGCCATACCAGAATCAGGAAATTAATAATCTGCGCAACCGTAGTGAACCAATCAACGAGCATGCTAATGTCCGGCTCTACTGACCACAAAGTTCCAGAAGGGATTGGCAAAGATCAAAATCATCGAAATGACGAAACAATAGATGCCCAGTGACTCAATCATCGCCAAGCCAACAAAAAGCGTGCGGGTGATAGTGCTGGATGCGTCGGGCTGCTGGGCGAGAGAAGCGAGCGCGGACGAGATGGCCCTACCCTCGCCAATTGCCGGCGCGATGGAGCCGATGCACATTGTGAAGCCTGCCGTCACAAGCGAAACGAGCGCTATTAAACCGATGTTGTCCATAATCTATACCTCGGATGACTTCGTAGCAGCCGCAATATAGACGGTTGCAAGAACGGCGAAAATGTATGCCTGCACAGCACCAATCAAAAGGTCCAACGATTTCATCAGCACAGGGAAGAACAGCGGCGCGACGCTGAGCAGGATGGCTGCAATGACGGATCCGCTCATTACGTTGCCGAACAAACGAATGGCAAGGGCGAGAGTGCGCGAGAGGTCGCTCACAATATTGAGTGGAAGCATGAAAACCTTGGGCTCGGCATATCTCTTCAGGTACGGGATAATCCCGCGCTCCTTGATGCCGTAAATAGGAACCGCCCAGAATACGCAGATAGCCAATGCCGCGGTAGTTGAAAGCGAGCCGGTGGGCGGCTCGTATCCGGGCAGGATTCCGCATAGCGCGGCAAGCAGGGTGAACAAAAATAACGTTCCAACAAAATCGAGATATTTTTCCGGGTGTTCAAGGCCGATGTCGCGGATCTGGTCCCTGATGCCTACCCGAGGATCTCCAGTAAGTTCTGACAACGTGAGATGGCCGGCTCGGTCGAAAGACGCCGGGTGATCTCCCAAGATCCGATTGCCATGGCCAGTATTAACACCCAGGTGGTGACGATAGTCGAATTCAGAATCCAGAAAGCATGACGCCAATAGACGATATGGTCCGGACTAATTTGCACCTTGTTTCCCTCCATGATGAATTCGTAAGATCACGGTGCGGCTCAATAGAAAACCTGCCATACACACCGCGAGACGGAATAGGTCTCCTCGGGAAACCAGCCACAGCACGAGCAATAACAGCATCGTGCGGACAAGAAAGCTGAGTGCAAACAGACGTACAGGTCGGGCGTTCACGACGGCTTTTGAAACAGTTCGCCACAATCCTTCAAAAAACAAGGTCCCGGCGCCCAGGCCGGCAAACAGAGAAAGTATCAGCAGTAAGGCATTAGTCATGGTTAGTATGTTTTTCCTGTTCCCGGCGAATCGCGTCGTGTTCGCGAGACACCCAACGCCATGCATTCAAGCAGCCAATGCCTAAGCCTGCGATCAATAACATCAGCGACCAGGAATACCGGCCGGGATGACGCGAATCGAGCCATACCCCCAGAGCAACCCCAAGCAAGGTCGGAAGCACGACAGACCAGCCGATCAGTCCGAAAACACTGAAGCCAATCCACGTATTCCGAAAGGTGCGGTGGGCCCGTAGTTTTCTCGTCTCTTTAGCGCCGATCAGCGTACTGAAGCGGCGGCTTGGCAACGCTCGATTCGGTTTCGGATTGCCCCGCTTTTCATGCATCGCGAGATAACTCCAGAAGCCGGTGCGCGAAATCGCTCTCCAGCTTCGCCAGGGCAGTTCGGACGCTTTTTGCCCGCTCATCCAGCGTCAAAAACTCCCGGTCCACTGTCTGGCGAAGTTTGCCAAGATCCGCGCCTCCGACCGCGTTGCGCACGGAGACCAGCACTTGAGCGCCGGTTTTGACGAATACGCCTTCATCGACAGCAAGGAATGTCTCCCCGGCATTCAGAGTTTCGAAAATCAGAATTCCTGGCGCAAGCGCTGCGACACAATCAAGCCGGTGCGGCAATATGCCGAAACTGCCGTGGAGCGTCTCAATAACGATACGAGTTACGTTATCTTGCTCAACTAAGACGCGCGCAGGCATAAGCACCTTAAGTTGCATGGATTGCAATCTCGCTCGCGCTGCCTTGCCGTTTTGCGCGTGCCTCCTCTATATGGCCGATCATATAGAGCGCCGATTCAGGATAATCCCGGAACTCATCGCGCAAGATGCGCTCGCAGCCATCGAGCGCGTCTTCCCGGCTCACCAGCCGCCCAGGTATGCCGGTGAATTGTTCGGTGGTGAAGAATGGCTGCGTCAAAAAACGCTCGAGCCGCCTAGCGCGGAAGACCACGCTGCGATCCTCTTGCGATAGCTGTTCGAGACCCAGCATCGCGATGACGTCTTTCAGTTCCTCATATTGCGCAAGTGTGCGGCGAATGTCCTGGGCAAGCTCATAATGCTTGTGGCCAATAATGCCTGGCGCTGCCATTTTGGAGGCAGATCCTAACGGATCGATTGCGGGGAAAAGCCCCTCGATAGCTCTCTTGCGCGATAGCACCATAGTTGCCGAGAGATGCGAAAAGGTCTGCACTGCCGCTGGATCGGTGAAATCGTCGGCCGGCACATAAACTGCCTGAATCGACGTGATGGCCCCGGCATCCGTGTCGGCAATTCGCTCTTCTAATTCCGCCAATTCCGTTCCCATCGTTGGCTGGTAACCCAAGCGTGCCGGAAGCTGCCCCATAAGCGCCGACACTTCCGAGCCGGCCTGAATAAAACGGAAGATATTATCGATCAACAAAAGCACGTCGCGGTGCTCGTCATCACGAAAATACTCAGCCATCGTCAAAGCCGCATGTCCTACTTCGAAGCGGCAGCCCGGCAGTTCGTTCATTTGCCCATAAACCATGACCATGTTGGGTAAAACACCGGCCTCTTTCATATCCCGGTAGAGTTCTTCCCCTTCCCGGGAGCGTTCCCCAATGCCACAGAAGACACTCACACCCTCGTGATGTCCGATCATGTTATGAATCATCTCGGTGAGGAGAACCGTCTTGCCCACGCCTGCGCCGCCAAAAAGCCCTGCTTTGCCGCCTCTCTCGAGAGGGACCAGGACATCAACGGCTTTGATGCCAGTCTCGAAAATTTCCGTCCGGGTTGAGTGCCGAGTGAGCGTGGGCGGCTGTCGATGGACCGGGCGCTGCTCGATTCCGGTCACTTCCTGGCCGCGATCGATCGTTTGGCCAAAAACATTGAACATTCGCGAAAGAACGGATTTGCCGACCGGCGCCATAAGCGGCACTTCCGTACTCTCGGCAATATCTCCTCTTGCAAGACCCTCGTTAGAGGTAAGCGAGATTCCCCGGACGGTGTTGAGATCGAGATGAGCAAGGATTTCTATCACGACCTCGCCGTTTTTGCCTGCTTTCAGTAGCGTGCGAATCGGCGGCAGCGCTCGCTCAAATTTCACATCGATGACACTGCCGCGAACAGAAACAACGTGACCTCGTTTTTGTCCGGCTACTGAAGACATACCGCTCATTCAAACGCTCAAAACCGGACACGGCGAATCCCGAATGATCGCCTACGATTTTGTTCGTAGACCTCCGTGTCGACACTTGCCTCAAGCGGGGAAAGAATGTGAGAAAACGGCATCTTAAGTCACTCGCGACGGAAGTGTGCAATTCTCCGCCCATAGTTCACAATTCAGCATTTCTAAGCTTTGCTCTTGAATTCCTCTTTGACTCGCATAGGCTGCGCTATTTAACGCATCAGGTTGCGTGAACTTGAGGGGAACTGGATTTTCCAGTCACCGATACCAAAGGATTTGCGGCGATTCCAATGGGACGAAGGCGCCTGGGTGATAGGGAATGATTCTCGGCGTAAAGTCACCGGGAGAACGTCCCGCGGGAACCGCCGCCGAGTAGTGATAGGCGTTTTCCGCGCCGATGAGCGATTCTCCCCGGACCATCACCTGCCGGACAGGTTCGCCTCCATCCACCGATTCGGCGTATAACTCTACGTGAATTGCATCACGATCCAACTCGTCGAGATAGACCTGAACGTCAAAAGTGCACCAATCTCCTTCGGTCTCGACTCGCAAGGAGCCGAAGCGTAGTTTGGGCCAAAACCTGCGCACTTGCTGCGCCCACTTCAACAAATCGATTGCAGCCCTATTTCCGTTTGAGCTCCGCTGAAGGTACGCGGCCGCAAGCGGGATGTAATGCTTTTCTGTGTATTCGCGGACGGATCGATTCGCAGAAAACGCCGGCGTTAGGCGGGCCATACTCTCCCGCATTCGATTGATCCATCTGAGCGGAATACCGGCTTCATCACGATCATAGAATTCCGGAATCACCTCTTCCTCCAGCAATTTGTAAAGTCTGCCGGCTTCAACAGCGTCCCAGGCGGGATCATCGCCATGTTCCAGCCCGTCGCCAAGAGCCCAACCCACATCGGGCGAGTACGCCTCAGCCCACCAGCCGTCGAGTTCGGAAAGGTTCAGCCCTCCATTCACCAGCACCTTCATCCCGCTGGTGCCGCATGCCTCCCATGGGCGGCGGGGCGTATTCAGCCATAAATCGACTCCTTGAACCAGATGCTCCGTTAGATGCATGTCATAGTCGCTCAGAAAAGCAGCTCGCGACCGAGCCGGTGTGTGGCGGATGAATTCGATCCACTGCCGGATCATCTCCTGGCCGAGAGCATCTTGCGGGTGTGCTTTTCCCGCGAGAATCAGCTGAACAGGCCGCTTTTCATTCATGAGAATTGCCCGAAGGCGATCTGGATCGTGCAAAAGCAAATTCGGGCGTTTGTAGCTTGCGAACCGGCGGGCGAATCCTAGAGTCAGGATGTTTGGATCAAAAATTCGCTCGATTCCGCCGAACTCCTCCACGGAGGCGCCGTGCCCTGCCAGTTGCACAGACAGACGTTTTCGAATGTACTCGATGAGAGATCTTCGGGCGTCGGAGCGCATCTTCCAAAGCCGTGTCGCCGGCAGTTGCCGAAAATCATTTTCGAGCTCCTCCAGATTTCCACGCCAGCGCTCCTTTCCGCACGCCGCCGTCCACAACTCATCGGCTTCCTCAGAGTCCCAGATAGGAATGTGAACACCGTTCGTGACATGATCGACCGGCACTTCTTTCCGCGGCCAGCGGGGAAATAGAACTTGAAAGATGCGGCGGCTTACTTCACCGTGGAGGCGGCTGACTCCGCTTGCAGCTCCACTGCCGCGCATTGCGAGATAAGCCATGCTGAACGGTTCGGATGCATCGTCTGGATTCTGACGGCCTAAGGCCAGTAGTTCTCGCATCGATATACCCAAGCCCTCCTGCGCGTAGCGCCGGAAGTGTTGTTCGACCAGTTCCGGAGTAAAGCGATCGAATCCTGCCTCCACCGGAGTATGCGTTGTGAAGAGGTTACCGGCGCGTGTCGCCTCAAGGGCGGCATCGAAAGGTTGTTGCGTCCCGATCATGTGGCTGCGCGCTCGCTCAAGAACCGCAAATGCCGCGTGGCCTTCATTGAGATGGCAAATTTCTGGTCTCATTCCGAGAGCACAAAGCAAACGCCACCCGCCCATTCCTAATACCTGCTCCTGCCTGATTCGTAATTCCGGCCCGCCTCCATATAGCTCGCTTGTGATGCCGCGGCACTCCGGCAGATTGGCCGGATCATTCGTATCCAGCAGATAAAGTTTCGTCCGGCCAACCTGAACCTCCCAAGCGCGAATCCATAACTTGGAGCCGGGCAGTTCGACCGCGATGCGCAGCCACTCGCCATCCGCTTGTCGTACGGGGCTAACGGGTAGCTGCCCAGGATCATTGAACGGATAAAGCGCTTGCTGCCTGCCTGCTGCATCGATGCGTTGGCGAAAATAGCCCACTTGATAAAGCAAGCTCACGCCAATTACGGGAACCCCGAGGTCACTCGCCGCCTTGAGCTGGTCTCCGGCGACATTTCCAAGGCCGCCCGAATAGATGGGCAACGCATCGCTCAACATGAATTCCAAACTGAAGTACGCAACAGCAGTAAGTGGCGGTTTATCGTACGTGCTCTGAAACCAGCCAGGAGTTTGTTCGCGGCGGCGCTTTTCTTGAATGAGACGATCAAGCTTCTGCTGAAATCGGGCATCTAATGTTACCGTTCGCAACTTGTCCCGCGATACCGTTTGCAGCATCACCCAGGGGTTTCGCGTCGACTCCCAAAGCTCGGCGTCCAGCTCGGCCCATAGTTCGTCCGCAGAATGATTCCAGGACCATCGCAAGTTTAGTGCAAGCTCAGTCAGCGCCTCAGCGGCCGGGATATCCGGGAAAGGATTTATTTCCGCTGCAATATGCATTCTGTTCGCGGCTATCAAGATCTACACGGCAGCCGATAGAGCACAACTCAACGAAGGTCTTGTGTCGAAATGGATAAGCTGTGACCACGACGTTTGCCGATCGTGCTGTGATTTTCGAGCTGTAATCTGGAGCGTTTCGCCGTATAGGCGAACGGTTGTACCGCCCTGCTCGATTTCCGCGGGTAAATTAAATTCTCGCACCATTTGCCAGTTAATGCTCTCCGTCACTACTGCCCTGATTGCCTGGTGGCGCATGACATTCTTAAATCGAATCTCAATCAGTAGCGAATGCGGTGCGACTAAAACATAGACCTTGCGAGGATCGATCCCCGATAGCGGCATGCTCAGTTGATATTCCGACTCTCTCTCCACGACTTCGATCGACAGAGATTCATCTTGCCCAGCCAAGGGCCTCGCAATCACGGAAGTGTTCGGTTTTCGACAGATCGGCGTCAGCCGGGAAGCAGCAGGCCTTTGAGGAGGCGTCCCTTCAAATGGTTCCGTGGATCGCTGTGCTCCGGAGTTCATGATCATTGCGATTCAAGCAAGATCGGGGCCACATCAGGACTCCCGTAGGGAACTGATTCATCAGTACAGTTGACGCAACTTTTTCGGATTTTACTGTGCCAAGGTTGCTCCAGGTAGCCCGGGCTGCGCGATTTCGCTCAGTCGCGCAGCCTCAACTTATAGACGCAATTCCGCCTGTTGCACGTCAGGATCCATTCCATCGCCGATTGTAAAGCCGTGACTTTTGAAAAGTTTGGCGATTGACTCATTCTCCGCCAAAAAGGACGCCGTCAATAGCTCCAGCTTCTCGTCTTTCGCGAACTCAATCAGACGACGGACCAACTCTGTGCCGATACCGCGATTCTGGAAAGCATCGCTCACCAGCACAGCTACTTCCGCCTGATTGTTTCCGGAAAGCTTGATCAATCTTCCCACTCCGACGATTTCCCCAGAACGGCCAGGCACGTTCGTGCGTTCGGCAACTAAGGCCATTTGCCGGTCATAGTCGATAAAGCACATTTGGGTGAGCCGCTCGTGCCGGATACGGCTTTCCAAATTCATCAGGAAAAAATACCGCCGATAGACGCTCTCATCCGACAATGTCTCGTGAAAACGAACAAACGCCGGCTCGTCATCGGGACGGATGGGCCGGATCTGGAGCGCTAACCCATCTTTCAATACAATCTGTCCGACATACTTGGAAGGATAGGGACGAATCGCAGGCTTCGGAATTTCGGACAGATTTGTCTCTAGCCCATAGATAACGACCCGTGCATCAAGCGCGAGCAACGCCTCCGGGTAAGCCAGTAGCGGATTGATGTCAATCTCACGAATCCAATTCTGCTCCAGGACAAGCTGGCTGAAGTGGACGAGAAGATGCTCCAACTCCGGGATATCTATTGGTTTGCGGCCCCGCACACCTTGCAGTGCGGTGAAAACCCGAGTCTGTTCGATCAGTCGCCGCGCGAGTGTTGTATTTAACGGAGGCAACGCAAGAGCCCGGTCCTGAAAAACTTCCACAAGCTGTCCTCCAGCGCCAAACAAAAGCACAGACCCAAACTGCTCGTCAACGCTCGAACCAAGGATGAGTTCGTAGCCCTCGGCCGAAGCCATGGGTTGGACTGTCACTCCGTTAAAGTGCTCCCCGCCGAGCTTGGCGGTAACGGTGTCCTGGATCTCACGGTAAGCGGAGCGAACAGCCGCTGCATCATAGAGCGAGAGCTTCACGCCACCCACATCGGTCTTGTGCGTAACGGTAAACGAATTAAGCTTGACCGCTACCGGATAGCCCAATGCAGTGGCAACATTGACTGCTTCGCCTTCCGTGGCAGCCAGACGCGTTTCAACTACCGGAATTCCGTAGAACGCGAGCAGTTGTTTCGATTCAAATTCGGTCAGTAGTGTGCGCCCGCTCTGGCGCACACTCTCGATAAGGCGCGTTGCTGAATCCGCAGCCCGCGAATTGCCGTCTGTAACTGCCGGCGTTTCGTAAAGCGCTCGCAGATTGTAGCTATAACGCCACATGTAGTGAAATGCCCGGACAGCCGCATCGGGAAACGGAAAGGCTGGAATGCCGCCGCTATTCAGGACCGCTTCTCCTTCGCTCGCCTTTTCGCCCCCCATCCAACTGGCCAGAATAGGTTTGGTTTTTAACGCTGCAAAGGAAACCAGCTTCCTCGCGATTCCGGCGGGGTCGCTCATCGCTTGCGGCGTCATGATGACTAGCAAGCCATCCGTGTTGGGATCGCTCGCAGCGATCCGGATGGCCTGCTCATAACGATCCGGACCGGCGTCGCCGATGATGTCGATGGGATTGCTGTGACTCCAGTGTGGCGGTAGCACTTTGTTCAACGCTTCAATGGTTTCCGCTGCCAAACTCGAAGGTTTTGCGCCAAGGGTGATAAGCGCATCCGTGGCCAACACTCCGGGACCGCCGGCATTCGTAACAATCGTGAGGCACGGGCCGGTAGGGTTTGGCTGCCGGGCGAGAACCTCCGTCATGTTAAAGATGTCTCCGAGTTCGTCGATGCGAAGAACCCCGACCCGGCGGAAGGCGGCCTCCAGCACCGCGTCGCTCCCCGCCAGCGAGCCGGTATGAGAGGCCGCCGCTCTTGCCGCAAGTTCCGTTCTACCGGCTTTTATGACTAGGATCGGCTTACTTAACGCAACTTCCCGAGCTGCGGAAAGAAACGATCGGGCATCTCCAATCGACTCCATATAGATGACAATGCTGCGCGTCTGTGGATCGCTCCCCAGATAATCAATCAGGGCGCCCCATCCGATATCAAGCATCGACCCGACGGAAACCACCGCGCTGAAACCCACTTTTTCTCGCAGACTCCAGTCGAGCAATGCGGTGCAGATCGCCCCGCTCTGACTGATGAGTGCTACCGTGCCGGATCGCGCTATGGCTGGAGCAAAGGTCGCATTTAATCCGCTGACCGGACACATCACGCCGAGGCAGTTCGGGCCGATCAGCCGGATGCCGGCGGATCGCGCAATTGCCAGCGTTTCCCGCTCCAACTCCAGCCCGCGCGGGCCAGTTTCGCGAAAACCTGCGGAAATGATCACAGCTCCCGCGACTCCGGCGTTGGCGCATTCGCGCATCACCATCGGCACAGACTCGGCGGGTATCACGAGGACGGCCAGATCGACAGGTTCTGGAACCGAGGAGATCGACGGATAAGCTCTGATTCCGAGCACCGCAGCTCGCTTGGGATTCACGGGATAAACAGTTCCACCAAACGGGCTGCTAATCAGGTTCCAAAGAATCGCACGGCCTACGTGCCCGGTTCTCTCGGTGGCGCCAATCACCGCCACCGATTTCGGTGAGAAAAAGACGCTCAGACCGCGTTTCGGGTTATCCGTTTGCGCAGCCGCCGATTCGAACAGGGCTTCCATATGGGAGCGCGCTATCGCTTTATCTCCTGCGGTGAAGACGATTTCCCTACCGGCGAGTATCCGGGCCACGTCCAATCTCGTACTTCGGGCATGTCATCGCCGTGGCTGCAAACGTACTCGCGGTGCTCCAGCAGCTTCCGTCTCATCTTTTGATTCGCGTATGCGGCGATATTCTTAAGCCTCGGCACGAGGTCGATCACCATACCGGCAAGGTGAAATCGATCCATTTCATTTAACACTGCCATATCGAACGGCGTTGTAGTTGTCCCTTCCTCTTTATAGCCACGGACATGAAGGCTTTTGTAATTCGTGCGGCGGTAGGTCAACCGATGAATCAGCCAGGGATATCCGTGGAATGCAAAAACAATGGGCTTATCGGTCGTGAAAATGGAATCGAAATCGTGGTCGCTTAACCCATGCGGATGTTCGCTTTGAGACTGTAACGTCATCAAATCGACTACGTTCACAACCCGTATTTTTAAATTAGGGATATACTGCCGCAGAAGGTCGACGGCAGCCAACGTCTCAAGCGTCGGAACATCCCCGGCACACGCCATGACAACGTCTGGCTCTTCGCCCTGGTCGTTGCTTGCCCAATCCCATATGCCGAGTCCTGCTGAGCAATGGGCGACGGCCGACTCGATATCCAACCACTGCGGCGCCGGTTGCTTTCCCGCCACAACGACATTCACATAGTTCCGGCTGCGCAGGCAGTGGTCCGTTACTGACAAAAGCGTATTGGCGTCTGGCGGAAGATAAATGCGGATCACTTCCGCTTTCTTGTTCACAACGTGATCGATAAATCCCGGGTCCTGATGGCTGAAACCGTTGTGATCCTGACGCCAGACATGAGAGGTGAGCAAATAGTTCAGCGACGCAATCGGACGGCGCCATGGTATATGGCGCGTTGTTTTCAACCATTTTGCATGCTGGTTAAACATTGAATCCACAATGTGGATGAACGCTTCGTAACAGGAGAAGAATCCATGCCGGCCAGTGAGTAAATAACCTTCCAGCCAGCCTTGACACATATGTTCGCTAAGAACCTCCATCACCCGGCCGTCCGCACTGAGATGATCGTCCGTCGGCAGCCGCTCTTCCATAAAAACCCTATCGGTTGCCTCGAACACCGCGTTCAACCGGTTAGAAGCAGTTTCATCGGGACCGACGATGCGGAAATTCCGCGCCGGTTCATTCAACTCCATCACATCGCGCAAGAACTGCCCCATAATGCGCGTGGCCTCAGCTATTGTCTTTCCAGG
>Ga0134128_10002837_pt1 | contig 21313 bp, 9 predicted proteins | sample KB31754_FD_96462 | JGI IMG/M metagenome (GOLD analysis project Ga0134128, IMG submission 96462) | Terrestrial soil microbial communities with excess Nitrogen fertilizer from Kellogg Biological Station, Michigan, USA - KB3-175-4 | ecosystem: Environmental > Terrestrial > Soil > Unclassified ... | reverse complement strand
TGAGGGGAGTTCTGAAGAAAATGATCAAGTCAAAAATCACCATGGCGATCGTGGCGGCACTCGCGCTCGGCTACGGCTCGGCGTATGCACAGTCGGCGCCATCCGACGGCTCCCAGCAGAGCAGCGATCAGCAGCAGTCGCCCAACGTCAAGAACGCCAAAAGACTGGAGGCGGTTACGGTCACGGGCTCGCTGATTCCGCAGACCGCGATCGAGACCGCGACGCCGATCATCACGATCACGGCGGACGAGATGAAGGCGCGTGGCTTCAGCACCGTCGCCGAGGCGTTGCAGCAGTCGTCGTTTGCCACCGGCACCGTGCAAGGCGCGCAGGACACCAACTCATTCACGCCCGGTGCCAAGACGCTGAGCATGTTCGGCCTGCCGGTCGGATTCGTGAAGTACCTGATCGACGGTCGCCCGATGGGCAGCTTTCCCGGCCTGTACAACGGCAGTGATACCTTCAACAGCCTCGGCGGCATCCCGATGGACATGGTCGATCACATCGACGTGCTGCCGGGCGGCCAGTCTTCGCTGTACGGTTCGGATGCGATCGCCGGCGTGATCAACATCGTGCTGAAAAAGCACCTTGATGCCCCGACTGTCGATGTGCGCTATGGCTGGTACCAGAACGGCGGCGGTGCCGATACCCGGATCAGCCTCGCCGACAGCTTCCACGTCGGCAAGTTCAACTCTCTTGTGGGCGTGCAGTGGGAAAACACCCAACCGATCTGGCGCAAGGATCGCAGCCTGACCAAGCAGTACTACACCGAGGGTGTCAGCGCGCCCATTGCATCGCGTGACTACCTGGTGCTCAGCGCCTATGCCAATGATCCCGCGTACAAGAACGGCTACCACATGCTGGATCCGAACAAGTGCGCCGGTCTGACCGATCAATGGGGTGGTACTGAAGGGCTGCGGACCCGTCCGGGCAGCGGCGATTATTGCGGTTCGTTCTACACGCCAGGCGCGGGTACGCTGTCCAACGGCAGCAAGACCGCGAACCTGTATACGCACAACACGTTTGATGTGAGCGACAACCTGCAGCTGTATGGCGATCTGCTCTACAACTACGCGGAAACAAAATACGTCAACGGCGCCAGCACCACGTGGTGGGGCACGAGCGTCGATACCGCGGCGTCGGGCGGTGGCTACTTCTGGGACCCGACTCAGGGTGGTGGCGCCCTGATGCTCCTGCAGCACGGGTTCTCGCCGGAAGAGGTGGGCGGCTACCAGCACAACATGACCACGCAAACCGAAAACTCGTACATGCTGGCGCTTGGTGCGCGAGGCACGTTCGGTGACTCAAACTGGGACTATGACCTCGGTTTCACTCATTCCGACGACAAGTTGAATACTCGGGCCCTGCAACGCATGGCCGGGCCGATGGAACAGTACTTCTCGGATCATGTCGTGGGCAAACAGCTGGGCACCTATTCCGGCTACCCGGTGTTTGAACCCAACTATGCGGCGCTGTACAACCCGGTCTCCGCGGCCGATTTCCGAAACTTCACCACCTACTCGAACTCCTACGGCAAAACCTGGGACAACCTGGTCCGCGGCCAGTTGACGAATGCCTCGCTGTTCCACCTGCCGGGCGGCGACGCTGGCGTGGCGGTGGTGGTCGAGGGTGGCAACGAGGGTATGGATATCAGTCCGGACCCGCGCCTGCTGCAGACGACCACCATCTTCAACGGTGAGGAAGTTCCATACTTCTGGGGCACCAGCGCCACGCCGGCGGCAGGTCATCGCTCGCGCTATGCGGTTACCAGCGAATTCAAGCTGCCTGTGCTCAGCCAGGTCACCCTGGATCTGTCCGGCCGCTACGACAGCTACAAGGTCGCCAGCGCGACGGTCAGCCATCCGACCTACAACCTCGGCATCGAATATCGTCCGTTCGAGTCGCTGCTTCTGCGCGGCCGCTACGGCACTGCGTTCAAGGTGCCCACGCTGTCCGACCAGTTCCAGCGTCCCAGCGGCGCCTACGGTTTCGTGTACGACTATCTGAATTGCCAGCGCCAAGGCTATACCGGTGCCACCGCGTCCCAGTGCAAGACGCCGTACAACAACGAGCAGTACTATCAGGTCACCGAGGGCAATCCTAATCTCCAGCCGATCACCGCGAAGGTGTGGAGCTACGGCGTCGTGTGGGCGCCAACCCCGAAAATGTCGTTAGGCGTTGACTACCTGCACTGGAGCATCAACAACGAGGTAGCCCAGCTCAGTGCGACCCTGCTGTCTCAGAGGCAAGCCCAGTGCGACGTCGGCGCGCTGGATCCGAATTCGGCGTTGTGCAAGCAGGCCTTCAGTCTGGTGACCCGCGGCCCGGGTATCACGAAGAACGGCATTCCGCTGCTTGGCGTCATCACGGACGTCAGCAAGCCGAAACTGAATGTGGCCAACGAGAGCGTCAATGCGATCCAGGCGAACTTCGGCTATATCCAGGACATCGGCCGTTTCGGCAGCCTGAGTTTCGCGGCGACCTACTCAGACCTGTTGAAGCATACCTATCAGGCGACCGTCACGGATCCGCAGTTGGACCTGTTGACCAATCCCGGCCAGAGCACCGACTTCAAGAGCAAGGCCAATGCGTCACTGACCTGGATGACCAGCAAGTGGAGCACCACGCTGTTTGTCAACCGCTATGGCTCCACGCCGAACTATGCGGCACAGGTGGCCAACAACTACACCGCGAAGAACGCCGGCAAGGTGGCGCCGTGGATCCTCTGGAATGGCAGCGTGACCTACAACCCGATCAAGAACCTGGCCCTGTCTTTGCAGGCATCCAACCTGTTCAACAAGATGCCGCCAGTGGATCACACCATGCCGGGTACCACGTACATGCCGTATAACCAGGACAACTACAATGTGTATGGTCGCCAGATCTTCCTGGAAGCCAAGTACAAGTTCGGCGCCGGTAGCTGATACCCGCTGCAGCTGAATGTCGATGAACGACGGCCCCGCCTTGGCGGGGCCGTTTTTTTGCGCCTGTGCTGGTGGCGGCGATGCGCTCCGGGAGAGATTGCAATCGGGCGTCTGCAGGAAACTCGACGCAAAGTGTTGGCCAGACCACGGCGCCGGCGTGGGCGTGACCCGGTGCGCGGAGATCCCGCCTCGCGCCGGACCAGCCCGCAAGGGCATGGATCGCGACGGAAGTTGCTCCTGCAGCCGGGCGAGCGCTCGCCACGGGTTTGCCGATTGAGTTCCTGCTGATATCGAAGCTGATGAACCGACGCAGTGATGCCCGGACGCCAGGTCAAGACACAAACCTCAAAGCATTGGCATGGCAACGCGGCTCTGTCTGTCGACCGCATCCTCGCTGGCGAGCGGCTGCGGCTGCGTCTCCGCATCACGCACGCGCCGAGCCATTTCGCATGTTATTGCGGTAGAGCGAGAATGAATACGCAATAACTTGCGCGCGGGTACGCATTGTAAAAAGATTGTTGCGCGAATGTTTGCTCGCATGATAAAAACTGCTACGTAACAACAAGACCACGCGGCCAGGCAAAAGGCTGCAGTGCGGCCGAACTGATGATCCGTGCGCGTGATTCGTGCGTGATATCAGGGCCCTCGATTGAACAAAACATGAATTGATTTACCAAACTCTGAGGGGAGCTCCTACGTAATGATCAAGTCAAAAATCACCATGGCCATCGTGGCTGCACTTGCGCTCAGCTATGGCACGGCGTTCGCGCAAGATGCACCATCCAATGGCTCCCAGCAGAGCACCGACCAGCAGGCGCCCAACCCCAAGAACGTGAAGAAGCTGCAGGCGGTCACGGTTACCGGCTCGCTGATTCCGCAGACGCAGATCGAAACGGCACAACCGATCATCACGATCACTGCCGATCAGCTGAAGGCGAAGGGCTTCACCACCGTGGCAGAGGCGTTGCAACAGGCATCATTCTCCACCGGAAGTGTGCAGGGACCGCAGGATACCAATTCGTTCACCACGGGTGCACAGACGCTCAGCTTGTTCGGACTTTCGGCCTCCTACACGAAATACCTCATCGACGGACGGCCGATGGGTAACTTCCCGGGCCTCTACAACGGCTCGGACGTGTTCAACAACATCAGCGGCATTCCGGCCGATCTGGTGGATCACATAGACATCCTGCCGGGCGGCCAGTCCTCGCTCTACGGCTCGGACGCCATCGCCGGCGTCATCAACATCGTTCTGAAGAAGCACGTCGATGCTCCGTCGATCGACGTACGTTACGGCTGGCACAAGGACGGTGGTGGCGCCGACCGCCGGATCAGCTTTTCGGACAGTTTCAGCGTAGGGAAATTCAACTCTCTGGTGGGTGTGCAATTCGAGGATACCCAGCCGATCTGGACCGGTGATCGGAGCCTCACGAAGAGCTATAACGACCACGGCACCTCGCCGCCCACCGCATCACGCAATTATCTCGTGCTGGATGCGTATACCTTCGGTACCGGGGCTTCTGGTTACCTGTTCGAAGATCCCGCCAACTGCGCCAACGTGGCTGGCCAGTTTGGTGGCACGAATACCAAGCAATACCGTCCAGGACACGGCTACTACTGCGGTTCCTTGAACAATCCGGCCTATGGCACCCTGACCAATCACGACAAGACGGCCAACCTTTACACGCACAATACGTTCGACGTAAACGACAACCTGCAACTTTACGGTGATCTGCTCTACAACTACGAGGAGCAGAAATTCACCAATGGCAGCAGCACCTCGTTCTACGGCAGCGACATCGACCTGGGTTACTTCTATGATCCGAATCTGAACAGCCTGATCGACATCCAGCACGCGTTCGCGCCGGAGGAGGTCGGTGGCTTCTCGCACATCATGAACAAGCAGATCGAAAACTCCTACATGCTCTCGTTGGGCGGCAGGGGCACGTTCGGCACCTCCAACTGGGACTACGATCTGGGCTTCACCCATTCCGATGACCATCTGGTCAATCGCGATTTCCAGCGATTCACGGTGCCGATCGAGAACTATTTCGGTCGCATTCTCGGGCCGCAGATGGGCACTGTTTCCGGATATCCCCAATTCTCACCCAATTATGCCGACTTCTACCAGCCGGTATCGCAAGCAGATTTCAAGGGTTTCACCGGATATACCGACAGCCGCGCCAAGACCTGGGACAACCTGGTTCGCGCCCAAGTGACCAACGCGTCACTGTTCAGCCTGCCAGGTGGCGATGCCGGTGTGGCTATCGTCCTCGAGGGCGGCAACGAAGGCTGGGATTCCACGCCAGACCCGCGGCTCCTGGAAACAGTCGATTACAACGGTCTGACCCTGCCGGCGGTATATGGCACCAGCGCTACGCCCGGCGCAGGCCATCGAAGCCGCGACGCTGCAACGGCGGAGTTCAGGGCGCCATTGCTGAAGCAGTTGACACTGGACGTGTCCGGCCGCTACGACGCGTACCGTGAGCCCAACAGCCCCACGCTCAGCCACGGCACCTACAACATTGGCCTGGAATATCGTCCGTTTGACACCTTGCTGTTCCGTGGACGCTATGGCACTGCGTTCAAGGTACCTACCTTGTCCGATACGGGCCAGGGCGTCAGCAATTTCTACAACTTCGTGACCGACTATGCCAACTGCGCAATCCTGGGCCACACGGGTGCCGACATCGTCAACTGTCCGGCGCGCTACGACAGTGTGCAGTACAAGGGTACGACCTATGGCGTGCCCGGTCTGAAGCCGATCACCGCAAAGGTCTGGAGCTACGGTGTGGTGTGGGCTCCGATCGAGAACATGTCGCTATCGGTGGACTACCTGCACTACAACATCAACAACGAAGTAACCCCGCAGAGTGCAGATCAGCTGTCCAAGCAGGAATATCAGTGCTACGCCGGCATCATCGATCTGACCTCGCCGACCTGCCAGGCTGCAATTGCGCAGATCCAGCGTGGTCCCGGAGCGGGCGGTCTGCTTGGAAGCATCACGGGCATCATTGAGCCGAAGATCAACACCGCAAATGAAATCGACAACGCGTTGATTGCCCGTTTTTCCTACGGGTTCGGCATTGGCGCCTTCGGTCGGTTGACGCTGGACAGTTCGTATTCCGACGTGTTGAAGCACAACAGCCAGCAGTACGTTGGCGACGCTCGGGTCAATCTGCTGACCAATCCCTCCTACAGCACCGACTTCAAGACCAAGGTAAACGCCTCGCTGACTTGGACCAGGGACGAATGGAGTGCCACCGCCTACGTCAACCGTTACGGCAGCACGCCGAACTATCTGGCAACTTACTACAACGATTACACCCACAAGGGCACTGGCAAACTCGCGCCATGGATCGTGTGGAACGCCAGCGTGACGTACAACCCGACCAAGAGTCTCGGGCTCTCGTTCCTGGTCAACAACGTGTTCAACACGATGCCACCGATCGACAACAGCTATCCGGGTACCGTTGCTGGACCCTACAACACTGACGACTACAACGTCTTCGGTCGCGCCATGTATCTCGAGGCAAACTACAAGTTCGGCACCAACAACTGACGCAGGCTTCACGTCAGGTAGTCACGTTCAAAGACGCCCCGCCATTGGCGGGGCGTCTTTTTGTCCACGCTTATTGAATTTGCACTTCGGCGCTTCAAGCGTTGACGCACTCAGGTTCCGACGTCGACGCCCCCGGCTTCCAGCAGCTCCTTTAGCGGCTGTAGTCGCGATCCGTACTTATCCCACCGCCGCAGGGCACTGCGGTAGATCGGTGCCCGTACCTGAACAGCGCTGGCGGTCGCTACCGCACTCGGATTGTCTTCAAAGCGAAGGCATGCCTCGTTCCAGGTCAAACCGCAGAATTCGATGATCTTGCGTGAAATCGTCTCCTGGTTGTCCACCAGCTCCTCATAGCGGACTTCCAGGATGCGACCCGGAAACGCCTCCTGCCAATAAGCCATCAGGTCGTTGAACAGCAGGTAGTAACGTCCGGTATCAAGCAGATCGAATGAGTAATCGAAATACGGCGATTTCGGTGCGAAAAGTTGCCGAAAATTGCTCAGGCACGTATCCATCGGATTGCGCCGCAGGCAGATCATCCTTGCGTTCGGTAGCGCCTCGCTGATCCAGCCGGCATACAGGAAATTATGTGGAAGCTTGTCCAGAAAGTGCGGCCTTTGCCCAGTGCCGGGACGCGTGCTGGACACGTACATCTGACCCAGCTTCTCACGATCAAGGTCGCGCGCACGTGCAAGAGTTTCCACGTCGATGACACTGGAACTCGTGGTGCCGGACATCTGCTTTATCGACATTGCGAAGTTGAGCAGCTCCCCCGCCGACTGCACATCCGGGTGGCTGGATATGATGCGTTCGACCAGGGTAGTGCCGGTGCGAGGCATGCCCATCACGAACAGCGGCTCGGAAGTCGCATGCCCCTTTGGATGGCTTTGCCTTTCACGTGGGAACGAGCGCTTGATGGCGTCGAAGATTGCCGCATCCCGATTTGCGGAATAGCCTCGACTGCTCCCGCCGACCGCTTTTCCTGCCACCAGATAATCGAGTGCCTTGGGGTAATTGCCGAGATCCTCATGCTCCTTGGCAAGCGCCATGTTCAGCCATACAAGTGGCGATGAATCCGCCGTGGCATCGCCGACCGAGTCCAGGAGCTTCGTCAGTCGTTCTACATGGTTGGAATCCTGAGTCTGGCGTCGCAACTGGGCAACGGTCAGATGAGCTCTCCAATACCTTGGATCCAGTTTCAGGCAGGCTTCGATCTCGGCTTCGGCCTGATCAAGTTGGCCGGCAGCAACCAGAGACGTGGCCAGGTTGTAGCGATAGGGCGCATGACCCGGCGTCAGCGAAACAACCTTCTTGAATACGTCGACGGCTGTCTCGTATGCCCCCACCTGCGAATAAACCACACCCAACGTATCGAGCGTGATCGCATCGGCGGGATTGAGTTTCCAGGCCGAATCGGCGGCGGCTTGGGCATCACGAAACAGATTGGCAAACGTGAAAGCCCGGGCCAAGGCCGCTCCGTAATAGGCGCGTTCCGGCGCAAGCCTGGTTGCCATTTTCAGGCAGCCCAGCGCTTGCTGGATGTTCTGGATCTCGAGGCTGGAGATTCCGGCGATGTAATAAACGCTTGGCTCACGCGGTGCCAGGTCGCGACATCTTCCAGCCAGATCCAGCGCCCGCAGCCAATTGCGCTGGTTGAAAGCGTGGCACATCTGTTCGTACAGCAGTTTCGTGTCCGTCATTGGATTCCACATCTCACGTTGCCAACGCCGCCAGTTGCGGGATGGGATGATTGCCCTGGAAAGAAAAAGTAGTTTGTCTTGTCCACCGATTGGTCGTTTAGCCACCTCGCATGCTGCGGCCGGTGCACCACTTGCCTGCATGCCGATTCGGCCTCGATGTTGCGATGGATAATTTCGACTGTAGCCGTCATTCGATGGAAATGCCTGCGTACTCGAGCAAGGCACAGAGGCCAGCAAGTTGAGGCCGGTAGTTATGCCAGCGACAAATGGCATCTGTATATATTTTGGACCGGACCTGAATGGCACTGGCCGTCGACACAGGCAGCGTGTTGACCTCGAAATTCAAGCAGCGATCGTTCCATTCAAGCCCGCAGAATCTGAGCATATCGCGAGAAATGCTTGCCTGCTGCGCAACCAGTGCTTCGTAGGAAACTTCAAGAATCCGCCCAGGAAACGCCTGCTTCAAGTGTGCCATCAGGCGATCGAACATGATGTAGTAAGCCCCGGTATCTAGCAGGTCGAATGAATAATTGTAGTAGGGCAGTTTTTGGGAAAAAAGCTGCCGGAAATTGGCGAGACAGGTATCGACCGGATGGCGTCGCAGGCAAATCAACTTCGCAGCGGGAAAGGTCTTCGCGATGAACCCCGCATACAGGAAGTTGTGCGGAAGCTTGTCGACGAAACGCGCTCCGGTTCCGCCTGTTCCTGCGGCAGCTCTGGCTCGTGCCAGATAGATCTCCCCCACTCGATGCCAATCGATCCGGCCCAGTTCTTCCATGTCGGCCACCGCCTCTCCAAAGGGACGGCTACTTCCCCATGCTTCTCGCAGGGAGATACCGAAATCACGAAGTTCTCCGGCAGAGCATACGTCGGGGTGTGAGGAAAGAATGCGTTCAACCAGAGTTGTCCCGGTTCTCGGCATTCCAAAGACAAAAATGGGTTCTGATGAAGGGTGGCAGGCGCTGCCGGACAGACTCTGGTTCGCGCTTTCAATCGCGGCAAACAGTGCTTCATCCTGCTTGATGGAATACTTGATGGATTCGCGTGCCGCCATCTTGCCTCGGGTCAATTGCTCGAATGCCATGACATAGTCACCCAGATCTTCACGTTCCTTCGCCATGGCCAACTGCAAATATGCACGCGCCTCCACACTTGCCGGCTGCTCGTCCAGCAGGGATTGAAGTTCCACGAGATGGTGCGTCAATGGTGTCTGACGTTTCAGATGGGCACGCGTCAGATAGGCTCGCCAGAAATGCGGGTTCAGTGACAAGCAAGCGTCGATTTCACTTGCGGCTTCGTCCAGCGCAGCATTGTCGATCAGGCTGGCGGCCAGGCTGTAGCGAATCGACGCGTTGTCCGGAGCCAGGAATGCAGCCTTTTGCAGGGCCTCAAGTGCAGCGTCGTGGGCGTTGAGGGCGGCATAGACCGAACCCAGAACATTCAAGGTCATAGGGCCGAGCGGCTCGCTTGCCCGGGCGAGGTTGGCCATGGCCATGGCTTCGTCACGTTCGCCCGCCAATGAAAGGCACCGAGCCAGATTGGTCGAAAACTCAGAGCGGCGAGGATCCAGGGACACCGCGTCACGAAGATGGCGCACAGCGGCTCCGAACCGCCGCAGTTCGGTTTCAGCGAGGCCAGCGACAAAGTGCACATCCGCATCGTTTGCGACGTACTTGAGCAATTGGGCCGCCAACACCGACACCTTCCGCCAGTCACGCGCGTTGAACGCCTCGAATAACTGACGTCGTTGCAATGACACGTTAGACACGGCGGATGGAAGCGTTGGCTTGGACATGAAGCACGCCGCCCGAGGGACAAGCAAATCCACTTGCCATCCAGCAGTTCGCTGCGGCCGCGGCATGCCGGATATCGTTTGGTTGCATTATTGAACAGCCTCCCGCACGCGGCAAAAGCCCACCCGTGCCAAAGAAATGAGCGGCGCGACACGTTCCGAATTGCATCAATTCTACGCCGGCCAGTCTCGTGCTCCACTGCAGTACGGCGTCAGTGCCAGCGTCCGAAACGCAAATTTTCGCGCGAACTACCATCGAGGCGCATTGACTGCGCTGGCGCGTCGTACGTACTTAAGCGCTGGTGTAGGCAACAAGCCGGTATCGAATCATGAGGAGACTGCCGGTTAGCCCGAAGACGGGCGTTCCGGGGCATCAAGGTCGATCCCTTCCGAGGCAAGCAATTGTTGCAACGAATGCAGATTGGCACCGTATTTTTCCCAGCGCTTGATCGAGCTTGTGTACATGGGCTGGCGGACCTGGATTGCGCTTGCAGAACTGACGGGATTGGGATTGCCATGGAAGTTCAGGCAGGCGTCGTTCCACTCCAGCCCGCAGTAATCGAGAAGTATCCTGGTGTACCTTTCCTGCTCCAAAACGATTTGCTCGTATTCGACCTCGAATATGCGATCTGGATAGATCTCCTTCCAGTGCTTCATCAATCTGTCAAAGAGTACGTAGTATCTTCCCGTATTGACGATATCGTTGGCGTATCCAAAAAAGGGCGAATTTTCAGGGAACATCTGCTTGAAGTTGCTCAGGCAAGTATCCATTGAACCCCTTCTCAAACATATGATTTTCGCATCCGGTAGTGCTTTTGAGATGGCCCCGGCATATAGAAAATTGTGCGGTAGTTTGTCGATGAAGTACTGCTTCGCATCGGTTTCAGGCTGCGTGCTTGCGATGTACTCACGCCCCAGAACTCTCCAGTCGATACCTCGTGAACGCGCAATGACGTCTTCATCGAACAGTCCGGGCGTGCGACTACCCGAGGCCCGCTTCAGCGCGACGGGAAAGTTGATCAGCTCACCTGCAGAAAAGACTTCCGGGTGACTGGACAGGATTCGATCGATCAGAGTCGTACCGGAGCGCGGCATGCCGATGATGAAAATGGGCTTTCGGCAGGCGTAGCCGGCTTCCGTATGCGGTGTTGCGCGAGAGACCTCAATGATCTTGTTGAAGAGGCGTTCGTCATCAGCTGCTACATATGCTTTCGATGCGCCGGCTTGCTTCTTTGCGGCAGCCAGATGCGTGAACGCATCGTCGTAGCTGCCGAGATCTTCGTATTCCTTGGCAAGCGCGGCATTCAAGTGGACGGTTGCCTCGCCGTAAACAGCTTGCTGGGCAGTCGAGTCGAGCAGCGAGTGAAGACGTGCAAGGTGATTGCTGTCACGAGTTTGGCGCCGCAAGTCAGAGAGATAGTGGTGCGCTTTCCAGTGGGTTTGGCACTGCGCGAGGCAGCATTCCAGTTCATCTTCGGCACCGTCGATGTCACCAAGGGCGACCAGACATACGGCCAGATAGTAATGAGCATCGGCATGCGTTGGCGCACTCTCCACGCATCGGCGAAAACAGCTTGCAGCGTCTGCATGTGACCTGGCCAGCGCATAGATTATTCCCAAGGTAAATTGCAGCGTGGGGTCCGCAGGAGCCAGGTGCATGGCACGTCCAGCCGCCATCAAGGATTCTCGTCGTCGCCCCCAGCGCCAAAGGACATCGGCGTAGTGCACCACGAATTTGGCGCGAGTCGGTTCCATTTCGCACGCCCGACGCAAGAACTCCGCGGCCACCGGCAATTGGCCAAGTTGCATGCTGGCGAAACCGATGATGTAGCAGACACCTGCCTGCGCCGACCCAGTTTCCAAAAGATGCCGGGCCAACGTGCGCGCGCGTGGCCAATCCTGTTCGTTACAAGCTGCCAATGCCATGGCATAGATGTTGGCGGGGTCGCGAGCGGAAAGTTCGGTCATACGTTGATTATGAGCAGGCCATTCTGCAGTCACTTGTGGGGGACCATCATATGCCAATGCTGTCGCTCAATTCAGGCAAGACTGCAAGAGTAACTGATGGCTTCCAGCGAGTGCCGAGCGAGCCATTGGGCGGGACCAGAACGCGAATTGCACGAACCTGGATCCTGTCAAAACCGATTGCCGGGGTAGATCGGCCAGAACAGCATGCTTAGGGTTCGCCAAGATCTATGTCTTCGCCAAGCAGCAACGATTCCAGTTCAGCGAGCTCCGACGCATAGTGCCTTCGGCGGCAGAGCGACGTCAGATAGATGGGCTCGCGCACCTGTACGGCACTGGCCGTCGCCACCGGCGCCGAGTTCTCATGAAACTTCAGGCATATGGGGTTCCAGGCAAGCCCGCAATGAGCGAGTACAGCTCTCGTGGTTTCCTCTTGCTTCTCTATCAAGGATTCGTAGTGCACCTCCAGGATGCGGCCTGGGAAGATGGCTTTCCAATGCGCCATCAGACGATCGAACAGGACATAGTAACGGCCGGTGTCCAGGAGGTTGTACGAGTAATCGTAATAAGGCGACTCGGGTGAAAACGCCTGTCGAAAATTGCTGAGGCAAGTTTCGAGAGGGTGCCTCCGGACGCAGATGATGCTGGCGTTGGGGAGGGCGTTTGCCATGTACCCGGCATAGAGGAAGTTGTGCGGCAGCTTGTCCACGAAGCGGCGTGTCTTTCCAGTGGCGGGGCGAGTGCTCAGCAGGTAGCTTTTCCCAAGACCTTTCCAGTCGATTTCACCCAGCGACGAAATTGTGTCCAGGTCAAGCATCGCACGCGTCTGGCTGCCTGACATGCGCTTGATCGCCATGCCGAAGTTCTGCAGCTCCCCGGCCGAAAACGCGTCGGGATGGCTGGTAATCATGCGTTCAAGCAGGGTTGTACCGGTTCTTGGCATGCCGATCACAAAGATGGGCTCTTCGGTGGCATGCCCTGCATCGTTCGGCTGTGCGGATTGAACCGAAGCGATCACAGCCTCGAACAATGCCTTGTCGAACCTGGTCGAATATCCTCGCCGCGAACCAGCTGCCGTCTTGCCCGCGGTGTAGTGCACGAAGGCATCGTGATACCTTCCGATGTCCTCGCATTCCTTGGCCAGGGCCATGTGCAGTTGTCCCAATGCGAGAGCATCTTGCCGGTGAGCCTCTACCAGTGCGCTCAGAGCCTCGATGTGATTCTCATCGGGTGACCAGCGGCGCAGCTGGGAGCGGGAAACATAGGCCGGCCAGTAGTGCGGCGCCAAGTTGATGCAGGTTTGCAGTTGTTGCTCAGCCTCTTGCAACAGGCCTTCTGCGATCAGCGCATTTCCCAGGTTGAAACGATACGCCGCCTCATGCGGCATCAGCGCTACCGATCCACGAAAGGCCGTCGTTGCGAGTGAGTGCAGCTGGAGCCTGGTATAGACCTGACCGATCGCGTTGAAAGACACAGGATCGACGGGACCGAGCTTTACGGCATGGTCGGCGCAGTGCCGCGCCTCGTCCACTTGCTGCGCGAGTGACAGTGCATTTGCCAGCTGCGCCAAGTAGTGCACTCGTGACGGCTCAAGAGCCACAGCTTGCCGCAGATGCTGAAGGGCGGCCGCAAACTGACCGACTTCCTTGAAGCCGATTCCTGCCATGTAGTGAACCGCGCCGTTGCCTGACACTTCCTGCAGCAAGGGCATCGAAAGCTTGAGTACCGCCGGCCAGTTCCCGGCATTGAAAGCCGACGCGAGATGGGCGTATTGGTCTTTGTAGTCCATCATGCGATCTGGGGCGATCCGCTCATGAAACAAACTGGATAATGACGCGTCGGCTGCCGGAAAGCATCGCGGCGACTTTGGCCATGTGCGATTCGGCCGTCCCGCGGGTCACTACCTTGCCGGCCTCGGGGTTGTTGGCTCGGCCAGAGCAGGTCCATTTGTGGCAGTTCGTGCGGGAAGCGGCTGGGCTGGTTGCGGTATATGTCACCGTAGACTCTTAGTCTGCGCACGCCACGACCGTGCCGGCAATTCCTTTGTTTGTGTGATGTCAACTTACAACAGTCCATCCTCCTCATCGACGCGGTCATCGTCGAGCGCGCCTGCGTATGGCAGGGTTCCACTCTCACCCCCACGATGAAGACAAAACGGAATGGCCTCGCGGCGGCCATGTATCTGGAAGCAGGCCACAAGTTCGCTCAAGGATTCTGATGGCCGCTCGATTCGTTTGCCTGCGTTTCCTCAGCGGTCCTGTTTCCACGGAGTCGCCTTTTGGATGCGCATGTGAATCCCGCTGCGCGACAATGGGTCCCTCGCGGGCCGCGTACTGCGGGATCACGGCGTGATGCCGGCGGCAGCCAGCACCGCTTGCAGCCCGCCCAACTGCGGCTCGTACTTCTTCCAGCGCTGGAGCGAACTGCGGTACATCGGTGAACGCACTTGAACCACGCTGGCGGTGTTGACTGGCGCGGTGTTGTGTTCGAACTGCAGGCAGCGGTCGTCCCATGGCAGCTCGCAGAACTCCAGCAATTGCTTCGTGCTCGCTTCCTGGGCGTCCACCATGGACTCATACTGCACTTCGAGGATGCGGCCCGGGAGCACGCGTTGCCAATGTGCCATCAACCGATCGAACAGCACATAGTAGCGGCCCGTATCCTCCAGGTTGAACGAGTAGCCGAAGTGTGGCGACTGCCGCGCGAACAACTGACGGAAGTTGCTGAGACAGTTGTCCAGCGGGTCGCGACGCAGGCAGATGATTTTTGCGTTGGGGAGTGCCCTGGCGATCCAGCCTGCGTAGAGGAAGTTGTGTGGCAGCTTGTCGATGAAGTGCGGGCGTTGACCGGTGGCCGGTCGCGTGCTGGCAACATAACTGTCACCCAGGGCCGCCCAATCGAGTGCGCGTGCGCGTCGTATCGTGTCCGTGTCCAGAATGGGCGACGTGTGACTTCCTGATCCGCGTTTCAACGCAAAACCGAAATTGAGCAACTCGCCAGCGGAATAGACGTCCGGATGGCTGCTGACGATGCGTTCCACCAGGGTGGTGCCGCTGCGCGGCATGCCGATCACGAAAATGGGTTCCCTGGAATGGCAACCCGTCGTCATGGCCTCGACCGCCGGGAACTCCGCCGCGATCTCCGCAAACAGGGCTTCATCCTGAGCGATGCTGTAACCCCGTCCGGCGCCTGCCGCGGCCTTTCCCTGCGTGTAGTGCGCAAATGCGACAGGGTACTCGCAACAGTCTTCATGTTCCTTGGCCAGCGCCATGTGCAGGTACGTCTGTGCATCGAGATTGGCTTCCTGCCCCGGGAGCAGCGATTGCAGGCGTTCGATATGGTTGTCCGCGCTTGACTGCCGGCGCGACTGGGCCAGCGTGAGGTGCGCTTTCCAGTAGTGTGGGTCGAGACCGATGCAAGCTTCAAGCTCGTCCCTGGCTGCCTCGATCTCGCCCGTGGCAAGCAGGGCGGTAGCGAGATTGAAACGATACGGAGCGTGCCTGGGATTGAGTGACACCGCGTGTTGGAAGGCGGTCTTCGCTTCGTCGTGGGCATGAACCTGCGTGTACACCACGCCCAGCGTGTCCAGCGTGATCGGATTGTTCGGCACCAGCGCGGTCGCCCGATCAGCGGCACGCCGGGCTTCGGGAATCATCTTGACCAGGGCCAGGGCCTTGGCAAACTGGGTGTGCACGTCGACTTGCCCGGGATCCATGGACGCCGCTTGATGCAGATGTGACAGCGCCTTCGGCATCTGTTCAAGTTCCATCGCGGCGACGCCTGCGATGTAGTGCACCACGGCCTGCGGCGGCGCGATCGACAGCAACTGGGTCGTCAGGGCCAGGGCCTTGGGCCATGCGCGCTGGTTGAACGCGACAGTGAGCTCGGCGAAAAGCGCGGCGGCATCGGTCATCGGCGAGTTCCAGGTGGTATGTAAGGGGACACCATCGGAGTTCCCCGATGGCAATGCAATGGAGTGCCGCTGTTCACGGGCTGTCCAGTCCGGCGTCGTTTAAAAGCTGGCGCAGCGCGGTCAGTTCACGTTCGTAGTGCTTCCAGTATCCGATCGACGAACGGTACATGGGACGACGGACCTGTTGTGCGCTCAGTGTCGCCACGGCAGAGTGGTTCGTTTCGAACTGCAGGCAGGCATCGTCCCAGCTCAGTCCGCAGTAGTTGACCAGGTCCCGCGAGGTCGCTTCCTGCGAAGTCACCAGATCCTCATAGCGCACCTCGTGGATGCGTCCGGGCAACACACGCTGCCAGTGCGCCATCAGGCGGTCGAACAGGATGTAATACCTGCCCGTGTCAAGCAGGTCGCAAGAGTAGTCGAGATGGATAGACTGGTGCGAAAAGTACTGTCGAAAATTGGCGAGGCAGGTATCCAGCGGATCGCGGCGCACGCAGATGATCCTGGCGTTTGGCAACGCGTTAGCAATGAAACCGGCGTACAGGAAATTGTGCGGCATCTTGTCGACAAAGCGTGGCTGGTTTGCCGTGGCCGGACGCGTGCTCGCCAGGTAACGTGCACCGAGTTGCCTCCAGTCGATGGTGCGGACACGAGCCGGCATGCCCCGATCCAGCAGGAAGGGTTCCTGGCTGTCGGATTCCTGCTGGAGTGCCACGGCGAAATTCTGAAGCTCGCCGGCAGCATACGCGTCAGGGTGGCTGGACAAGATACGTTCGACCAGGGTCGTACCGCTGCGGGGCATGCCGATGACGAAGACCGGTTGGTCGCTGGGGTCACCGACAGGTGATGTCGCCGAGTCCTCCGGGAATGCCTGCATCAGGGAGTCGAAAAGATCCTTGTCGCGCGCGCCCACATACGGTCGCACGGACCGGGCGGCGGCCTTGCCTTGCGCGGTGTGCCTGAAGGCATCGGGGTACATGCCCAGATCTTCGTACTCCTTGGCCATCGCCATGTTCAGGCAGATTACGGCCGCCGATTGATCCGGATGCTTCGTCAGCAGCTCCCGCAACCTGAGGAGGTGATTGCGGCCCGGGGTTTGTTTTTGCAACTGGGCGAGCAGCAGATGCGCGTTCCAGGATGCGGGGTCCCGATCGATGCACGCTTCGAGCTCGCGCTCGGCGCCAGTGGCGTCCCCGATTGCTGTCAGCGCGGTCGCGAGATTGAAGCGAAACTCCGCCGAGGCAGGTGCCGCAGACACGCTCATCCTGAGTGCCCCGGCGGCCGCTTCATGGGCATGCGTCTGCGCATAGATCATACCGAGTGCATTCAGCGTCATCGCATCTTGCGGCCGCAGCGCCATGGCGCGATCGGCCTCCAGCCGAGCTTGCTCGGACAAATGGCTGCTCAGCAGCGCCTTGGCCAGCATGGTCGCGAAATCGGCCCGCGATGGGTCGAGTTCGGTCGCCCTGCGCAAGTAGGCGACGGCCTGCGGCAATTGCCCCAATTCCAGACAGGTCATGCCCGCAATGCTGTAAACGCCGGCATGCTCGGCAGCAAACGGGAGCAGCTCCGTGACCAGTGCCTGAGCTTGCTGCCACCTGCCCTGCCTGAATGCGGCTACAAGCTGGGCATACAGTTGCGCGGGATCAGTCATGGGCATTCCGAGAACGGGGCGATGACGATCTTCTGCAGGTATTGGCGACACATGCCGTGTCGGACATCGGGATGGCTCCGGGTTCAGCAAGGTCGGTCATCAGGTTGTGGGGGCGCGATGGCGAATGGCGGCGGTCTACCGCAGATCCTGCGATTGTAACGACGAGCTTTCGCGATCGCGCATCAGCCGGCCAGATGCCCTAGCCACCCGCCAGCATCGCCGCAATCTTCGCCATGTGCGACTCGGCGGTTTCGCGGGTGACTTCCTTGTCGGCCTCCGGATCCTTGCCTTGCCAGTGCAGGTCGTCCTGCGGCAGTTCGTGCAGGAAACGGCTGGGCTGGTTGCGGTGGATGTCGCCGTAGCGTTTGGTCTGCGCGCACCAGGACAGGGTCAGCAATTCTTTCGCGCGGGTGATGCCGACGTACATCAGCCGGCGTTCCTCGTCGATGCGCCCTTCGTCGATCGCGCCTTCGTGCGGCAGCGTGCCGTCCTCGCAGCCGACGATGAAGACAAAGCGGAACTCCAGGCCCTTGGCGGCGTGCAGGGTCATCATGCGCACCGCGTTGCCCGGCTCATCGCGGTCGGCATGGCTGAGCAGGGCCAGCTGCGAAGCGAGGTCGCCGGCCGTGTTGCCATCCTTCTGCATCGCACGAAACCAGTCGGCGAGTTCCTGCAGGTTGCCCAGCTTGCGCACGCGCACGCTGGCGTCGGGCGTGCCGGCGACGATCTGCGCGGCATAACCGGTGCGTTTCAGGATTCGCTCGACCAGGTCGGCCGCGCTTTCGTGCAGCGACGCGCTGCGCAGTTCGTCCAGCAGGTTGGCGAACGAGGCCAGCGCAGCCGCGGGGCGTGGCGTGAGCTGGCGCAACACGCTGTCGCTGCGGGTGGCGTCGAGGAGGGACGAGTGGCGAGACTGGGCGATCTGGCCCAGCTTCTCCAGCGTGGTCGCGCCGATCTCGCGCTTCGGCACGTTGACCACGCGCAGGAACGCGGCGTCGTCGCTGGGGTTGGTCAGCAGGCGCAGGTAGCAAAGGATGTCCTTCACCTCGGCGCGGTCGAGGAAGCTCAGCGCGCCGGTGAGGTGGTACGGCACCCGCGCCAGCCGCAATGCCTTCTCCAGCGGTCGCGCCTGGAAGTTGCCGCGGTACAGGATCGCCATGTCGTGCCAGCGCGCCTTGTGCTTCTCGGTCAGGCTGGTGGCGATCGCGGCGACGCGCTCGGCCTCGTGCTCGGCCTCCTTGCACTCCAGCACGCGGATGGTGGCGCCTTCCGGGTGCTCGCTCCACAACTTCTTTTCGTGCAGGTGCGGGGTGTTCGCGATCAGCTTGTTTGCCGCGCGCAGGATGCGTTTGCCGCAGCGGTAGTTCTGCTCCAGCTTGATCACGCGCAGGTTCGGCCAGTCGCGGCCGAGCTGGTCGATGTTCTCCGGGTTGGCGCCGCGCCAGGCGTAGATCGACTGGTCGTCGTCGCCCACGCAGGTGATCCCGCCGCGTTCGCCGGCGAGTGCTTTCAGGAGGCGGTATTGCGCGTCGTTGGTGTCCTGGTATTCGTCCACCAGCAGGTAGCGCAGGCGTTCACGCCAGGCGTCGCGGCACTCGACGTCGCTTTCCAGGATGCGCAGCGGCAGCCGGATCAGGTCGTCGAAATCGACCGCGTTGAACGCCGCCAGCCGCTGCTGGTACATGTCGTAAATGGTGGCCGCTTCCCGCTCGCGCGGGCTGCGTGCGGCGGCGAGTGCTTCCTCCGGCGAGAGTCCGCCGTTCTTGGCGCGACTGAGCAGGTTGCGGATGCCGAACAGCACATCGTTCTTCGCCCCTTTGGGCGACAGCTCCTTGACGATGCCTGCGCTGTCGTCCGCATCCAGCACCGAAAAGCCGCGGCGCAGGCCAGCACGCGCATGTTCGATCTGCAGGAATTTCAGGCCCAGCGCGTGGAAGGTGCTCACCGTGAGCGCGGCGGCATCCTCGCTGCTGACCAGCTTCGCCACCCGCTCGCGCATCTCGCGGGCGGCCTTGTTGGTGAACGTGATCGCAGCGATCTTCGACGGCGCCAGGCGCTTGCGCTGGATCAGGTAGGCGATCTTCTGGGTGATCACGCTGGTCTTGCCGGAGCCGGCACCGGCCAGCACGAGCAGCGGCCCCTCGCAATGTTCGACGGCGGCCAGTTGTTGGGGGTTGAGCATGGATCGGAACGGTGCGGGATGCGGAGGCCGATGTTAGCAGAGCGGTGCTGGCGTACCCGCCCGCTTCGGCCATAATCGGTCCACGACAGTCGCTGGGGAGAGGCATGGCGGAACAGCAAGTGGAGCAATGCGATGTAGTGGTGATCGGTGGCGGCCCGGGCGGCAGCACCGCGGCGACGCTGCTGGCGCGGCGCGGCTACAAGGTGATCGCGCTGGAGAAGGCGCGTCACCCGCGCTTCCATATCGGCGAGTCGCTGTTGCCGATGAACCTGCTGGTGTTCGAGCGGCTCGGCGTGCTGGACAAGGTGCGCGCGCTGGGCGTGTTCAAGCCGGGCGCGGATTTCGAGGCGGACAACGCACGTGGCTACAACACCTACGCGTTTGCCCGCGCGATCGGGCAGAGCCCGCCGCATGCGTATCAGGTGTGGCGGCAGGATTTCGACCAGATGCTCTACCGGCACGCACGCGAGTGCGGCGCCGACGCCCGCGAAGGGCACGAAGTGGTGCAGGTCGAGCAGCGCGGCTCGCGCGAGACCTGGCTGGACGTGAAGGCTGATGACGGCAGCAACTATGCCATCCAGGCACGCTACGTCGTCGACGCGAGCGGCCGCGATGCCCTGTTGTCCTCGAAGAAGAAGCTGCGGCGCAGGAACGATCGGCACCAGAGCGCGGCGATCTTCGGCCACTTTCGCGGCGCCACGAAACGCGACGGCGAAGATGCCGGCAACATCAGCATCTACAGCTTCGCGCACGGCTGGATGTGGATGATCCCGCTGCCGGACGGGGTGATGAGCGTGGGTGCGGTATGCCGCCCGGATTACCTGAAGCAGCGCAAGGGTCGCACGCTCGAATTCCTGCTCGATACGCTGAAGCTGAGCCCGGCGTTGTGGCAGCGCGTGCAGCATGCCGAGCTGATCGACGACGAAGTCCGCGTCACCGGCAACTATTCCTACGATTCACGCTGCATGGGCGGCCCGGGCTGGATCCTGGTCGGCGATGCGTTCGCCTTCCTCGACCCGGTGTTTTCCTCCGGCGTGTACCTGGCGATGAGCGGTGCGGAGCAGGCTGTGGAGGTGGTCGACGCCGCGCTGCGCGATCCGGCGTGCGAGACGAAGCGGATGCGCCACATGGAAAAGAGGCAGCGTGCCGCCATGGCCCGCTTCTCGTTCTTCATCTACCGCTTCAACGGTCCGGTGATGCAGCAGATGTTCCGCCAGCCGCGCAACACCTGGCAACTGGAACAAGGCGTGATCTCGATGCTGGCCGGCGACCTGTTCGACACCCCGAAGGTGCTGTGGCGACTCAAGCTGTTCAAGCTCGTCTACGCGATCTCCTTCCTGCGCGACTGGCGCCGCGGCCGCGCCGAACACCGTTTCCGGCTGGCCCAGGCGCGGGCCGAATTCACGGGTGGCAATACGCCATTGGACAAGGCTTGAACGCGGCGCAAGCGCGCTCCTACGGTTTCCTGATGTCCGCGTTACCATGTGCGGTCACGAACCGGACCCATGTCCATGGCCAAACTCTATTTCTATTACTCGGCGATGAACGCCGGCAAGACCACCACGCTGCTGCAGAGTGCGTACAACTACCACGAGCGCGGCATGCGCACGCTGATCCTCACGCC
>Ga0134128_10002836_pt1 | contig 21316 bp, 16 predicted proteins | sample KB31754_FD_96462 | JGI IMG/M metagenome (GOLD analysis project Ga0134128, IMG submission 96462) | Terrestrial soil microbial communities with excess Nitrogen fertilizer from Kellogg Biological Station, Michigan, USA - KB3-175-4 | ecosystem: Environmental > Terrestrial > Soil > Unclassified ... | reverse complement strand
GGCGCCCATTTTCATCGCGTGCGATCATGTAGGATCTCCTATTTCAGCCCACTGCCGGATTCAGTGTCCCACATTATCCGTGCGCCAAAAAGGGGCTCACTCCAAATTGTCTCGGTGAGACGATTTAGGTTGTGCTGGAGACTGGGTGCGGGGTGCGCGGCGTTGTGAATGGTTAGACGGTTCGCGCGTACGCGTGTTCGACTGCTTTGGCGGTGGGCGATGCAGCTATAGCGCCGCGGCGGAGCCAGTGCTTTACGGAAGACGCGGGCGACGGCTACCGGGGTGGGGAGGCCGGCAGGCTGCGCGGCGGTGGAAGCGTTCGAAAGTTTTGCATGAAATGTGCCATTTTCGGCGAACGGCTCTAGCGCGGCTACAGTCGCAGGTTTCCCATCGCGCGGTGCTTGCGGGGGCTTGCCGTCGTCGCATTCGCTGGTGGGATCGAAGTGGAAATCGTAGTCGCGGTCGGCTTCGGGTCCGCAGTCGAAGGCGGTGCCGTCGAGGGAGAACATCGCCTGTTGCCATTTCTGGAGCAGGGCGAGGCCGCGGGGATCGAACGTGAGGTCGGCCAGCGCCTTCCAGTAGCTGAATTTGTAGGAGGCCTTGGCGCGCGCCTGGTTGATGAGAGTGGTGCCCTCGGTGATAATGCGCGCCGACCAGACGGTGGCGAACCACAGGCGGAAATGGGGATTCTTGCACCAGTTGTAATAGGTGCGGCGCCCGACGTCGCACGCCTCGCAGAACTCGCGCACGGTGCGGATGGATGGGTAGTCGTGGATCGTGTTCAGGAGCCGGCGCTGGTCGGCGGTGGGCCGGAAGTTGCGCGCGGCTACAGGATCAAAATCGGCAATCGCTGTCGCCATAGGAATCATCCTTTCACCCGGTTCGATTCGAGCGTAAGGATGGGGGTGGCCACGCACGGGGTGACTTTACAGCGACTGAATTGTGACGGGCTGTAGAGTCCTGACGCGCGAGCGCCGTTGGCGTCGGGCTCAGCTAGCGGTGCGCCAAGTAGAGGTGTCGCCCCTGATTTGGTAGAGGGCGATGTACTTGAGCGGCGATTTCCGGCCATCCCCAGCCAACTTGTGCAACTTTTTGCTATGCACGCAAGTGTTCTTGAGCGGGGATTTCCGGCCATCCCCAGCGGCGTTGCGCGAGAGCTGGGTCAGCTTCGAAGTGTACTTGAGCGGCGATTTCCCGTGAAACTTATGTTGTGGCGACTACAAAAAAGGCTGATATTCACCGCCGGAGGCAGCGTCGCGCTGTTGTTTCTTGAGACAGTGGACATTGCGCGTCAGCTTAGTCGCCTTTGAGCGCGTGTGTCCCTGACATTCGTGCTCGTCGAGGCTGTCGCACTTATAATTCTCGTATTGCTTTTGGTTGCGCACGTGCGGGCCTACAACGTCGCTGACGGCGTTGAGCCGCACTCTAATGTGAGAAGCCTTGTTGTAAAGACCGTGACCTATAGATTGTTTGTCGTCGCGCTGAGTCTATTGCCAATTGCCGGGGCCGTCGCCGGCGTTGCGGACAGCGGCGTTTGCCTGGCTCCGGCCAGCGTTCAAATGGTGCCAGTGGCTTCCCAGCGAGGCGCTCCGGCTGCTACTAGCGGCGCTCGTGTAGCATCCGAAGCGGCGCGAGGTCGATAGCAAAGAGGAGATCATGATGTCAAGTCCGAAAGTCGATCGCGATAGTGAGGCGCACCTTGTTGCGGCTGTCTGCATTATCGAAGGTGTGCTGGGATTGTTAAGCGTTGATCAACGTCTTGCCCGGCTCGGGCACTCACCGTCGAATTCGGTGAGAGTCGCGGAGACAGTGGGCTGCGCCATCTTTGCATTGGCAGTCACTCGATTGCTGCGTGCATCCACAGCAATTCGCGCAGCGACACCGGATCGAGCCCGCCGTTTGATTCTAAGCGCGCTCTGGCTGATTGCGCTCACTCTTTCGGTACTACTCCCGATCTCGTACGCCGCGGGACTGTGACCGCCCAAGTCGCGCATTTCCCGGCAGATAGATCAAAGGCAATGGAATAATGCTTCATTCGACACCGACGAATCGCCAACTTTTGCTCGGGGTGGGGCTGCCGCACTCGGTGGGAGCATGGCGGTTATGCCAGTCGACAGGTCGGGGCCAACGCGCCGTTTGCCATGGTCGGCGGTGCCGGTTTGCGCGTGGTTTTCGCAAGCAGCCTAGAATTTGAGAAGATTGTGAACCAATTCTACCCTGTGGGTGCCGAAACGACTCGGCGCTAAAAGAGCAGCACCGCCTTGGTATCATTAAGGATGTCTGCTGAACGACAACAGGCGCTGTATGCGGCGCTGGGCTCGCGCATTTTGGTCCTGGATGGGGCTATGGGGACGATGCTGCAGCAGCGGCACCTCACGGCTGCTGACTTCGGGGGGCCGGAGCTCGAGGGGTGCAACGAGATCCTGGTCAAGACGCGGCCGGACGTGCTGCTTGATATTCATCGTGAATACCTTGCCGCGGGGGCGGACATCATCGAGACTGATTCGTTTGGGAGTACGTCCATTGTTCTGGCCGAGTACGGGTTGCAGGATCAGACGTCCGAGCTGAACCGGCTGGCGGCCGCGCTGGCGCGGCAGGCGGCGGATGAGTTCTCGACGCCGGAGCGGCCGCGGTTTGTGGCGGGATCCATCGGGCCGACTACCAAGGCCATTACCGTCACCGGCGGGGTCACGTTCGAGCAGCTCGTGGCGGCGTTCGAGCAGCAGGCTGACGCGCTGGTCGAAGGCGGCGCCGACATCCTGCTGGTGGAGACTTGCCAGGATACGCGGAATATTAAAGCCGCCATTATTGGGATCGAGGCGGTGGCGAAACGGCGGGGGCTGCCCATACCGGTGATGGTTTCGGGGACGATCGAGCCGATGGGAACCATGCTGGCCGGGCAAACGGCGGAGGCGTTGTGGGTTTCGCTCGAACATGCGCCACTCCTCTCCATCGGGCTGAACTGCGCCACGGGGCCGGAGTTCATGACCGATCACATCCGGACGCTGAGCTCGCTCAGCCATCGTTTCATCTCCTGCTATCCCAACGCCGGGCTGCCGAACGAGGACGGGAAATACCTCGAGACTCCCGCGAGTCTTGCCCATCAGCTCGAGCGGTTCGTTAACCATGGCTGGGTCAACATCATTGGCGGGTGCTGCGGGACGACGCCGGAGCACATCCGGGCGCTGGCGGAGATGGTGCGGGGCAAGGCGCCGCGGGCGCTGCCGGAGGCGTCGCACCGGGCGCTGTACAGCGGGATTGAGACGATCGAGGCGGAGGAGTCCACGCGTCCGCTGATTGTCGGCGAGCGGACCAACATCGTGGGCTCGCGGCTGTTTAAGCAGCTCGTGGCGGCGGAACAGTGGGAGGAGGCGACGGAGGTCGCGCGGCGCCAGGTGAAGAACGGGGCGCACATTATTGACGTTTGCCTGCAGAGCACGGAGCGGGACGAGATGGGGGACATCCCTCCGTTTTACGAGAAGCTGATTCGGAAGATCAAAGCGCCGGTGATGGTGGACACGACCGATCCCAAGGCGCTCGAGCTTTCGCTGACGTACTGCCAGGGGAAGAGCATTATTAATTCGATCAATTTGGAGGACGGCGAGGAGAAGTTCGAGCGGGTGTGCCCGATTGCGCGGCGGTACGGGGCGGCGCTGGTGGTGGGGTGCATTGACGAGGATCTGCAGCAGGCGCAGGCGTTTACGCGGGAAAGGAAGCTCAGCGTCGCCGAACGGTCGGTGGAGCTACTGACCAAGAAGTACGGGTTTGCGGCGCATGACTTGATCATCGATCCGCTGGTGTTTCCATGCGCGACCGGGGATGAGAACTACATCGGGGGGGCGGCGGAGACGATCGAGGGGCTGCGGCTGATCAAGGAGCGGATTCCGGACGTGAAGACGGTGCTCGGGATCTCGAACGTTTCGTTCGGGCTGCCGGCCAACGCGCGGGAGATCATCAACTCGGTTTTCCTGTACCACTGCACCAAGGCGGGGCTGGACCTGGCCATCGTCAACGCGGAGAAGCTGGAGCGGTTTGCGTTCATCGTCGAGGCGGAACGGAAGCTGGCGGAGGCGCTGCTGTTTAATACACCGCCGCCGGAGATTGCCGCGCCGACAGACTGGCGGGAGCAGACGCGGGAGCAGAAGATTGCCATTAACCAGTTCCATATCGCCGCCATTGCCGAGCACTTCAGGGCGAAAACGCGGACGGTGAGCAAGAAGGACGCGGCTCGGGATTTGCCGCTCGATGAACGGCTGGCGCGGTACATCGTGGAAGGAACGAAAGATGGGCTGGTGGCCGACCTCGACCTGAAGCGGGCGGAGGGGGCGGCGCCGCTGGACATCATTAACGGTCCGCTGATGACGGGGATGGCGGAGGTGGGGCGGCTGTTCAACAACAACGAGCTGATCGTGGCCGAGGTCTTGCAGTCGGCCGAGGCGATGAAGGCGGCGGTGACGCACTTGGAGCAGTACATGGAGAAGGCGGACACGGCGGCCAAGGGGCGGGTGGTGCTGGCGACGGTCAAGGGCGACGTGCACGACATTGGGAAGAATCTGGTGGAGATTATCCTGTCGAACAACGGATACGACATCGTCAACCTGGGCATTAAGGTTCCGCCGGAGGCTTTAATCGAGGCGGTACACAAGCACCAGCCGGACGCGGTGGGGTTGTCGGGGCTATTGGTGAAGAGCGCGGGGCAGATGACCATCACGGCCGGGGATTTGCGCGACGCCGGGATTGCGGTGCCGATGCTGGTGGGCGGGGCGGCGCTGTCGGACCGGTTTACGAGGACGAGGATCGCTCCGGAGTATGGGGGGGCGGTTTGCTATGCCAAAGATGCGATGTCGGGGCTGGCGCTGCTGAACCAGATTATGGATCCGGCGACGCGGGATGAGGTGGCGGCGCGGCATGCTCCGGAGCGGGCGGCGGCGGTTGCGGTCGCGGCGGCGTTTGAGGCGGCGCCGATTTCGACGCAGCGGAGCGGGAAGGTCAGGACGGATATTGAGATTCCGGCGCCGGTGTGGCTGGAGCGGGTGGTGAGGAGCGTTCCGCAGTTGACAGAGATTTGGAGCTATATCAATCCGCTTATGCTGTATCGGCACCACCTGGGGTTCAAGGGGAATTTCGAGGCGGCGCTGGCGGCGCGGGATTCGCAGGCGCTGGAGTTGTTTGAACTGGTCGAGGAGGTGAAGCGGGAGGCGGCGGAGTTTTTGAAGCCGCGGGCGCTGTGGCAGTTCTTTGAGGCGGAGCCGGAGGGGAACGCGATTCATTTGTTCGCCGCGGGGGCGAAGACGCCGCTGCATACGTTTGAGTTTGAGCGGCAGCGAAGAGCGGATGGGTTGTGTTTGGCGGATTACGTCCTGCCGCCGAAGAATGGGATGCGGGATCATTTGGCGCTGATGGTGGTCACGGCGGGGGCGGGGGTGCGGGAACGGGCGGAGGCGGCGAAGAACGCGGGGCGGTACGTTTATAGCCACGCTTCGCAGGTGCTGGCGCTCGAGACCGCCGAGGCGACGGCGGAGTGGCTGCACCGGAGGATACGGGAGGATTGGGGTTTTCCCGATCCGGCGGAGATGACGATGAAGGAGAGGTTTACGTCGCGGTATCGGGGGAAGAGGTACGCGTTTGGGTATCCGGCGTGCCCGAACCTCAACGACCAGGTGGGGTTTTTTAAGATCATGCGGCCGGAGGAGATTGGGGTGGAGCTGACCGAGGGGATGATGATGGAACCGGAGGCGTCTACTAGTGCGCTGGTGTTCCACCATCCGGATTGCGCTTACTTTTCGGTTAGCGACGAGGCGGCGGGGCGGGGGATCGTAAGGGATCTGGTAAGCGCTAATTAGGCAAGTTCGGATTAGAGTTTCTGGTCCAGATCGTGATTAGGGCCATTACTACGCCAATCCACGTTGCCGCGATCGCTATGGACCCCAGGAATGGGTGCATTCCTATTTGGATGCCAGGGGCTGTTGCTGGGTCAGGCAATGAAACGCGCCAAGGCCCCAGATTAGGTCGCCCGCCGCTGTGAGGCGGTAGCACCGCGCCCTACGCCAATTCTCCGTCACGTCCCAACGGCCATAATCCAGGGCTCCATCTCATGCGATGCAGGCAGGGTAGAGCACCCCCTCCTCGATGCGCAGCAAATCGTCGGCCACCTGCTGCACATAGCTGGCAATCTCAAACCCGTGCATCCCCTCCCCCGCCTCCGGCTAAGTGCTCTGAGCACAAGCAACGCCAACGCCCCTGAAGTGCATTCTGCCCAGTAGATAGCTACGGTAGCAAGAGCGGAGCAGTTACTCCGCCCGGAATGGCCGGCGGGAACTAGTGCGGCAGACCAAGAGTTGGCGCCAGATCACCGGGGGGCTGTGGCAGCGGTTCTGGAGGCAAATGAGATCACTCCGCAGGATTTGGTCCTTCATCCGCCGCAATCAACGGGAGTGGAAGATCACCGACGAACTGGAGTCGCGTGTCGCGCTGCGCGCCGATGCGAACAACGGCGCACCCGCGCCGCCTGCGTACGCTCGCGCGGTATAGAGATTGCCGGCACCCCCTCCTTCTTGCGTAGCAACGGCCCCGGAGCCGTTCTGCTATAGCCGATCATGCTGACGATGTGGTTTGGGCGCCAGTTCTGATATTTCGCGCCTCGCTGCGGGAGTAGGGCGTTTGCGATAGGGAATGCGACAGTGCCCGTGGCCGTGAACGGTACCGCATCAATGAATGACCGCGCGGCCATAACTGCCTCCAGGCTGGCCTTGATCACTCGTTCCGGCGGATTGTATACAAAATTGTCACAGTTTGTAACAATTCACTTTTTCTGTTCCTCCAGCCTTTTTCGCTTGATATGCACTCCGGCCAGCTTATTTGATCAACGATGTCGCGCAGGGCGTTGTACTGGTCGCCGGCGAATGCTTTACGGTGGAAACCACCGAGGCCCACGACTATAACTTTGTAGGCCGACTGGTCGGCTGAAACATCCCCAAAAATAATTTTGTCACGGCTAACTCGTTTTGTGTTTATGCTTCGCTGTGTAAGCGCAGGAGCAAGACCAATGCAAGAGCAACAGCACGATGAAGTCCTCAGCCGAGCCGCCGAGCCGCCAAATTCCAGGCGGCGATTCCTCCTCGAAATAGGCAGCCTTACCGCACTGGCCACCAGCGCCACTGCTGCCATCGCGGCGCCAACCGTTGCGCACGATGACCGGGCCTCCGACGCGCTTGCGCTTCGAACCCGAGCCGCGGAGGAGGAGTATCGAGTTGCCGCGGTCGTCGCACGCACCAACGGTGATGAAGCGCGATATCCAAATTTCATCGGAAATTTCAGCAAGGGACTGCCACACAACGGGGTCGGCGAAGTCTCTCCTGTCGCCTACCTAGGGCTTTTGGCGGCTATATTTGCCGGCAATGCGGCAGGGTTTGAAGACATCCTTCTCGGCGGCAACCAGAAGCTGGTGAATCCACTCGCGGGCGTGGCATTTGACTTGGAGGGCATCGACATTCAAAAGCTCGCCACCCCGCCCCCGGCACCATTGGACAGCGCGGCGCGGGCGGCGGAGATGGTCGAGCTGTACTGGATGGCCTTGGCCCGCGACGTGCCCTTTGAAGACTACCCCAACCAATCTATTATCGCGCAGGCCTGCGCCGAGTTGAGCTCGCTTCATGCCTTCGCCGGCCCAAGCTTTAACGGGCAAGTTACACCTGCGAGCCTATTTCGCGGCTTTACCGCGGGCGATGCGGTGGGCCCGTATGTCTCCCAGCTATTTCTGACCCCGTTCGCCTACGGCCAGTATCACCTCGACGGCCGCATCACCACCTACGTGTCAGGCATCGACTACATGTCCACCCAATCGGCGTGGCTGGCAGTGCAGAACGGCCAAGGCTCGGGCAACCTTCCCTTCGGAGGCAACCAGGCAGATCCGGTGCCGCGCTATTTCCGTAACGGCCGCGATCTGGCCGCCTATGTGCATTCCGATCAGGTTTGTCAGGCTTTCTACAATGCCGGGCTTCGCCTGTATGCGCTGAATGCAGCGGCGAACCCGGGCAATCCGTACTTGCGGCTGAGCAAGCAGGCGCCGTTCGCAACCTTCGGTGCGCCGCACTTTCTCACGCTGCAGGCGGAAGCCGCGCTGCGCGCAATGAAGGCTGTTTTTTACCAGAAGTGGTTTGTCCACCGCCTGCTGCGCCCGGAAGCCTACGCCGGGCTTGTTCACATGGAGTTTACGCGACAAGCCAACTATCCCCTGCACCGTAGCGTGCTCGAATCGGCGGCAGTGGCTGCGATTGCCCAGCGGTGGCAGAGTTGGTTCCTTCCGCAAGTGTTTCCTGAGGGCTCACCCCAGCATCCGTCCTACACCCAGGCGCACGGAGGCGTGGCCGGCGCCTGCGCTACGATTCTCAAGGCGGCGTTTGATGGCCAGCAACCGTGGGCGGCGTTGCCTGCGCCGTTGCAAGTGGCCGCAGTGACGGCCTGGGACTGATCCCTTACCAAGGCGCCGACGCCGGTCTCGTCACCGTGAACGGCGAAATCGATAAGCTCTGCGGCAACATCGCCCTCGCCCGCAATTTCGCTGGCGTCCATTGGCGCTCTGACTACGAACAGGGGCTTTATTTGGGCGAAGCCATGGCATTGACGATTTTGGCCGACCAACGCAAAACCTATGGTGAATCATTCTCCGGATTTACCATTACCAAGTTTGACGGAACCACGATCACTGTTTGAGGAAAGTCGTTATGCCTAACCCATTCGCGCGCTTTACGAAAATGCAAGCCGTGGTAATTGCCTGTGTGGCCATCGCCGCAGTGGCCCTGCCGCTTCGGCGCCGCCCGGCGGCTGCGCCGATCCGCACGGTACGCCAAACCATGAAAATGCCGTCGGGCGATATGGCAATGCCGCAAACAGTCGTCTGCGGCCTGTGGCGAACCGACGGCGACTTCCATTCCAGAATCTTCATTAAGAATGCACTGATGGTAGCTGGACTCGCGGTTACGCCGACCCTCTACATGACCGACGGCACGCCCTTCCAATTGGCGCCGATCGAGATTCCGATGTCGGGCGAGGCGACGCTCGATATTAACGCCGCCATCGCCAATGCGTCCGGCAGCATTTCCGGGCACGTCTCGCATTTTGGCAGCGCTTCGCTCACCTATATGTGGGACGGCCCCGGGCACGTGGCGGCCTCCATGAACATGCTTGACCTTCCCCACAGCCTCACCTTCACCCAGGCTTTTGTGGATGCATCGCCGTCCCTCAACATGCTCGCGCCAGTCGCCCCAACCGCGGGCTATGCGACGTGGCGCCATGCCGCGATGCAATTCGTTCCCGCCGTTCTCCGAACGAAAACGATCGACGCCCAGACCATGCCATCTCCAATGGCGCAGGCGGACGAGGGGCTTTGGTGGCTGCGCGACGATGGCGTGCGCGCGTACTTCTCCTTGGCCAACGTCTCGAACCAACCCATCGACGCCCGTTACCAGATCACCGGCAGTGGCGGCACCAGCCTTGACTGGAGGCAGGTCGAGCTGGCGCCACACCAAACCAGGGAATTCGCGCTCGATAGCTCAATCGACAGCCTGCCGCGTATCGAACGCTCCGGCGGCGGCATCCGGGTGGAGCAGGTCAGCGGTCCGGCACAGGCCGTAAATGTCGCCGGATGGCTGGAAAACCCCGAGGAAGGCTTCTCCGCCAATATAGACTTCGCCACCTCCGGTGCCATGCCGCCGCCCAACATGGGGTTGCCACCAATACCGCAATCGCCCACCGTCACCTTAGCGGCCGCCGGGCTGATGTTGGGCAAGCCCATGGCGGCGAATCATTTCCCCGAAAAGGTTCGATTCGCGCCTTACGGCCACCTGCGCAACACAACTGACCGCTGGCTGGACGTGTCGGTGTCGGTGGATTTGGGAATGGCCATGGGCATGGCGGGATCGGCGACTTCTGGCCGATCGCTCCTGCCGGATTTGCCGGTTCGTCTCGGACCGGGAATGGAAACCGAGGTCCCGCTGGAGGCACTCGCCGACAGGCTCGGGCGTAAGATGGGAATTGACGCCGACAGCACCGAGGGCGCGATGCTCAACTGGTCAGCCACCTACACCGGCCAAACTGGCGAGCTGCTGCTCTCCACCGGCAGCACCGACCAAAGCGGCAACTACGTCTTCGAGGTAATGCCGCAGCGTGTCAATTCGAGCGCCGGCGAGAAGATTCCCTACTGGAGCACGGCTGACGGTAACGACACCATGTTTGCGTTGTGGAACCCCGGCTCCGCAACCCAGAACGTCGTGTTGACGCTCTACTCGGCGGACGGCATGCACAGCTACGCGATGCCGATTGCGCTCGCGCCCATGGCATCTACCATGGTGGACGTTGCCATGGACCTGGCAATGATGCGCGGCACGCCAGACGCCAGCGGCAACACCTTGCCGTCGGACGTGCAATCGGGAAGCGCCATGCTGGAGCCGGCTGGTATACCCGGGGTCGGCCCCAACGGGAAAATCCTGATGCCGAAGACCGGCCCGCCCGAGATGCAGGTGGTGGCGAGCGTCGGGATTTTTAACGTCACCACGGCGACCTGCGGCGGTTTGTGCATGGACTGCTGCTATTACGACTGTGCCTACGTGGATGCATCGCCGGTGAACGTCGGCACGACAATCTCCGCGACATTTTATGTGGAGGATTGCTGCGGCGTCTGGTGGGATGACACGAGCTACGCATCCTGGTCGAGCAGCGACCCCAGCATTGCCACCTCGAACGGCGGCGGAAGCTTCAATACGGTCGGCGCCGGCACCGTCGATTTGGAAGCACAAATTCTCATGCATGCCCAGGACCCGACCAATTACCACTGCATCGACTCCTGCGGAGACGGCTGGGTGGTCGGCGATTTCGATGTTCCCGTTGCGCCAGTCATCACGTCGATCGATGCTGCTCAAGGCTTGATCGGATCGAGCGTCGACATGGAGATCGACGGTAATGGCTTTTCCGGATCGCCCACAGTTAATGTCAGTGGCGGCGGTGCAAGCGCCAGTAATATAAGCCTACTCTCAAGCACGGCAATCGATTCCACATTGGCCTTAACCACTGCGGCGACGCCGAATAGCGTTCAGATCAGCGTGACCGTCAATGGCGTTTCGAGCAACGCCCTGACCTTTACCAGACAAATCCCACATCTCGAGGTATATCATGACGCCATGCTTCCGGTACCAAACGGTTGCGGCATTCCGTATACCATTCGCAATATTACTTATAACATCGTCGATCAAAACGAGAATGCGGTAACAACGCCGATTAAGGAGGTGTTCAACAGCTTGAGCGCAAACAGCTGCGCGAATGGATCTCCATCACCAACCGTCTGCACTGGCGGCGGGACTTCCCAATTTACGGACACTCTTTCCGTTTATTGCAATACCGTTGGCGGCAGTTGCGGCTTCAGCCTTCAGAATCAATGGCAAAGCTGCCCATCGAATGGAATTGCGGTTCCTCTGGGCACAACCAACTGGCAAATCCTGAATAGCGTTACCACGCTTACGCTCGGTTCGAGCACCTATTCATTGCCACTTTCAGGAACGGCGACGCCAGTGCCATCCGGTACAAAAATCTTTCCCTAGAGCAATATGACACGCTATCCATCATTGATACTGATGATGCTCTTCGCGATTTGTGGCGTCCAGCGGAGGTCGGAGCTTCGCGAACCGGTTTTGAGATCGATTCAAGGCACAGCGTTGGCTCCAAGCGGAAGGCCTGTGGCTCACGCATGGGTACAAGCCATGCACTTTCCGCCTCAGGCGGGACAACCGGGGCTGGTTCCGCAAGCCTATAGCGATTCTAAAGGCGAATTCGAAATCTCCGGGCTTTCTCCGGGGTCCTACCTGCTTTGGGCCGGCAAGCCTGCCGAGTATTTCCCTGATTTCATAGCCGACCAATTTATAGGTGTCAAACCGCCCATGCAGCTCGTCGTGCCAAACAATGCGGACCTGCGCAATGTACGGGTCATTCTTGGCCCGCTGAGCGCCGGACTCAAGTTGGCAATACACGCCGTAGCTTCCGGCGAGCGGCTCGAAGCTCTAACGACTCTTTGGCGATTAAGCGCACCAAGTGCTAACCTTAGTACTCTCAAGGCAGTGTCCCTTGTTCCAACCGTTCCGTTTCTTGGTCGTGTATCCCTAAGGGGCTACCAACAGTGCAATCTCGGCCAGCCTTCAAATCCGCTGCTCATTGCAGCGGCAACGACAGAGACGATCGACGTAACCTTGACACCGTCGGCTGCCCCGAATCAACGCGAGCCTTGCGCGAGGCTGGTCGCAACGTCGACCGACAGGTTCAATGGGCGCTGAACGTAAGATTGACGACAGTGCCGGAGCCGGCCAGCATTACTGACCTGCTACCCAACTTTGGTCGATCCAGGTTGCCGCGATCGCTATGGACCCCAGGAATGGGTGCATTCCTATTTGGATGCCAGGGGCTGTTGCTGGGTCAGGCAATGAAAAGCGCCCAGGCCCCAGATTAGGTCGCGGCAATCTATTGGAACTATCCGGCGGGTGGGGAAGAGGCGCTGGAGGGTTTCGCGGGCGATCTCGTCGTTCTTGTCGGCGAAGGCGGGGAGCAGGACTACTTCGTTCGCGATGTAAAAATTGGCGTAGCTGGCGGGGAGGCGCTGGCCTTCGTACTCGACGGGTGCGGGCATGGGTAATGTGTGGACCGTGAAGGGCATGGCGCGCAGGCGGCGGAGATTGTCCTGAAGGGGGGCGTAGTTGGCGTCGGCGGGGTCGTCTTCGACGACGGTGACTACGGCGTCGGGGGCGACGAAGCGGGTGAGGTCGTCAACGTGTCCGTCGGTGTCGTCGCCGACGATGCCGTCACCCAGCCAGAGGACTTGGGTCGCGCCGGTGTACTCGCGGAGAAGCGCGGCGATTGCGTCGCGGTTTAGATGGGGGTTGCGGTTGGGGTTGAGGAGGCAGGCTTCGGTGGTGAGCAAAAGGCCCTGGCCGTTGACGTCTATTGAGCCGCCTTCCATGACGATGCCGGGGTGCAACACTTCGAGGCCTAGGAGTTCGCCGACTTTGGTGGGGACTACGTCATCGAGATCGTAGGGGGGGTACTTGCCGCCCCAGGCGTTGTAGCCCCAGTCCACGATTTTCTGCCGGCCATCGGGGCCGTTGAGGAACATGGGGCCGTGGTCGCGGATCCAACTGTCGTTGGTGGGGATTTGGTGGATTAGGCAGCGGATGCGGGGGACGCCGGCGGCGTCGAGGATCTTGCGGGCGTCCGCTTGCATTTCGCTGTCGCGGACGTTGATGTGGACCAACTCGCCGGGGGCGAGGAGGCGGGCCATCTCGGCGAAGATGGGCGGGATGAGCGAGAGCTTTCCGGGCCAACTAGCTTCTTTGTGGGGCCAGGCCAGCCAGGTCGCGGCATGGGGAGCCCACTCGGCGGGCATGCGGAAGGCTGGGTTCAATCGCGGAGCCGCCGGGTGAGGTCTTGGTAGGCGTCCACGCGGCGGTCGCGGAGGAAGGGCCAGTGCTGGCGGGTTTGCTCGACCAGATCCAGATCCACTTCGGCGGTGACGATGGCGGGATTGCTGGCGCCGGCTTTGGCGAGGACCTGACCTGATGGGTCAGCTATGAAGCTGTGGCCCCAGAATTCTATTCCCTGATAGCCTTCGGGTCCTCCGTCCGTGCCTTGGTCTTTTTCCAAGCCGACGCGGTTGGGGACGGCGACGAAGACGCCGTTCGCCACCGCGTGGGAGCGCTGAATGGTTTGCCAGGAATCGAGCTGGCGTGCGCCCCACTCGGCTTTTTCGGCAGGGTGCCATCCGATGGCGGTGGGATAGACGAGGATTTCGGCGCCGGCAAGGGCGGTGAGGCGGGCGGCTTCGGGGAACCATTGATCCCAGCAGACGAGGACGCCGAGCGTCCCGACGGCGGTCTTGAAGGTGCGGAAGCCGAGGTCGCCGGGGGTGAAGTAGAACTTCTCGTGATAGAGCGGGTCGTCGGGGATGTGCATCTTGCGGTAGCTGCCGAGGAGGGTGCCGCCGGCGTCAATCACAACCGCGGTGTTGTGGTAGATGCCGGCGGCGCGGCGCTCGAAGAGCGAGGCCACAAGGACGACTCCGGACTTGCGGGCGGCGGCGCACAAGGCATCGGTTGTGGGGCCGGGGATAGACTCGGCCAGGGCGAAGTTGGCGTGGTCTTCGCGCTGGCAGAAATAACGCGAGCGGAAGAGTTCCTGGGTGCAGACGAGTTGGGCTCCCTCTTTGGCGGCCTGCTCGATTTGGGCGAGGGTCGAGGCGAGGTTGGCGGCCGGGTCGGCGGTTACCTTGGCTTGCAGGAGCGCGATTTTGATCTTGCGGGGCATTCGAAACTATTTTAACGGTACAGGACGATGACCAGATACAAATAGACCCAGGTGATGTCGAGCATGTGCCAGACGATGGCGGTGAGTTGGAGGATGAGCGGACGTTCGGCGGGGAGGCGGCCGCGAGCGACGCGGCTGACGACCCAGAAGAGGAGGCCGAGGGCGATCGAGAGGTGGGCGGCGTGGAGGGCGGTGACGAGGAAGAAGAATCCGCTGTTGGGTTGGTTGCCGGCATAGACGCCGGCGGCGAAGAGGACGCTCCAGGCCCAGGCTTGCCCGACGAGGAAGAGGACGCCGAGGATGAAGGCCGTTACCAGCCAGCCGAGGGCGGCGGTGGCTTGGCGGATCTTGAAGAATTCGCCGCCTCGGTGGAGGGCGAGGCTGCTGGCGATGAGAATTGCCGTGTTGGCGGAGAGGATGGCGGCGAGGTGGCCGGAGAGCCATCCGGTGGTGAGGCCGTGGCGGTAGAGATAGGCGTAGGTCAGGGCCAGGAAGAGGGACGTGACCGAGATCATGGCGAGCCATATGGCGACAACCATGGATGGGCGCGGCGGGGCCGCGCCGGGCTCGCGCCGCGGCGGCATTAGCGGGTGGTGAATTCGGTGTGGGGGGCGGGATCCACGTTGCGCGAAGTGGGGGACTCCTGCAAGCGGTAGAGATGGTTTAATCCGCCTCCGCCCTGGCCGATGGGGTAGGCCTGTTTTAACGCGGCGGTGAGGTAGGCTTTGGCCATGACGACGGCGTCGGCGACCTGTTTACCGCAGGCGAGATTGGCGGCGAGGGCGGCGGAGAAGGTGCATCCGGTGCCGTGGGTGTTGCCGTTGCGGACGCGGTCGCCGGGGAAGGGAGTGAACTTCGATCCGTCGTAGAGGAGGTCGAGAGGGCGGTCGAGGTGTCCGCCTTTGAGGACGACAAACTTGGGGGACCCATTGCCTGCGAGCATGGCGTGTAACGCAGCGCAGGCTTTTTCCATGTCGGATGGTTTGGCGATGCTTTCGACGGGCACGCCGGTGAGGAGGGCGGCTTCAGGAATGTTGGGCGTCAGCACGGTGACGAGCGGGAAGAGGCGCTTGCGCATGTGGGCCCATCCGGTGTCGTCGCTGAGGCGGACGCCGTTGGTCGAGGTGTGGATGGGGTCGAGGACGATCCAGGGAGCGGGGTTGCGTTCGAGCTGGCGGGATAGCTGGCGGGCGACGACTTCGACGGTGTCCTTGCCGCCGAGCATGCCGATTTTGATGGCGCGGGGGCTGACGTCTTCGAGGAGGAACTCGAGTTGCTCTTCAAGTACGCCGGCGGGGATGGCGCGGAAGCCGCGGGTACCGAGCGTGTTTTGCACGGTCAGAGCGGTGACGCAGGCGAGGCCGTAAGCCTGGTTGGCGGAGATGGTCTTGATGTCGGCGGTGACGCCGGCGCCCGAGGTCGGGTCGAAGCCGGCAATGGTCAGTACCAACGGCGGGGCGGCCGCGGCGATCGTCGTGGGAATGGCAGTTACCTCCTCTAGGGTCTCTTATCTTGTGTAGTCTGAACCGCGGACAAATGCAAGGGCTTTTAGCATTTAATTGGCGCGGCCTGCGCGGCTAACGCCAAGCACCCGCGTCCGCGCCGAGCCGGCTTGGGGACCCCATCGCCCCAACCCGGCTCGGCATTGATTGGCGCGGGGCCTGCGCGGCTAACGCCACGCACCCGCTTCCGCGCAGAGCCGGCTTGGGGACCCCATCGCCCCAACCCGGCTCTGCGCTTTTGTTGGCGCGGGGGCCGGCGCGGGCGGCAGGCAACTTGGGCAGCGGGGCGCGGCTTCTGAGGAATCCAGTGCTAGGCATCATTCCGGCGGCGGGGACCGCATCGCGTTTACAACCTTTGGCCGGGGCCAAGGAGCTGTTGCCGCTGGGGCGCAGCGGCGGGCAGTTGCGCGTGGTCTCTGAGTATTTGCTGGATCGGATGCTGCTGGCGGGGGCGGACCGGATTTGTTTTGTCATTTCGCCGGAGAAGCAGGACCTGATTCGGTTTTATTCGCGGTCGGAGTATGGGGGGCGGTTTTTCTACGTCTGCCAGCCGCAAGCCGGCGGGTTGTGCGACGCGGTGTTTCGCGCGGCGCCGCATGTGCAGGACGACGAGGCGGTGCTAATTGGGCTGCCGGATACGGTGTGGCATCCGAGGACGGCGTTCGCGAATGCGCCGTGCGCGGGGGTGCATTTGATCACTTTTCCGGTGGGGAATCCGGCGGATTTTGACGCTGTTATTGCGACCGGCGAACCGCGTTCGCACCGGGTGAGCCGGGTCGAGGTGAAGAAGCGGGCGGCGAGCGGCGACCCGGACCGCGACGAACGGCGGGTGTGGGGGGCGATCACCATGTCGGGCCATGTCTTCGCCGATCTGGAACAGTTTTGGAATAGACGGGGAGCGCGGGAGGTTTTTCTGGGCGATCTGTTTAACCAGTGGATCGCGGCGGGAAACGTGGTTACGTACGACGAGCAGGGATCCGAATACTGGGACATCGGGACGGTGGATGGGTATGAGCGCGCGCTGCGGCAGAGGGCGTGGCTGCCGTCCATGCGTCAGGCAGTAGAGCCTTCGCCATCACTCGGACACGCCTTCGATAATGGGGGGTGGAGGCCCGGCGCCGGGGGGCACGACGATCTTGGCGTTCTCGAAGCTGCGCCAGCGAATCCAAATCACCCGTAGCGTGGCCATGATGGGGATGGAAAGATAGACGCCGATGACGCCGGCGATTTCGCCGCCGGCGAAGACTCCGAAGAGAACGGCGAGGGGATGGAGCTGGAGCTGGTTGCCCATGATGCGGGGCGAGTTGACGTAGTCTTGCACCAGGCGCCAGACGCCGAGGAAGATTACCAGCTCGATCATGTGGGTATAGCCGAGGAAGAGCGCGCCTCCGAGCACGACGACGGCGCCGACCAAGGGGCCGATGACGGGGATAAACTCGAGCACCCCGGCGAGGGCGCCGAAGGCGACGGCGTAGGGCACGCGCATGATCTCGAAGCCGACCAGGTAGACGACGAGGGCGAGGCCGGTGAGGGCGATTTGGGCGCGGATGTAGTTGGCGAGGACGTCGTGGATCTCGCTGAGCAATCCGCCGACGAAGGCGCGCTGGCGGCGGCGGGCGAGCTGCTCGAGAATTGCCGATGCGAAATGGCCTCCGCTGAGGAGGAAGAAGATGGCGAAGACGGGGATGAGCAGGACCCACTCGAGATTGGCGGCGAGGTTACCGACTTCGCGCATGACCACCTGCTCGCCGTGCTTGATCTGGGCCTGGTAGCGGATCAGGAACTGCTGCATTTGGTACTGGGTGTCGTAGCTCCATCCGCGTTCGCTGCCGACTTTTTGGGCGATTTGTCCGGTGGCGACGCCGGTTTGGAGCTGGGGGGCGCGCTTGGAGAGGTTTTCGGCCTGCTGGACGATTTGGGGACCGACGAAGAAGAGGAACAGGCCCAGGGCCGCGCCCATGGCGAGGTAGAGCACCAGGACCGACTTGCCTCGGGTCAGGTGCAGGCGCGCTTCCATGCCGGTGACGACCGGTTCGAGCAGGTAGGCGAACAGAATGGCGAAGAGAAACGTCACCAACGTGCGCCACGCCAAGTAGATGAAGCCCAAGGCCAGGGCGTAGACCAGGATGGTCGCGAGCACGCGCGCGGTTCGGGTGTCAAAAATCGCCACTCGGTGATACCTGCTGTTTGGATGCACTGGGGGTCCATTAAAGTTATGCTGTTACGAGCAGAGGACCATGGCGCATCCCCCGATTTACCTCGATTACCACGCCACGACCCCGGTGGATCCGCGGGTTTGGCGGGCCATGGAGCCGTATTTCACGGCGCGGTTTGGCAACCCGGCGAGCAACAGCCACCAGTTTGGCTGGGAGGCGGCGAAGGCGGTGCAGCGGGCGCGGCAGCAGGTGGCGGCGCTGATTGGGGCCGAGGCGCGGGAGATCGTCTTTACTAGCGGGGCAACGGAGAGCAACAATCTCGCCATTAAAGGAATTGCCGACCGGCACCGGCGGCACGGGGGCGGGCGGGCTCCGCATGTGGTGACGACCACGATTGAACATAGCGCGGTGCTGGACCCGTGCGAGCGGCTGGAGGGCGAGGGGTTTGAGGTGACGCGGCTCGGGGTGGGGCGCGATGGGCGCATTGATCTGGGCGAGCTGGAGCGGGCGCTGCGGGCGGAGACGATTTTGGTCAGCATCATGGCCGCCAACAACGAGATCGGCGTGGTGCAGGACATGATTGGGATCAGCGGGATCACCAGGCCGCGGGGGATTGTGCTGCATACCGATGCGACGCAGGCGGTGGGGAAGATTCCGGTGGACGTGGGCGCGTGGCAGGTGGATTTGTTGTCGCTGAGCGGGCACAAGATGTACGGTCCGAAGGGAGTGGGCGCGCTTTACGTAAAGACGGGAACGCCGCTGTGCTGCCAGCTCGACGGCGGGGGGCATGAACGGGGTTTCCGGTCGGGGACGCTGAATGTGCCGGGGATTGTTGGATTGGGAGAGGCGGCTGAAGTAGCGCGGGCGGAGCTGGCGCAGGAGAGCGTGCGGATTGCCGGGTTGCGGGATCGGCTGCGGGAACGGATTTTGGCGGGGCTCGAGGGGGTGGTGGTGAACGGGAGCCTGGCGCACAGGGTTCCGCATAACCTGCATTTGACATTCGCCGGAGTGGATGCGGAGACGCTCATGATGAGCATGACCGACGTGGCGGTGTCATCGGGATCGGCGTGCACGTCGGCGGCGAGGTCGGCTTCGCATGTACTGATCGCCATTGGGCTGAGTGACGACGAGGCGCACCGTTCGCTGCGGTTTGGGTTGGGACGGTTTACGACGGAGGAAGAGATTGACCGGGCGGCGGAACGGGTGATTGAGGCGGCCAGTCAACTCCGAGATCTGAAGTCGTTATAACCGTATACTCGAAGCATGGGCCTTAGTGAACAAATTCATTCCGACATGATTGCCGCCATGAAGGCGAAGTCGGAGCTGCGGCTCTCCACGCTGCGCATGATGAAGACGGCGGTCAAGAACCGCGAGATTGACAACCGCAAGCCGCTTGAGGACGCCGAGGTGCACCAGGTGCTCGGCACCATGATTAAGCAGCGCGAGGACTCCGCGGCGCAGTTCATGGCGGGCGGGCGCGAGGAGCTGGCGGCCAAGGAGAAGGCGGAGATCGCCATTATTGAGAGCTATTTGCCGCGGGCGGCGTCGCTTGAGGACGTCGAGAACGCGGTGAAGGCGGCGATCGCCGAGTGCGGGGCCAGCGGGGCCAAGGACATGGGCAAGGCGATGAAGGCGGTCATGGCGAAGTTTCAGGGACAGCGGGTGGACGGGAAGATGGTCAGTGAATCGGTGAAGCGGCAGTTGGGGTGATGTTGACGCCGCTGCATCGCCGCATTCGCAACCGGTTGCTGCGGGAACTGGCCTATATCGTGGTGCTGGGCACGCCGCTGGTGTTGTACTTTCTCATCGCCATGCCGCGGTCGAACGCGGTGCGGCTGACGAAGAGCCTCGAGACCATGGCAGTGAATCGGACCAAGTTCAACGACATTGAGCATCTGGCGGCGCAGTTCCATGGGTATGCCGCGTGCGTCGGGGACAACTGCCTGTTTGAATTTCAGAATAGTTGGCTGCACCGGCTGCATCTGGCGCCGATGACGGAGTTTAGCGTGATGGTGCAGCGGGTGGGGCGGGCGAGCGATCCGGGCGGTGGCGAGGTCGGCGCGATTGACATGGCCATGCTGATCAGCCGCGATTCGGGGTTTCGCTCGGGCGAGGGGGCGATCGCCAGCGCGATTGTGTTTGACCGGGGGGAGATCGGACCGTCGGGTCCGTATACGGCGAGTATTGATATTGGGATGGACGGGAGGCCGGATCGGACCGTGGTTACGTTGTCGCCGGGGGCTACGGCACGACAGCGGCGCGGGGCGCGAGCGTTTGATCTGCAGTGCCTGACGCGGATTGGCGGGTGCAAGGACAGCCACCAGATTTTGCCGCAGGTTTGGAATGGGGCGCGGCGGATTGAAAGCGCCGGGGGGGCTTCATTTGGCGCGGGCGGTTTTGCCTTGCGCCGGGGCGTTGATTTGGATTCGACCCCACGTTTGGGGGAATAGTATTCTGGCTGCCAGCCGCTAGACTCAGAGCAGTGCCGATTCAGGCGGTCGAACACATTCGGGGGATGCGGGGCGGGGCGCAATCCCATTTGATGCGGGCCAGCGATGACCATTATTACGTGGTCAAGTTCACTAATAATCCACAACATCGGCGGGTTTTGGCCAATGAGTGGCTGGTTGCCAGGCTGGCGCGGCGGATGGGGTTGCCGGTGCCGGAAATGGCGCTGGTGGATGTCGCGCCGGACGTGGTGGCGGGATCGCCGGGGCTGCATTTTCGGGTGGCGGGGAAGGTGGTGCCTTGTGACAGCGGGTTGCAGTTTGGGTCGCGGCTGCCGACGGCCGATCCGCACGCGCCGATTTACGATTACCTGCCCGAGGAGGCGCTCGAGCTGGTGGCGAACCTCGACGATTTTATCGGCATGTTGGTGCTCGATAAATGGACCTGCAACTGCAACGGGCGGCAGGTTATTTATTGCCGCGTGGCGCCGCGCCGGCAGCTTAAGGTCTTCATGGTTGACCAGGGGTTCTGCTTTGACGGCGGGAGCTGGAAGTTTCCCGATTCGCCGCTGCGGGGCGTATTCAGCCGCAACCGGGTTTATAACGGCGTGCGTGGGCTGGATTCGTTTGAGCCCTGGCTGACGCGGGTCGAGATGTTTGACGAGGCGTCCATTTATGCGGCGGGGGAGGAGGTTCCACCGGAATGGTACGGCGCGTGGGACGACATGCAGCGGCTGCTGGAGCACTTAATCAAGCGCCGCACCATTGTGCGCGATCTACTGCTGGAGGTGAAGGCGTCGCAACGCAAACCGTTTGATAATTGGGTGGAGCGGGCCGCCGGAGCGGCCCAGGGACAACTGTATGCCTGAGGCTT
>Ga0134128_10002835_pt1 | contig 21319 bp, 16 predicted proteins | sample KB31754_FD_96462 | JGI IMG/M metagenome (GOLD analysis project Ga0134128, IMG submission 96462) | Terrestrial soil microbial communities with excess Nitrogen fertilizer from Kellogg Biological Station, Michigan, USA - KB3-175-4 | ecosystem: Environmental > Terrestrial > Soil > Unclassified ... | reverse complement strand
CATCGGACATTTTCGCTCAGACCTTTATTACCGTATTGCTGTATTTACTATCGAGCTTCCTACACTACGGGAAAGGATCAATGACATCCCATTACTCGCAAAACATTATCTGGAACAATTTTCCATTAAGACGAACAAGAGTATTACCTCCATTTCAAAAGAAGCAATGCATGCTTTGCAAAATAATGAATGGCGGGGCAACGTGCGTGAGCTAAAGAATGTAATAGAGAGAGCTGTTATATTGGAAGATACAAATACACTTTCTATCACCAGCCTTCCATTCGAATTACAGGAAACGATTGCCAGGTTTTCATCTAATGGCTCACTTTCTGCTTTTCATCTGGCAAGTGTTGAAAAGCTACATATACAAAAAGTGCTAAACTATGCTGGTGGGAATAAAGCTGAAACCGCGCGCTTACTTAACATAGGCCTTGCCACCCTATACCGTAAAATTGAAGAGTATCAACTTAAATCGTAAACAACTATACTACAGGGACATCAATTTTCTCATTTCGATAATTTCCTATCATTTTGATAAAACAACTGATATGGAATAGCCCGCCCTATATGCCAGAAATATGGGTTTCAGTACCAATCGTCAATTTTTAACATTACTAAAATATTCATGGCATTCTATTTGGTATTATATCTTAAAACCGATTAGAAATGATCAACCAATTCGAAGTTCCGATGTATCTGAAGGAAGCTCTTCCTGAAATAGAACAGGACTTGAACCATACAGATAACCCTGCTAATGCCTACCAATCCATACATATATTTCTTGATTATACTTTCAGAAAAGTAAAAGAGCACAATATGGCGGTAGTGAAAAAGTGTTTTTCCGTTGCTGAGAAATTATATAGCAAAGGAAATAACGTGGTGAAATGCGCAGTAGAAAATATTTTTGTCTTTTCGCTTTCCCATTTACCAGCAGAAAACCCAAATGATAAGAAGATGATTATGGGATTAATTCCCGGTTCCTTATACTCAATTTACATGCAACAGGTACTGCACCCTGGTCTATAATTTAAATTATTCTCTCCTCAATTCAAATTAAATACAGAAATAGAAATGGACGATGTTTTTTGGGTTATGGTTGCTAACAGCAATCACCTGATTTACTCCCAATCAATTTGCGATGAAATGGCAGCATCAGCCTTAGCTCGTGGTACAGGTATTTCAAAACGTTCTCCTCAGCAATTGGAGCAGAAAATGATGGCAGGTGAAGCTGTGATCGCTGTCACAGGCGATGGCAGATGGGCAGGCTTCTCTTATATAGCAAGCTGGGATGACGGAACATTTGTATCCAATTCAGGCCTTATCGTAGCTCCAGAGTTCAGGAAAAGTGGTATAGCTACACAAATCAAGAAAAAAATATTCGAGCTAAGCCGTAAAAAATATCCAGATGCAAAAATATTTGGGTTAACTACGGGTGCTGCGGTAATGAGAATAAACAGCGAGCTTGGTTACGAACCGGTAATCTATTCAGAGCTTCCTAAAGAAGAGGCTTTCTGGCAAGGTTGCAAAAGCTGTGTAAACTTTAATATTCTCCAGAGCAAGGGATATAAATTCTGTCTTTGCACTGCTATGCTCTATGATCCAAAAGAACATTTAGAACAATCAATACAACAGGTCTGCATACCGGCAGCATAACATAACTATCGTTTATTTAACCCACATTCTCATTTTGAGAAAAAGCTTATCAATTTGATAAGCTTTTTTGTTTTATAGCCACACTTTGTAATTAGATTTTCAGCTCGAAAAACATTACCAGTAAGAGGCTTGTCAATTGTTTCTATCCAATACCACACATTCTGGTACATATTTGGCCATTTCTCTTTTCAAATCATAATTATGGTTACTCTTTTATTATTACTCACGGGGCTTGTATGCTTTGTTTTACTCTTTAAATCTATTGACTGGTTCGAAAAAATTTAGAAACTATGACAGCACTATTCATTGTCGCAATCCTGACCTTCATTTATATGGTCTATGTATTAATCAAACCAGAAAAGTTTTAAAACGGAATAATTATGCAACACGAAATGCTAGGCATTATAGCAATGTATGTAATCACACTGGTGCTGGCTATACCATTAGGCAGATATATTGCTAAAGTTTACAGCAACGAACATGTATGGACTGACACCTTATTCAATCCAATAGAAAAAATATTTTTTAGGCTCTCTCATATAGATGCTACCCGGGAAATGAATTGGAAGCAACACATGGTTGCTTTGCTCACAATTAATTTATTATGGTTTCTATGGGCAATGTTTTGCCTGATGAACCAAGGATGGCTTCCATTAAATCCAGATCACAATCCATCTCAGACCTCAGATCTTGCATTTAATACAGCTATTTCATTTATAGTGAACTGCAACCTCCAGGATTACAGCGGCGAAACCGGAGCTTCCTATTTCTCACAGGTATTCTGTTTACAATATATGCAGTTTGTATCTGCTGCAACTGGCATGGCTGCTGCCGCAATAGTATTCAATAGCCTTCGCGACAGAACAACCGATAAATTAGGCAACTTCTATAATTATTTCGTTAAGAGCCTTATACGTATTTTACTACCGCTTTGTATTGTAATGGCATTGATACAAGTCTTCAATGGTTCCCCCATGACATTTCATGGTAAGGACGTAATGACAAGTGTGCAAGGCGATACAATGAATGTAAGTCGTGGTCCTGTAGCCGCCTTTATGGCAATAAAACACCTCGGTACTAATGGGGGCGGTTTCTTCGGCGCCAACTCAGCTCATCCTTTTGAAAATCCTAATTACCTCACCAATATGGTGCAAATGGTTGCCCAAATGATCATTCCTTTTGCCATGGTGTTTGCATTGGGCTTCTATCTCCGGAAGAAAAAATTTGCCCGGATCATTTTTGGCGTCATGACTGTAGGTTTCCTATGCCTTGTCATACCAACTATAAATGCAGAAGTCCACGGTAATCCCATGGTAAGCAAAATGGGTATTGCGCAGCCAGGAGGAAATATGGAGGGTAAAGAAGTTAGGTTTGGCGCTCCCGCCTCGGCATACTGGAGTATAGCCACTACCGTTATCTCCACAGGCTCTGTAAATTCCATGCACGATAGTTTTATGCCGCTATCCGGTATGAACATGATGCTGGGCATGATGGTCAATTCCTTTTATGGTGGTGTTGGTGTGGGCCTGATAAACTTCTATGTTTATATGATCATTGCCATATTCATAGCAGGGTTGATGGTGGGACGCACACCCGAATTTCTCGGCAAAAAGATTGAGGCGCGTGAAATGAAAATAGCGATGATAGTTGCTTTGCTACATCCGTTTCTCATACTTGTTGGCACAGCTCTCTCATCATATTTCGCTGCTCACGATGCCAATATGAGTTGGTGGTTTACAGATGCTGCAGGTAAGCATAATGCAAGCGGCTGGTTGAATAATCCCGGTTATCATGGCTTTAGTGAAATGCTGTATCAGTACACATCTTCGTCAGCCAACAATGGTAGCGGTTTTGCGGGTCTTACTGCAAATAATCCCTTCTGGAACATCTCTACAGGTATTGTACTTATTTTCTCACGTTACTTGCCCATTATAGGACCTGTGGCTATTGCCGGTTCGTTAGCTCAGAAAAAGTATATCCCTGCAAGCGCCGGTACACTTAAGATCGATACAGTAACATTTGCAACAGTCATTCTTGCAGTAAAGGTCATTATAGCTGCTCTGTCATTTTTCCCGGCTTTAGCATTAGGCCCTATTGCTGAATGGGTAAGTATTTAATCGTTTAAATAAACTACAGCTATCGTAAAATAGTTTTGAAATGAAAAAGAAAGAAAAGAAAAGTTTGTTTGAGCCTGCACTGATAGGAGAAGCCATTAAGCAGTCCTTCGTCAAGCTCAATCCAAAAGTATTATGTCGCAATCCTGTAATGTTCACCGTAGAGATAGGCAGCGCCGTTATGCTGGTTGTTTGCATATTGATATTGAAAGGCGCACAGGGGCAGGGTTCATTTATCTACAATTTTATCATCTTCCTGGTGCTCCTCATTACCTTGTTATTCGCAAATTTTGCCGAAGGTTTGGCAGAAGCACGCGGTAAGGCCCAGGCTGCCTCACTTCGTAAAACACGTGAAGAAACACCTGCAAAAAAAGTTGTGCTAATGGGAGAGATATTTGTAAACGAAATTCACAATGTTTCTTCTTCTGAATTAGTCAAAGGAGACATCTTTATTGCAGAAGCTGGAGATATTATTCCCACCGATGGTGAAATAATTGAAGGCATAGCCACTATAGACGAATCTGCCATTACAGGTGAATCTGCACCTGTAATACGTGAAGCAGGTGGCGATAAATCTTCTGTAACAGGTGGTACAAAGGTCCTTTCCGATAAGATAAAAGTGAAGGTAACTACCGAACCTGGAGAAAGTTTTCTCGATAAGATGATCGCATTGGTAGAAGGAGCAACACGCCAGAAAACGCCAAATGAAATAGCGCTGAACATTTTACTGGCTGGGTTCACGCTGGTGTTCATTATTGTTTGTGTTACTCTTCATCCTTTTGCAGCTTATGCAAAAACGAACATTCCAATCTCCGCCTATATTTCCCTGTTTGTATGTCTTATACCAACTACAATTGGTGGATTGCTTTCTGCAATAGGCATCTCCGGCATGGATCGTGCTTTGCGCGCCAATGTAATTGCCAAATCAGGTAAAGCCGTAGAAACAGCAGGCGATATCGATACATTATTGCTCGACAAAACAGGCACCATAACAATAGGCAACCGCAAAGCAACAAGCTTTTTTGCAGCCCCGGGCATAAACGAACAGGCAATGATAAATGCTGCAGTGTTAGGCTCTTCTTCCGACAGTACACCCGAAGGCAAATCAATCGTAGAATTAGGACGGAAATTATTACCTGAAAATAAGCTCGTGACACAACTTGATAAATTCAGCATAGACGGCAGTGCAAATCTTACCAGCTATCTTTCTCCCGTATTGAACGTAATTCAGTTTACAGCCGAAACACGCAGCAGTGGTATAGATCTCGAAAATGGTATTAAGATTCGTAAAGGTGCTTTCGATGCCATGCGCGACAAAGTGCTAAAAGCAGGTAATAAATTTCCTATGGAGACTGCTAATCGGGTCAATACCATTTCTGCAAATGGTGGCACTCCCCTCGTGGTCATTGAAAATAATGAAGTACTGGGAGTAATAGAATTACAGGATATTATAAAACCCGGTATACAGGAACGTTTCACACGCCTTCGCAAAATGGGTGTAAAGACCGTAATGGTAACAGGTGACAATCCCTTAACTGCAAAATTCATCGCAGAGAAAGCAGGCGTGGATGATTATATAGCCGAGGCCAAACCAGAAGATAAAATGACTTACATCCGCAAAGAGCAGCAAGGCGGTAAGCTGGTTGCAATGATGGGCGATGGTACTAACGATGCTCCTGCACTTGCACAGGCTGATGTGGGCGTGGCCATGAATAGTGGTACTTCTGCTGCAAAAGAAGCAGGAAATATGGTAGACCTGGATAACGACCCAACAAAGCTCATTGAAATTGTAGAAATAGGTAAACAATTACTCATGACAAGAGGCACATTAACCACTTTCTCTATTGCCAATGATGTGGCAAAATACTTTGCCATTGTACCGGCATTGTTTATTGTATCTATCCCGGCTCTGCAAGCGCTTAACATCATGAACCTGCATAGCCCCGAAAGCGCGATACTTTCAGCGGTGATCTTTAATGCTATCATTATACCATTGCTGATCCCATTAGCATTGCGAGGTGTTGCTTACAAACCAATAGGAGCAAGTGCCCTGTTACGTCGCAATTTATTTATATACGGAATAGGAGGTATCATACTGCCATTCGTCGGGATTAAAATTATAGATGTGATCATCTCATTATTCCTCTAATATTTTTAACGATTTTATAATTATGAAAAAGAATCTCATACCCGCGTTATTACTTTCTGTTGTTTGCCTCATATTTTTTTGCGGTATTTATACAGCAGTTATCTGGGGTATTACACAGCTCGCTCCAAATCATGGAAATGGCTTTGTAGTAAAAGCTTCAAACGGAAAATATTATTATACTGATATTGTGCAAAAATTTACCGCCGATAATTATTTCTGGCCGCGCCCGTCCGCAGTTGACTATAATGCGAATGGCTCTGGGGGTAGCAATAAAGGTCCCGCTAATCCAGATCTGTTAAAACAGATAAAGAATAGAATAGATACGTTTACAAAGCATAATCCCGGCATTGATAAAGCTTCCATTCCATCAGATATGGTTACAGCAAGCGGTAGCGGCCTTGACCCGGATATAAGTATCCAAGGAGCCAATGTGCAGATAAAACGTGTTGCTGCTGCAAGACATCTACCGGAAGAAAAGATTCAGCAATTAGTAAACGCCCATATAGAAAAACCCCTTTTCGGTTTATTCGGCCCTGAGAAAATAAATGTATTGAAGCTGAACCTTGCATTAGACAATTTAAGACAGTAAACTTTTCTTTATTAAAAAGATAAATCAAAACAATTACATCAAACATACTTATGAAGAAAGAAATAATAGCATTAGCGGCAGTGGCAGCTCTAATGTTTACTCAACAAACAGCTAAAGCGCAAGACACAGAAGACGATAAAAAAACTGCGTCAGTTGAAGCTCCCCCCTCTGATGCCACTGAAAAAATCCCCTGGGATGGCTTCGATTTTACTTGGGTTAATGGTAATGACCGCCGGGATTCATCTGTGTTCCATATACCCTATTTTACACCAAGCATCCTAATTGATTGCAATGCTACACATTCTTTCAATAGCCCTATAGATCATACTGTGGTGGGCTCCACTGCACTCTCCCGGAATGATGAAATGGTTATTTCTGCAATAAATTTAGGAGGGGATTTCAGTTTCGGAAATGCACGCGGTAGAATAATGACACAGTTCGGAGCACGTTCGCAGGTTGTTCCCCGAAACGATTTAAGTCCCTATCGCGGCCAATACGATCTTGCTGATGCTTATCGTTATCTTGACGAAGCATATGCAGGCTATCATTTCAACAAATGGTATGGCATCAATGTAGACTTTGGATTGTTCATGTCTTACATAGGTCTTAATTCATATTATCAGGAAGAAAACTGGGAATACCAGGCATCATTCACTTCTGATAATACACCATGGTTTTTCAACGGTATTCGCATCCAGCTGTTTGTTTCAAAATATTTAAAGATCGAACCCTGGATCATCAATGGCTGGCAGAGTTATGGTTCATTCAATGCTTTGCCAGGCTTGGGTACCAATATCACTTATATCCCTAAAGAATACATAAAAATGCTAACAAATGATTACTGGGGCACAGATGCTGCAGGTCTCTTAGGCCGCCACAGATTTCACTCAGACAATAGTTTCTTTCTAAGGTATTACGATCACTCAAGATCAAAAGGTGTTTCCCGCATGGCATTTACAGCCACAGGAGATATTGGTTTTGAAAAAGGTGATGGAGTTAATGGTTTCAAAAGCGATCCCGTAAAAGGCCCTGCCCAATATTTCATAAGCTGGATGGTGTATAACAAGATATGGTTCGATAGAAACAAGTTCGGAATATATTTCGGAGGTGGCTGGATGACCAATCCGGGTCGCTATTTGGTGCTTGCTCCTACAGGTGATGCAAGTCCTTTACCCAATCCATATAACCCTACCAAACCTGCAGGCACACATCCATTTAGTGAAAATCCTGGTGATCCATTTACTGGTTGGGATTGTTCCATTGGTTTTAGCTGGACGCCAAATCAGAGTATCGAATTTAAAACCGAATGGGTACATCGTGAGGCAAGCGTAGATTATTTTGCAGGCCCTGGTGGTGTTACGTCACCAAGTGGCTATACTTATACCCCTATCCCATCATCAGGCTGGGCGCCGGATCTTGTAAAATCGGAAAGTCGCGTTGTTTTTGCAGCGTTGTTCCGTTTATAAATAGAAGATATGAATGAAAACAGAGACCAGGAAGCAGACCATTTTCTCGACCTCATAAAGAAGTCGCGCAAGGGAAAGTTAAAAATTTACATAGGCATGAGTGCTGGTGTGGGCAAGTCGTTTCGTATGCTTCAGGAAGCCCGTACATTGTTGCAAAATGGTATTGACGTTAAGATAGGATTTATTGAGCCACATGGCAGAGCAGAAACAGTAGCGCTTACAGATGGATTACCGTTAATTCCCCGTACAAGGGTCTTCTATAAAGGAAAAGAATTGGAAGAAATGGATCTTCAGGCCGTATTGAATTTACGGCCTGAAGTTGTTATTGTAGATGAATTAGCTCATACCAACATACCTGGCAGCAAAAATGAAAAACGTTGGCAGGATGTAATGGACATACTTGATGCCGGGATCAATGTGATAACTGCTGTAAACATCCAGCATATAGAGAGCCTTAACGACATTGTAAAACAAATAACCGGCATTGAAGTAACAGAAAGGATACCTGATAAAATACTAAAACTGGCGGATGAAGTTGTAAACATCGATCTTACAGCTGATGAATTAATTGCAAGGTTGAAACAAGGGAAGATATATGCCCCTGAAAAGGTGGAATTGGCGCTTCGCAATTTCTTTAAGTCCGACAGTATTTTACAACTGCGCGAACTGGCATTAAAAGAGGTAGCAGGTCAGATAGAACGTAAAGTTGAGACAGAAATACCGCGGAATATCTCCTATCGGCACGAAAAAATACTGGCATGTATCAGTAGCAATGAGAAAACTGCAAAAACTGTTATCCGAAAAACGGCACGGCTTGCAAATTATTATAATGCACAATGGTATGCATTATATATCGAGACCCCTTCAGAAAGCCCCGAAAAAATTGCTTTGGATAAACAACGATATTTAATTAATAACTTTAAGCTGGCTACCGAGCTTGGCGCTGAAGTATCCACTATGAAAAGCAACAATGTCGCAACATCTATCGCCGAAGCGGCTGAAGCTAAAAACATTACTACAGTATGCATCGGCAAACCTACTATGGGACTGGCAAAAATAATATTAGCCACTAATGTTTTCAATCAGCTTTTGAAAAAGCTTTCTGAGAACAAAATTGATCTGATCATTATGTCTTAATATTTATTATGAGATTCTCCCTGAAGTTCAAAACTGCGATTGGTATTGGTTTACTGTTTGGCTTATTACTCACATTAAGCATAGTGTCTTTTGTTTTCATAAACCGGCTTTCCGAAAAAACAGAGAATCTGCTTACTGCCAATTATCTCACAATGAGATATTGCAACCAGATGCGTCATGCTCTCGATGTCTCCACCTATGATACCTCTGCCTATACCTTATTCGAAAAAAATCTTTCACTACAGGAAAAAAACATTACTGAACCTGGCGAAGATCAGGCTACTGAAAAACTACAGTATTATTTTAATGTCTATAAGAAGGGAAATAAAAGCCCTGCAATCATTCATGCTATCAACGACGAGCTTTATACCATTTTTATGCTCAATCAAAACGCATTGGAACATAAAAATGCAGTAGCATTACACACAGCAGGTAAAGCCAAGCTATGGATATCTGTATTAACAGTGATCGTAGTACTGATCGGGTTTACATTAACTCTAAATTTCCCCGGCTATATCGCAAATCCTATCCGCATGCTAACTGAAGGTATTACCGAGATCGCACAGAAAAATTATAGCAAGCGCATATACCTGGATAATAATGATGAATTTGGAGAGATGGCAAACGCATTCAATCAGATGGCGGAGAAGCTATACGAATATGAACATAGCAACCTTTCCAAATTAATGTTCGGGAAAAAGCGAATAGAGACCATTATCAACCAGATGGAGGATGCCGTAATAGGGTTGGATGCGGGAAATAAAATATTATTCATCAACAATACTGCGGAAAGTCTCTTTAACCTGAAGGGTAATGAGATTATGGGCAAATATGCGCCTGACGTTGCGCTGTATAACGACCTGTTCCGAACCGTACTGCAGAATAAGAAGGAGCAAGACCCATTAAAAATAGTTGTGGATGGAAGGGAAAATTATTTCTCGGTAGATCACAGGGCGGTTTTCAGTGAGGAGAAATCAATTGGTGAGGTATTTACTTTGAAAAATATTACAACTTTTAAAGAGCTTGATATATCAAAAACAAATTTGCTCGCTACTATTTCTCATGAATTAAAAACTCCGATATCCTCCATTAAAATGAGCGCACATTTATTAACCGACGATCGCATCGGTATGCTGAATATGGAGCAGAAAGAAATGGTGAACAATATAGCTGATGACGCAGAAAGGCTATTAAAGATTACCGGAGAGCTACTCAATATGACCCAGATAGAAACAGGAAACATTCAGCTTAAAATTCAAAAAATCAGTCCTAAGGAAATTGTGATAGAAAGCCTGCATGCGGTACAGTTCCAGGCAAAACAAAAAAACATACACATAGAATTACAGTTCCCGGAACAGCTACCCGAAGTTTTTGCAGATACGGACAAAGCGTCCTGGGTGCTGATTAATTTACTTACTAACGCTATTAAGTTTTCTCCGGAAGACAGTAAGATCATTGTTAATGTTCATGCTCAAAACAATTTCATTCAATTCTCAGTAAAAGATTTTGGCATCGGCATTGAAGAAAAATACATCTCAAAAATTTTTGAGCGCTATTTCAAGGCGTCAGAAAATGAACAAACCGGTACAGGTTTAGGACTTGCTATCTCTAAAGAGTTTATTGATGCACAGGGAGGAAGTATTGATGTGAAAAGCCAATATGGCAAAGGGAGTGAATTTAGTTTTTCATTGCCCACTAGTAATGCGGCATAACTATATGAATATAGTAAGCATACATTTATTTGATTTTCATTCCTATACTTGATACTTTAGATAAGTCTTAATTAATTGTAATGGAAAAACGTTTTAATATCAGAGTTTATGGTATATGGTTGAACGAGAGTAATATTTTAATAAACGAAGAGCAGATAAGAGGAGAAACAGTAATAAAACTACCCGGAGGTGGAATGGATTGGGGAGAAGGCACTATTGATTGCCTGAAAAGAGAATGGAAAGAAGAATTGAATATCGATATAGAAGTGCTCGACCATTTTTATACTACCGATTTTTTTCAGACTTCAGCCTTCGACAATTCACAGGTCATTAGTATCTATTATATGGTATCTGCCGGATTGCCTGTAGTCATTCACAATAATTTCCCCGAAGAAAAAACATTCTGGACACCGCTGAATAGCATTTCCACCGATACATTTACCCTTCCTATTGATAAAATAGTTGGCAAAATGCTGCAGACTTTATATAAATGATGATTTGTAGTTTCAAGCTCACAATAAGGATCAGTAACCCAGCTAAGGTTTTTTTCATAAAGTTTATATTTAGGGTGAATTAAAAAAACATTAGTATCAACTAGTATTTAAATGAATAACTTATTCCTAACTGATATGTCATCACTTTCCCCCCATAATGACTGTACGCAAGTGGATCCGCAGGTATACTATGAGTGAACCGAATGCCAACAGTAGGCACCTGATATTGCCATAGGGCGCGTAAAACTAGATGCTTATTGATTTGATAAGACGCTTCTGCATTAACGCCTACCACTGACCCTGCAAATTTATTTCTATCACGTGTGGCATTTATTAAACTTGTTGTGTCCGGCTCATGATAATACCAGCTATAATCTATATAGTCTTCGTAAATTACTATATAAGAAATTCCGGCAAAGCAATTGAAACGATCCTTAAGTGAATGAAAAAAATGATACTGGGCTCTAAAAGAAATATAATATTCACTATAAATCCCTTTCCCTTTTGCTAAAATTTGCCCAGAATATGGATATTCAAGCAGGTTCACGACTTCGCCATAGTCTGTCCTTTCAAATGTTGTAAAAGCAGTTTCAAAACTTATTTTTCCCTTTGGTTCCCATCTTAAAAAAAAATCATTTGCCCATTGGTTCACCCTGAAACTTTGAAATTCGTTATCATTTGGAATATAATAGCGCCCGCCTGAATAGATGCCTGCCTGCAAGGTCTGGGCTTTTACAGAAATCTGTACGATCAAAAATGAAATAAAAAATAAATAGCGCTTCATAGGAATAAATATCAATTTTAAAATTACTCAATAAACAACCAATACAAATCTCTATATATAGTTTTACAAATGCCACAGGTAAAAAACTGATTGCAGAAAAAATTATGTATCTATTTAGGGTGAATTAAAAAACCATTAGATCACTAGTATTTAAATGAATAACTTATTCCTAACTGATACGTCATCACTGAAAATCCATAGTGAGCGACAGCAATAGGGTCTTTAAATTCAGTATGAATTAAGCCAAAAGCTGCCGTCTGAAATTGTAATAAGGCATGTAAAACAAAATGGTTATTAATTTGATAGGATGCCATAGTATTTAAACCCACCCATACTAAATCTGATTTGTATTTATAGCGTGCTGCATTTATCAAATTTGCGGTGTCAGGATTGTGGTAATACCAGCTATAAGCTATATAATCTTCCAGGTTGAGCATTGAAGAAATTCCGGCATAGCAATTGAGATGATTCTTTAGTGAATGGAAAAAATGATACTGGACTCTAAAAGAAAATTGATATTCACTATAAGCTCCCTTCTCCTTTGCTAAAATTTGCCCCCAATATGGATATTCGAGTATACCCACACCTTCACCGTATTCTGTCCAGTCAAACGTTGTAAAAGCGGTTTCAAAACTTATTTTTCCTTTTGGCTCCCATCTTAAAAAAGCATCATTTTCCCATCTGTTCACTCTCAAACCTTGCCAATCAAATTTAGATGGAATATAATAACTTCCTCCGGAATAAATGCCCGCTTGTAATGTCTGAGCTTTGGCAAAAATTGAGATTGATAAAAAACGACAAAGACTATAAAGCGTTTCATAGGTAAATAAAGTTTATAAGGATTATCCATTTAAAGATAATACAATCCTGTGCTATAGCTATAAATAAAAAACTAATTGTTTTATTTATAATTCTTTGCCGTAATCTTAAACAGCAAATACCTTTTCTTATGTATATCCTAAAACTGTATAGTCATTATACACTTTTCACATAACCATAAAAATTCCTTTTTTTTATCTGCAATCTCTTTCCAAGCTTTGCATGGTAAACCATTTTAGAAAGTAGCAGCTTCTAAATGAATAAAATATCTTCCAAGAGAATGAATACTGTAAACTCAAATTGTTGAATTCTCCAATTGTTCCTTCTGTTTTCTCCGCTCTGTGGCAAAACGGGGCAAAAATGGGGAATGTTTGGGTAATCGTTCACTTGCGTGTATTTTTATACAATCCTTGCCCACAGCTATTTTTAGGCAAAAGATGATTTCCCATTTTCCAAAAAACCAATATTTTTTATCCAATGGGGGAATTTTCTGAAATAATTATAGAAAACGTTTAAGCAGCTATTGGCTGTAGCATCAAATTACAATTTATCTTTGTTCATATTCGAAAAGGTTTTATGAAATTACTGCTCTCATATTTAAGTCGTTATAAATGGTTGGTGTTTTTGGGTTTGCTTTTTGCAGCTATCAATCAGCTTTTCTCCCTGCAGGATCCCCTCATTGCGGGAAAGCTACTCGACCGTTTTGTGACCCACCCACACACTGTATTGGCCACAGGTAAATCGCCTGTCATATTAAGGACGTTAAAAGAATATATGGTTGGCTCGCTTGGATTGATTGGCCTCTTGATAGCTGTTGCAATGGTATCCCGTATAGCAAAGGCATTCCAGGACTATGTAGTAAACGTTGTTATTCAAAAGCTTGGTGCCCAAATGTACACAGACGGGCTAAAGCATGCGTTGCAATTACCCTACCAGGATTTTGAAGACCAGCGTAGTGGAGAAACTTTGTCCGTGTTGCAAAAAGTACGGTTAGACTGTCAGAATTTTATTAATTCATTTGTAGGTGTTCTGTTTACCACCCTGATAGGGCTTATATATGTAATGATATATGCTTACACACTTAACCCGTGGTTGGTTCCTATATATCTTGGAGGGTCAATTTTATTAGGTATGCTTACAAGTGCTCTAAGCAAAAAGATAAAGGGCATTCAGAAATCTATTGTAAATGAAACAAATGCCTTGGCTGGCTCTACTACAGAATCTCTAAGAAATATCGAGCTGGTTAAAAGTCTTGGGCTTACAAGCCAGGAGATCCATCGCCTTAACTCAACAACTATAAAAATATTAAAACTGGAATTGAAGAAAGTCCGCAGCATCCGTTCCATATCATTCATACAGGGCACATTTGTGAACTTTTTAAGACAGTGTATCATCTTCTCCCTTCTTTATTTCATATTCAAAGGTTCTATTTCACCCGGCCAGTATCTTACATTGATGTTTTATTCCTTCTTTATTTTCGGGCCTTTACAGGAATTAGGAAGTGTGATCATTTCCTATCGCGAAACAGAAGCATCTTTGAATAACATGAGCGAGCTGATGAAGAAACCACTGGAATATAAACCGGAAAACCCTGAAACTATTAGTGAGATCAAAAATTTAAAATTCAAGGGAGTAACTTTCAAGCATAATACAGCAACAAGACCCGCATTGGATGATATTTCATTTAATGTTGAGGTAGGTGAAACGATTGCTTTCGTCGGCCCATCCGGTAGTGGTAAAACCACGCTTGTAAAACTATTGGTTGGCCTATATCATCCCAATAAAGGACATATCTATTACAACAATCACGACGAAGCAAATATTGATTACGATGCTTTGCGCCATCGCATAGGGTTGGTAACACAAGACCCCCAGCTTTTTTCAGGTACTATTAGGGAAAACTTATTGTTTGTAAATCCATCCGCAACCGATGAGCAGATAAACAGTGTTCTTCAGCAAGCCGCTTGCCAAAACCTGTTGGCACGCGCTGAAAAAGGAATAAATACTATGATCGGTGAAGGTGGGTTAAAGCTTTCAGGTGGTGAGAGACAAAGATTATCAATAGCAAGAGCGTTATTGCGCTATCCTCAGCTATTGATATTTGATGAAGCAACTTCTGCTCTCGATTCATTGACAGAAGAGGAAATTTCACAAACTATTCGTTCAATCACATCTAAACGTCAGCATATTACATTAATGATTGCCCATCGTCTTTCTACTATCATGCATGCCGACCGCATCTATGTTTTGGAAAAGGGCAATGTTATTGAAACAGGCACACACCAATCATTGTTGGATGAAAAAGGCTTGTACTATGCTATGTGGCGTCAGCAAATTGGTGAACGTAAAGAAACACCAAGCTTAAAAAAGGTCACATCGCTTTTTTAAACTAAAAAAAACTACTACAAGACTATCGGCTGTAAAAGTTCGCTCTTATAAGGATAATCTGTATTAAAATGCAGTCCTCTGCTCTCTTTTCTGAATTGTGCACTTTTCACGATCAGATATCCTATAGTGATCAGGTTACGCAGCTCACAAAGCTGCGGAGATAAAGTCGACGTTTTATAGAGTTCTTCTGTTTCCTCATGTAGCAGATCAAGTCGGTGCATGGCACGTTCAAGACGCACATCATTCCGCACGATGCCGACGTAGTCGCTCATTATTTGTTTTAGTTCTTTGAGGCTTTGGGTAATAAGTATCATTTCTTCTGGCTCAGTAGTACCTGCAGCGTTCCAGTCGGGTACGTCTTCGTGGTATGCTATGCTATCAATTTTTTTGGCGGCATCTTCGGCACATCTATGCGCAAACACTAATGCTTCTAAAAGAGAGTTGGAAGCAAGGCGGTTGGCACCATGTAAGCCAGTGCTGGCGCATTCTCCGCATGCATACATATTCTGTACAGAAGAGTGTCCCATTTCATCGGTCTTTATACCACCGCAGCAATAATGTGCAGCAGGAGCTACGGGTATCATCTGTTCAAATACATTGATGCCTATGCTCTCACACTTTGCAAATATGTTTGGAAAATGCTCTTTAAATTTTTTCTTATCCATGTGCCGACAATCAAGATATACATGCTCTGTACCGGTACGCTTCATCTCACTATCTATAGCCCTTGCTACTACATCACGTGGGGCAAGATCAGCGCGCGAGTCGTATCTCGTCATAAAAGCAACGCCATCAACATTCCTTAGTATTCCACCATCACCTCTCACAGCCTCTGTGATCAGGAAAGAAGGGCTCACTCCTGCCTCATACAAGGCTGTAGGATGGAATTGTATAAACTCCATATTCTCTATACGCCCTTTTGCACGGTATGCCATAGCAATACCATCGCCGGTAGCTATCTTTGGATTGGTCGTGGTACGATACACCTGTCCCGTTCCGCCGGAAGCCATCATCGTCACCTTTGCTAATATTTTTTCAATATTATTATTGTTCAAGTTCAATACGTAAACACCGTAACATTCTATATCGGGCGTAGACTTTGTCACAAGAAAACCGAGATGGTGCTGAGTGATTATATCCACTACAAACCAGTGAGTATGTATTTCGATGTTTGGATATTTTTTCACTTCTTCCACCAGGGCTCTTTCTATTTCAAAGCCTGTTATATCCTTGTGATGCAGGATCCGGAATTCCGAATGGCCACCTTCACGGCCACGCATATATTCTCCCTCAGAATTTTTATCAAAGCGTGCCCCCCACTCTATTATTTCATCAACACGTTCAGGCCCCTCTTTCACTACTATTTCTACTATTTGTTTATTGCATAACCCATCTCCGGCTACCAATGTATCTTCTATATGCTTTTGGAAACTGTCATGCTCCAGGTCATTTACTACCGCTATTCCTCCCTGCGCATATTTAGTGTTTGTTTCGTCTGTATTAACCTTCGTAAGAATGGTAACCTTTTTATCAGGAAATTTTTTTGCTGTTTTTACTGCAAATGTCAATCCGGCTATACCTGAACCAATGATCAAAAAATCAGTTTTCATTGCTGATGCTTTACAAAATGAAAAACGGTTCCTTAGGAACCGCTTAACAAAATAAAGACATTTATACAAGATGATCGCTAAAAACTCGATGTAATAGTTCCTTTCACCCCACTGAATGCCGGTTCATATCGGCATACACCACCAGTACAATTAATACCATCCACCTGTTTCACATAAGCCAGGGAAAAGCGATGTGGACCTTGTGTGTAAGCTACAAAGAGATTATAATAATGGTTAGCCTTTGACACTTTTGCATAGTTAGGATCAATATTATACATATCTGACGCTGAGAATGACCATTTGGGAGCTATATCATACTCAAGCAGCCCATATATCCATGAACCGTAATCTTGTTTCGTGGCCATATATTGGAATTCAGCTCTTATAGACTTTTTACCACCAAATCTATAGCTCGCCTCAGCAAATGGAGTTATTGCATTCAGCATTGGAACATTAGGTTCAACCTGGTATACTTCCTGGTTATATTGCAATAACTGTACACCAGCCTGTAGCAACCATGCACCTGTACTTTGATAGTCAGCTTCAAGATACCCTTCGCGATATAAAGCTATATTATCAAGTGTGTTGATATATGTGTATGATAAAGTGTAAGTAAAAAAGTCGTTAGGTGAGATAATAGCCTGCGCTTTACCGGCAAGCTCTGAAATATCCTGTGATGCCGGTGAATAGCGGGACATAAGGCGTTGGGGGCGTATATCAGCCATAATTGGTTGCCAGTTAAGCATACCATTTAATAATACTTCGTTAGGAGAAGTACGCATTACAAAGTCTTGTGTACGCTTTCCAGCAAGATTTATGGCGAACCCCTTTTGTGCATAGCCTAAAGTTGTATACTCAACGTTTCCAGGCTTGTCTACGAGCAGATTGTTTTCAAGTATTGCTTCATGCGTTTTATAAGCCCCCTCAGCATACCATGAAAGATTGCCTATGGTAAGTGTATTATACGCAGTAAAAGCATACATATTATACATAGGCTCAAAGCGAGTATCAATAGCCTGGCTATTGATTGTAGCTACCACTGAATTCATTGATGCCTGGTCTAAAGTCCTATTGAGTATACCCACACCAGGTATAATATGCACTTTTTTACCCACATTAAAGTCGCCTTCAGCACTCATACCTTTTATTATAGGCTGGTATCTGGTAAACAAAAATTTCTGCTGCCCGGTAAACCCTTTCAGCATAATATTTTTAGCTAATTTATACTTAAGCTGAAAACCAACCAAAGCATTATCTATAAGCAATCCTCGATCTTCATAAGCACGAAAAAGAATACCGCTGCCTATCTGATCATAAATATATCCGGCAGTTATGGTAAGGTCTTTCATCTCTTTCGATACACTCCATGCGCCTATGCCAAATCCACTCAATGCTTGTGTTGGATTATATAAATTGGAGTTGTTAAACCCATCTACACGGGCAAAAACTGTAAATCCTTTGTAGTTATAACGCAGGTCCAGCCAACCTTCATTACCACTTAGGTAGTTATCATATAAAGGATTGCCAGATGCTTTAATTGATGTATCTCTCTGAAAAAAATTCAGATTCATCATAAAGTCTCCTGAAAATGTACCTGGTACCTGTGCAAGTGCTTTTACACCAAATAATAACAATAAAGATAAAAGAGTGATTTTTCTCATTAACGGGGGTTGTTAATTATAAAAATTTTCCGAATTTAGAACTTTATTAAAAACTGGCAAGATTTTAGTTAAATATTATAAAAAACAATTAATTATGAAGAAGGTAACCGCAGTATTAGCCGGTCTCTTTTTAGCTACAGCATTACATGCACAAGTAGCGGATTTACCTGATACCCAAATCAAAGATGTAAATTCAGGCGAGAAAATTGCTTTTAATCAGACAGTTACTAATGGGAAAGTGACTTTGGTAAGCTTTTGGGCTACCTGGTGTGTGCCCTGCAAAAAGGAAATAAAAAGTATTACTCTTAAAATGAATGATTGGAAAAAAGAAGCTGATTTTAACTATATGACTGTTTCTATTGATGAATCACGTGCTGAAGGGCTGGTTCGCAGCTATGCTAAATCACAGGGCTGGAGTTTCCCATTTTACATTGATCCAAATTCGGACCTGAAAAGATCTCTTAACTTTCAGACAGTACCATTTACGGTAATAATAGACAAGAATGGTAAAATTGCTTATATGCACTCGGGCTATGAGGAAGGCGGCGAAAATGATGTATTTGCAGAGCTTAAAAAGATAGCTGCCAAATAAAAGATAATTATTTAATGATAAAAATGCACCAAATAATTGGTGCATTTTTATTTGTGTTCGTGTTTGGCATATTTGTTTTGTCTATCAGCTTCGCGTAACCAACAACAGGTAACAAAGCAGCAAAAAAGATAATAAAATGAAAAAGTCGAGAAAATGACCAAAGCCACATAATTTTATCGGCATAATTAATAACGCACTATGATAACGTCTTCAGATATTACAGAAAGTGAAAAGCAAATCCGGCAGCTTGTCGAAGATTGGGCAAAAGCAGTTCGCAATAAAGATATTAACGGCATTCTGGCCCATCACTCTGATGATATTGTAATGTATGACGTACCGAAACCCTTTCAGTCCATCGGTATCGAGGCATACCGCAAAACATGGGATGTGTTTTTTTCTTTCACAAAGCCGGGTGTATTTGATATTCAGGAATTGCATGTTTTTGCGGATGAAAACGTTTCCTTTTGTTACGCAACAATGAAATGTGCAGATAAAAGCGACAGCGCAGATTATATAGATTTGGACTTCAGGCTAACAATTGGGCTAAGAAAAATAAATGATCAATGGACGATAGTTCATGAGCATCATTCAGTTCCGGCTTAATACGATGAAATATTTTCAACTTACGTACTGATTATTATTGTTTTAAAATATTTGTCAACTTTTTTAAAAATATTATATTCAAATAGGGGAAAATATTTATATTTATTTATCGTTAGTTTATAATCTTCGCCTATGTTCAACTACCCTTCTTTTAAAGCATATAAGGATATTTGCGGCACTTTCATTTCCATATTATTTGCAATTACCTCTTATGGACAGGCCCATGATATAATATGGGCGAAAACCTATGGAGGGTCAAGCGGCGACATTCCTTGGTGGATGCAACGCGTTACTGATGGAGAATATATCATATCCGCGGCTACACGCTCCGGTGATGGTGATGTGACGGGTTTTCATGGTGGCTTTGACGCATGGGTTATTAGTTTAAAGGATTCTAATATAGTATGGGAAGAAGCACTTGGGGGGACGGGTGATGATTACGCGTTTAGCGTTGCTGTTACTAAAGACAGTGGATACATAATTGCTGGAACTACTGCTTCAAATGATGGTGATGTATCGGGAAATCATGGAAAAAGTGATATGTGGGTAGTAAAATTATCCGCCGGAGGCAGCATACAATGGCAAAAGTGCCTGGGTGGCAGTGATGATGATTATGCAGCATCCATACAACAAACCACAGATGGAGGATATATAGTTGCCGGGCAAACGTTGTCTAACGATGGAGACGTATCGGGGAATCACGGGAGAGAAGATATGTGGATTGTAAAACTGAATGATACTGGGAAGATACAATGGCAAAAATGTCTTGGAGGTGGCTATAACGAAAATGCATTATCTATAGCACAAACAAAAGATGGCGGATATATAGTAGCAGGCACAACTAATTCAGATAATGCAGATGTGTCGGGATATCATGGAGCACCATATGGTTATTATGATTTCTGGGTAGTAAAACTGGATGATACCGGGAAAATACAATGGCAAAGATGTTTGGGAGGTGACGATGATGATGAGGCCGCCTATGTTGCACAAACAAAAGATGGTGGATATATTGTAACTGGTCAGTCACGTTCAGTGGATGGAGATGTAACGGGTAATCACGGGCTCTCCGATGTATGGGTGGTGAAGCTTACAGATACCGGCAGTATAACATGGCAAAGAAGCTACGGAGGTTCATCATACGATTATGCAAATTCTGTATTGCAAACCAATGATAATGGATATTTAATTTGTGCTACCACAAATTCAAATGATGGGAATGTACGCGGTAATCATGGTAGCTACGATTATTGGCTAATAAAAATAAGTGCAACAGACTCCTTAGAATGGCAAAAGTGTTTAGGAGGTTCAAATTATGATGTTGGAGTAAATGTTATACAAAATAGCGACAGCAGCTATATAGTGGCAGGTCAAACTATATCGTCAGATGGCGAAGTAAAAGGGTATAGGGATACCAATTATATTAATTCTGGCGTAAGCGGTGATGTATGGGTTGTAAAGCTGGGGGATACTATTAGAGACACAATAACCAATGTATCTAATATTAACAAGCATGATATTATAAAGGTTTATCCAACCATTGTAAGT